>Ga0194122_10000674_pt1 | contig 48185 bp, 70 predicted proteins | sample TA2MahCa10mmetaG_FD_155487 | JGI IMG/M metagenome (GOLD analysis project Ga0194122, IMG submission 155487) | Freshwater microbial communities from Lake Tanganyika, Tanzania - TA2015021 Mahale Deep Cast 10m | ecosystem: Environmental > Aquatic > Freshwater > Lake | place: Tanzania: Lake... | reverse complement strand
CCGGCCTGAGGGTGCTGGAGAGCTTGAACTGGACGTTCGCTGGCGGGATCTGTACTCCCACGGGCGCATCACACCGCCGCTCACGCCCCAGACCCCCAGCCCCTTGAGGCGCGCTTCGGTTTCCAGGTGCCCGTAGGTCTGTCGGTCGCAGCGCGCGATGTATTGCCAATACACAAACGCCGCGCCGGAGGCCACTAAAGCCTGGTTGAAATTGCGGCCGCCTCGGCTGAGTTCGGCCACGGAGCGGCCGTAGCGATCGTTGGTCTTGACGCGCAGTTCAACGGTTGAGCCCACCGGGGCGAGGGCCTGCAGCTGGGACCGGGCACTGGCGCCATGGGGCGCCTGGCTGGTTTCCGGCGCATCGATGCAAGCCAGGCGCACGTTGAGGGTTCGGTTGCCCTCGCGCACACGCAGGGTGTCGCCATCGCCAACCGAGAGCACGGTGGCGCTCTGCACTTGGGCGAGGGCTGGCATAGCCCATGCAGAAGCAAGAAGGCCCAGAGCAAGGAGCTGACGCATCGGGCCACCAAGCGGCAGGAATCAGCCTATGGGGCCAAAATTTCGATCAAAGACTCCTGAGCGATGTGCCTGAGTGAGGAAGGCCACGAGGACTACACGCGCCTCGCTAGGGGGATGGATGACGAACGGCTACAGCAACTGGATCGCTCGCTATTACCGAGATGAGCTTGGCCTGGCAGCCGATACCGCTGAGATGGAGCTGCACAGCATCGTGATCCGCGAGCTGGAGATCAGGCGTCAAGAACGCATTCGCCGTTTCAAACGCTCGCTCTGGCTCTCCAGCCGCCGTGGCCGCGTTGTAGAGGCGATCAAACGATGGCTGGTGCAGCGGGGCCTTTGGAGCTCCGCGCGCGAGCGTGTGATTGGTTCCGACACCAAAGCACTGCGCCTTTCATGAAAGCCCTCCTCCCAGTTCTGATTGCGCTGGCTTCTGCCTCATCCGCGCTGGCCCAGCAACCGGTCAGACCCCTCCCAAAAGTGGGAGGGTGCCCGATCGGCTACTACAGCTCCGGCAACTACTGCGTGCCCTCGAAGGGCGGCAACGCCCGCGGCGCCTTGGAGAAAACAGGCAACAGTTGCCCGATCGGTTTCTACAGCTCCGGCAACTACTGCCTCAGCAGCCCCAGCAACAACCGTGAAGCGATTCACAAGCAAGGCAGCACCTGCCCTGTGGGCTGGTTCAGCTCAGGCCGCTATTGCGTGAAGAACCGCTGAGCACCGGTTGCAAGGTCCACTGCTGACCTGTCGCGCTCGACTGTGCCTGGGGGCTGTCGTCCCTCATTCACTTGACTGACGATGACGAAGTCTTCAACAAAGAACTCTGCACCGCTGCTGTTCAGCTCAGAGCTTGGGTCACACCCGCCACGGCTACTCCGAGGCCGGCTGCTGCGCCAATCACCTGGAGCACACTCCAGCGCAGTTTGAGTTGTGCGATCAGCGCCGCGATCACCACCACAGCGGCCCAGGGCTGGAACATTCCCTTGCTAAACAGCACGGGGCCAGCAAAAAACAGAGCCAGGCTGGCGATCATCCCCACCACCACGGCAGTGATCGCACTAAGGGGGGCACCAAAGCGCAGATCACCGCGTGAGGCCTCCACCAATGGTGCACCCGCCAGGATGAAACCAAAGGAGGGCAGGAAGGTGAACCACACGGTGACGAGCACCGCTGCCAACGCTGGCAACCAGGGGCTGGAACCAGCGGCCAGGGCCTGATTCCAGCCGCCCATGAAGCCCACGAACGCCACCACCATGATCAGTGGACCTGGCGTGGTTTCCCCCAGGGCCAAGCCATCGAGCATCTGACTCGACGACAGCCAACTGAACTGCTCCACCGCTCCCTGGGCCACGTAGGGCAATACGGCGTAGGCCCCCCCGAAGCTGAGCAGCGCCACCCGCGTGAAGAAGCGGGCCATCAAGGCCAGGCTTCCGTTCCAGCCTCCGGAGATCACGAGAACGGCTAAGGGCAGCACCAGAGCAAGGGCCCAGATCAACAGCGTGAGGGCAAGGCGCCGTCGCGATAAGCGGGCGTGCTCCGGGCTTTCAGTGTGGTCGTCATGCAGGGCATTGCCGTGATCATCCGCGTCTGTGGCGGCGGCGGATCTATGGGGTCGAGCGGCCAGCAGGAGAGAGGGCCGCCAACGCGCAGCGAGCAGACCGATCAGCCCCGCTGCGATCACAACGATCGGGTAGGGCAGGTTGAACACGGCCAGGGCCAGAAAGCCTGCGATCGCCAGAGCCACCAGCAACGGAGTCCGCAGGGTGCGGCGTCCAATCCGCCAGGCCGCCATCAGCACAATCGCCAACACGGCCGGCTTGAGCACGGCAAACACCGAGGCCAACAGCGGCAGTTGCCCCCAGAGCGCATAGATGCTCGCGAGGGCTGTGAGCACGAACACCGAGGGGATCACAAACAATCCCCCTGCGATTAGGCCCCCGGGCACCCCATGCATCAGCCAGCCCAGATAGGTGGCCAGTTGCATGGCCTCCGGGCCGGGCAACAACATGCAGTAGTTGAGGGCGTGCAGATAGCGACGCTCCGAGAGCCAACGGCGCCGCTCCACCAATTCGCGCTGCAGCAGGGCGATCTGCCCGGCCGGTCCACCGAAGCTCACCCAGCCGAGCTTGAACCAGAAGCGCGAGGCCTCCGCCAGGGTCACCGGCTGCATCGTGGTGGTCATGGCTTGTGGTGCAGGTGTAGGCACTCGCCGTTCATCCAGAGCATCGAGGAGCCGGAGTCCACCGCGCTCCAGGCTTCATCGGTGGTGAGCGGCTCGGTGCTCAGGATCGTCACCACATCGGAGCTGGAGGTGAGCGGCGCGAAGTCGATCTGCAGGGGCGGATCGGCGAGGGTGGCGGTGGTGAACGGTGCCCGTCGCGTCAGCCAGTGCAGGCGTGTTGTGGCGGTGGCGAACAGCCACTGGCCGTTGGAGATCAGGGCGTTGAAGGTGCCCATCCGGGCTAGCTCCGTGGCGTAGATGTGCAGCCGGGTTGAGATCAGCTGTGGGTTCTCGGGATCCACCCCCTCCTGTTCAAGTTGCTCGAGGATCCAGCAGAAGGCGGCCTCGCTGTCGGTGGAACCAAACGGGCGGTAGATCTCCCTGCTGGGTATCGCTCCATCGAGGTTGCCGTTGTGGGCAAACACCCAGGTCTGCCCCTTCCAACTGCGGGCAAAGGGATGGCAGTTCTCAAGCGCCACCAGCCCTTGGGTCGCCTTGCGGATGTGAGCGATCGACACCAACGCTTTGGGCGAGCGCTCCGCCATCTGATCGGCCAGCTGGGAAAAGGCAGCCGGTGCGTCTTCTCGGATCAGATCAAGACCGGATCCATCCGGCGTGAAACTGGCGAGACCCCAGCCATCGGCGTGTTCACCAACGGCCCCGCCGCGGCGGCTGAGGCCGCGGAAGGAGAACGCCATGTCGGTTGGAGTGTTGGCGTTGAGGGCAAGCAGTTCACACACAGGCGTCAGCGCGATTGGGCGAACAGGCGATCCAAGAGACCGCTGTTATCAAAAAAGGTTTTTTCACGGCATTCCAGTCACCAAAGCCCTTCATGGATTTCCACGCCGGTTGGTTCGTGCTGGCGCGCCGTCCCGTGATGGGGAACGAGAGGATGCTGCACTTCAGGCTTTGAGGGTCCTGGGCAATCGCCTCGAGCGGGCTGGCTCAGTCATTCTCGTCGAAACGACCATGGAGCAACTGGTTCAGAGGCGCGACCAGTTGAAGCAGGCTGCGGCGGTGTTCCACATCTGATGGTCGCTGAAACCTGCGAAAGGCGCCCCGTAAGGAGCGCCTTGGCACCGGTTGCAAATCAGCAGCGATCTGGTCGGGTGTCTCTGGTGTTCACGTTTCACCTGTCTGGGGCCTGGCAGGCAAGGAAAGCGATCACGTCTCTGCCGAGAGATGCTCAGGGCTTGACCTAAGCAGTGGTGATCGCGGCCCGGGTTATGCAGCCCAGGGGATCAAACGGCAGGAATTCGATGTGGCGTATGGCTCTTGCGACTACGGGGTGATGGTCGCGCTCCATCATCGAGTTCACTGTTGGGTTGGCTCCCATCCCTTCCCTCAATTTCAAGTTAGGCCGAATCGCTGTGTCCGGAGGGTGCGTAGAGGTTCCTCTTCCCGTACCGCAAGTGCGTGGCTAGGCAGACGCCGGTTTGGCAGTCGATACCTCAGCGCTGTTGAGCAAGCTGGAGGCCAGCAGCAGTTCCATCGCGGTCTTAAGGATCAACAGCGCCGCGAGGGTGGAAAGAACACGAAGCATCGGTTGGATCACTACAGGTGAGATGTTTTCGTTCGCTGCAGCGATCAGCTCTGGAGCTGATCTTGGATCGCCTGATTGGTGATCGCCCTTTCGCTGAACCAGGCTTTCAGGAGCTCTTTGGCCAGGTCGCGCAGTGCAGCTGGATCACTCTGGGCATCAATGTCGCGCTTGAGGCGCTCCACCTCAAACGACTGATTCAGGCTCAATTCAATGGAAGCCATCGTTGGATTGCGATGGAACAACGCCAACTTATGGAGCCTTGTCGGCATTGGCGTAGCGATCACGACACAATCCATCGGGCGTCAGCAACTGCAGACGGTGACTGTTTGTAAAACAAGTCGCTCACTAACTCGCTGCGTCTCCAGGTCCGCTAGGACAGATGCAGATCTGCCATGATCCATGCGCCTGAGTTGGAGTCAGCATCTGGCAGCGGCCCGATCCGTGGAACTCACGAGCCGTGATCAAACCGGAACTGCGCTCGCTCTGATGGGCGTGGCCTTGTTGATCCTGCTGCAGGATCTTCAGCCCTCTTCGCTTCTGGATGCATCGGATACAGATTCTGAGATCGCAGCCTCTGAGCGGTAATGCAAGGCACAGTTTCGAGAAATCTTCCACTACAAACCTGAGCGTTTGCGGCGCACAGCAGGTCAGCTTTCCCTAGCCTCAGGACAACCTCAGGTGCGGCTTTTACCGAGATGAAGCGCTCGATTCAACCCGCCAGCCTGAAGTGGCAAGAGGATGGAGAGCTCTCGGCTCAAGACATTTTCAACCTGGTGTGCCGCTTGCGTGATGTAGAGCCCGGGGAGACCAGTAACGAGCTCTGGCGGCTGGGCCAGAAATACCCCCGCTCCAGCCGCTCCGATACCAAAAACTGATCGCTGTCATCAGCACAGCCGATACGATAACTCTTCGCTGCTGTTGATTCGCACACATCCAGTGTTAGTGTAGTTTTTGTTACAAAGCCTGCGGTTTGCAGCGGTACTTTTGGCCTGCATTCTTCGTCGCAGGTCATGTCGTCCACCGCTGAGTTATCTGTTGGTCAGCAATTTGAAGTGGAACGCTTCTGCCGGGCCATCGACGCCACGACCGATACCGAGCAATTGAAAGCCCTCGCCAAGCAGCTGTTGCAGGCCTGGCACACCCAGAAGGCTGCGACCCAGTGGGTGCACGCTCAGCAGGTCTGATCTGCCCCTGTAGCGAGGATGCTGGAAAGACCGCGATTTCCTGACATCAGGCAAAGACGGCAGCAAGCATCACGCCAGTGGCGCGAAACTGTTGCAATCATTCATGAAGCTGCTCCGTTGTCATGGCGCTCTCTCGTCGCGTTGAGCTCTTTCCTGGTCATGCCTCCCAATCGGGATCCACCCTGTTTTCCCAGCCGCTACCCAGTGATGAAACACTGATTGCTGAAGTGCACCGTTCCACGCGAGGTGAACTCTTCTGCCATCGCCATCAGACCGATCAGTTGTTGGTGATCAGCGGCAGCCTCGATCTGATTGTGCTGCAGGAGAAGCGCCTGCGACGCATTCATCTGCGTGAGGATGAACCCACTTGGGTGCGTGTGCCTCCCTGTATACCCCACGGTGCAATCAACCGGGGCTCCAGACCGGCCGTGGTTGTGAATGCTGTCTTGCGCCATGGCCCCAGTGATACGCGCGACTATCAACCTCGGCCAATACCCCGCGCCCTGGTGCAGGCCTGGAGTGATCTGCAGGCTGCATGACAAGGCATCGCAACGCTCAGCGTTTGCGCTGGATCTGAGGCCTCTGGTTCCCCCTGGTTTCTTGTCTTCAAGCGACTCGTTCTGTAGCTGTAGCGTCAATAACAAGACAACCCCCTTGGGTCATGATCTGGTCGCATTGACGACCTTGATCCCGAAGCTTTTCAAGAGTTCTTTGCTTTTTAGCCTCGATTGCCCGATTGTGAGCCTACGAATAGGCGTCGAGTTTAATGTTGATTATTCAGCACCGTGATGGGGCCAGTGGTCTGTGGGTTGATGGCGTGGTGCGACATTCCATGTGGAGTGCGCTCTTGCTGGCCCGTCGATCCTGCCGGAAGTCAGGTCACGACTACAGAGTGGTGGCGGCCCATAGTCGAGATGTTCTCGAGACAGCCCTGGCCTGCGAGTTGAACCCTTGCTGTTCGCTGGACAGCCAGTACAGGCGGCAACAGGATTACGGACTCATGCCCTGAAAGCGCCACAGTGTGACCCCAGTGCCACCACTATTCATCGGATCAATACCTGGTTGGCGTTGCGTCGATGGCGAGCACTGCGATCAAGATACCGTCGTCCACATCACGCTAAGGATCGTCTTCGTGTGTGGCCTCTCCTAGAGCCCATGAGTTGCTCCAATGGCTAGTGAATCAAGTTTCCAAATTCGCTGTGCATATTCCTTGATTGACCGGTCACTACTGAAGAAACCGCAATTCATCGTATTCATGACCGATGATGCTGACCAACCACTCTGATCCTGCCATGCTTCATCCACGCTGTTTTGAGCGCGGCTGTAGTCCATGGCATCAGCGATGACCTGAAAAGGATCATGTTGAAACAGGTTTGTCAGGAGTGGTTGAAACAGGTTGTGGTCGCCTTCGCTGAAATGACCTGAAGCGATTAAGTTCATGGCCTCCCGTAAGGCTGGATTCTTGTCAAGCCATGGCAGAGGGTGGTAGCCCTGCTGATACAGCTGGGCGACTTCTTCCGCTGTGTGCCCGAACAAAAAGAAGTTGGATTCTCCGACCCGCTCCCTGATCTCGACATTGGCTCCATCCAGCGTGCCAATGGTTAACGCGCCGTTGAGAGCCATCTTCATGTTTCCAGTTCCTGAAGCCTCCTTGCCAGCTGTTGAGATCTGCTCTGAAAGATCAACAGCTGGGTAGGTCAGCTGACCCAGGCTAACGCTGAAATTGGGAAGAAAAACGACTCGCAAGCGGCCTCGCATAGCTGAGTCCATGTTCACCATCTCGGCAATGCCCACAATTAATCGAATGATTAACTTCGCCATGGCATAGCCAGGTGCCGCCTTGCCTCCGAAGATCACTGTGCGCGGAGGGAGATCTTCGCCATTGCGAATTCTCAGGTAGCGCTGTACCACTTCAAGCGCCGCTAGATGTTGGCGCTTGTACTCGTGAATACGCTTGACCTGAACATCAAATAGAGAGGCGGGATCGAGCAGGACTCCAAGCTCTTGATGCACATGATCCGCCAATCGCTGTTTGGCGCGAGTGCGTACCTCTCTCCATCTCTCAAGAAAACCTTGATCTCCCAGAAGTGGCTCAAGTCTCTCGAGTTGATCAAGATCCTTCCGCCAGCCACGACCGATCGCATCATCAAGGAGCCCAGAGAGCATGGGATTGGCAACCGCCAACCAGCGCCGTGGTGTGACTCCGTTGGTGACATTGGTGAACCGCTCTGGCCACAGCTGTGCAAAGTCATTCAGCAGTTCATCTTTAAGAAGTTGGCTATGCAGTTCTGCTACGCCATTTGTGTGATGACAGCCAACAACAGCTAAGTGAGCCATGCGGACCCGGCGCTTGTTTCCCTCTTCAATCAATGAAAGCCTTGAAAGCAACTCTGGCTTGCCTGGATAGCGAATGCGCACCATTCGCAGTAAGCGTGTATTGATTTCGTAGATTATCTTCAGTTGGCGGGGAAGTAGTTCTTCAAAGAGCTCAATGCCCCAGGTCTCCAGCGCTTCTGGTAAGAGGGTGTGGTTGGTGTAGCTCAGGCTGGATGTTGTGATGGCCCAGGCCGTATCCCAATCCAGCTTTTCTTGATCGATGAGTAGCCGCATGAGCTCGGCTACTGCAATCGCAGGGTGCGTGTCGTTTAATTGGACTGCAAACTTCTTGTGAAACTCTCTAATGCTTATGCCTTGTTTCTTTAGGATCCTAATCATGTCTTGTAGTGAACAGGACACGAAGAAGATCTGTTGGCTCAGGCGTAAGCGTTTTCCCTCATCAAATTGATCATTTGGATAGAGAACCTTGCTCAGTGTTTCGCTTTGAGTCTTTGCGAGCACTGCTCGCGTGTAATCGCCAGCATTGAACGAAGCAAAATCAAAGGCTTCCGGCGCCATGGCTGACCAGAGCCGGAGGGTATTCGCCGTGCGGACCCCATACCCTGTGATAGGGGTGTCGTAGGCCACTCCCAATACGGTGGCCTGACCAATTTGAACGGGATAACACCACTCAGGTCGAATCACTTCCCAGGGATTGCCCTTTGCTAACCAGGCATCGGTGCTTTCCTGCTGCCCTTGGGGTGTGATGTGCTGTCGAAAGATTCCGAACTCATAGCGGATGCCATAGCCGATCGCAGGCAGCTCAAGGCTGGCCAACGATTCCTGGAAGCAGGCTGCAAGTCGGCCGAGCCCGCCGTTGCCCAGCCCTGGTTCCGGTTCGAGCCTGATCAGCTTTTCCAGGTCAAGACCCAGTTCAGTGCACGCCTTGGCTGCTTCCTCCCGTAGCCCGAGGTTGACAAGATTATTGTCCAGATGCGGGCCAAGCAGGTATTCGGCTGAGAGGTAGGCAGCAGTGCGCACACCCTGTGTGGTGTAGGCCTCTGCTGTTTCCACCCAGTTCTGAAGTAAGCGATCTCTCACGGCCAGTGATAAGGCCATGTAGTGATCGTGCTCGCTGGCCAGTGTTGGTGACTTGGCCTGGCTGTAGAACAGGTGTCGGCGTATCTGCTCTGCAAGAGAGCTCATGGAGCCTGCTTTATCAACGGTGATTTCGGCAGTCATCAGGTCAACGCCGTGAGTTGGTACCAGAAATGCTCACCTGCTTCATACAGATTGCAGACCCTCCAGCCTTGTCGCAATAAGTGACCCGTGAACTGCAGGGCCGGTCTGTGTTCCGAGAAGCTCCGCTGTTCAATGACACAGCTGATTGCGGTGGATTCTCCAAGGACCGAGTGAACCGCCACAACGTGGCCAGGCTGTGGCTCCTCAAAACTCCAGAATTGTTTGCAGGCCGCTTCTTGGTCTTGAAGTGTCATCAGTGGAAGTGCTGGCGTCATGACACTTCTTCAGTGGGATTCGTCCACTGCAATCGTTTGAGTGATCCTCAGGCTGTCTCCATGCACACCACTTCACATCAATTAACCTCATGGCCCGCATGGCCAGAAGTGCGACCTCCTTGGTCTTTTGGGCGGTTACAGGATCTGGTCTGCTCCTTTCTTTGCGCAGTCTCAACGATCCCTTGTTGAGCTCATCACTCCAGTCTGATCGTCGTTGGCCTTCCTCACGACAACCCTTCTGCTGCACCAGGCCACGTGCTGTGCTCAGCGTGCAGACGCCTGGTTCAACTCCCGTTTGAACAGGAAATACATCTGCTGCGGATCCCGATATTGACGCGGAAGGCAGCCATGCAGTGTTTCCAGGCGATTCCAGCAGACCGTGCGGCGGGCCTTGTTTTCGCTCACGCCGTCATTGACCAGCAGGCGCAGTGCTTTGCAATAGACGGGAAAGCTGGCTTCCAGTTCCCCGATGGTCAGTGTCGCTGTGTAGGTGGGTGCTGCCATGGGAGGGGCTGGGCAGAACGCTGTCGATTCCACAATGCTGCGTCAACCGTGCGCAAGCCCCCATCTGAGGACATCCGGTGCTGCGCGGATCGCTGCAGCCCTCCCATTTGGGGACAAACGCTGATACGGTGTTCGTGGCTACATTCTGGTTGCTCTTCGGCCGGCCATCCTCTGCGCTCTTTAGGCCAGGCATTGGCTTTAGCTTGGTGAATGGATACCTACTCGTTGCGTAATACCACCACCAAAATGGTGATCTTGCGTTGCATCGGGCCTGACTCCTTCTTCCGCGAGAAAGTCATGCTCCCCCTTGAGCTGTTCGTTTGGGACTGTCCAGCTGAGAGCCGCGTCGACTTATGGAGCTACGGCCTCAGTGGAACTGAACTTCTGGATTCTCTGGATGTCGCCGAGTTGGCTGCCGTTGGTTGTTCGATCCATCAACCATAAAGCCCCCGTATGGGGACTATTCAACCCAGAGGCACGCGCAGCAGAGTCAATGCAAGAAGCGCTGTACTCATGGCAACGTATAAGGTGACTCTGATCAACGCCAGTGAAGGCCTCAATCGAACGATTGAGTGCAGCGATGATCAGTCTGTGTTTGATGCCGCGGGTGATCAGGGTGTTGATCTACCTGTCTCTTGTCGTGCTGGCTCTTGTTCCTCTTGTGCAGGCAAGTTGATCAGTGGCAGCATCAACCAGGATGATCAGGCCTTTCTCGATGAAGACCAGATCGCAGCTGGATTTGTCTTGACCTGTGTTGCGATCCCGACATCCGACTGCACGATCGAGACACACGCCGAAGAAGCATTGTATTGATCGACTTCTCGCTTCCTTGAACATTCTGTGTTGCTATGGTCTCTTCAGAAACTTATGCCTTAACTTTTGGGGAGTTGGAGGCTAAGTACCCGCTCTATTGCAAGGCTATGCGTATCCTCATTCGCGCTGGCAAGGATGAAGCGCAGGTTCGGCGAACGCTCTGTTGGAGCAGATTGGCAATCCTTCATCACTCAATCCCGCAAAATTACCGCGATCCTCACTACCTTTACCTGATGCTCAGGCGACAAGTTCATGCCCCTTGCGATCCTGATTCCTATTGAGAACCAGGCAATCGATCTGATCGCTCCCTTGGAGTTTGATCGTTTTCCAATGTTCCTTGCCAATGGCAGTTGGATTACTCCACCTCTGCAAGGTGGCCTCCACTCTCTGACGAATTTGTTCTGAAGCGATCCCCTCACCCAGGCAGGATTGGCTGATGACACAGCCTCCATCCGATCTCACCCCGGACGATTGGCGCCGTATCGCAGATGCGCTCCGCTACCTCGGCCGTGATCTGCATCACCGTTCGTTCTCGGTTACAGCTGAGCGGCGGCAGTTGCTTTGGGCGGAGATGGATCAGTGCCTGTCGCTGGCCGATCGGCTTCAAGGGTTCGGTAGCAGCGCTCAAGACGAGCAGCTGTAGTGCGACACCCCCCCGGCGTTGAAGAATTCACGCGGCTTCAGCCGGTCGTAGCGGGCCGCCAGCTCCTCAGGCGGTTCTCCGTAGGGATTGCTGAATAACGTCTGCAGCTCCCGGATCCGGCTGAAGTCGCCGTCGGCGGCCTGCTCATAGGCCGGGGCGATCAGCCATTCGCGCCAGGTGATGGTGGGGTTCACCCTCCGCATCGCCATTGAGGTTTCCGCTGGCTCGCTGATCTGCTGGCGCCAGCGCTGCAGCCAGCTCAGCCAGCGCTGATCCAGATCTTCGGAGCTCGGCACATAGAAGCTGGCCTTGAGATCCTCCACGCTCTCGGGGATCGCGGAGAGCCGGCGGAAGAAGATGGCGTAATCGGCCCTGGAGCTCACCAGCAGCTGCAGCAGCTCCTGCATCAGATCCGCGTCATAGCGGGGGAGCCCGAGCTTGCTGGCCCACATCGTCTCCAGAGCCTGAGCCATCACCTCAGCAAAGCCGGCCTGGATGGCGTCGAGTTCCTCCAGTGCTGCGTTGTCGCCTTCCAGCAGAGGCCGCAGCGATTTCACGAACATCCCGTAATTCACCTCAGCGGCTGCCGGCTGGTTGAAGAAGCAGAAGTGCTCTCCGCCGCCGGTCCACGGCTGGAAGCGCGGATCAAACAGTTCGCAGAAGCCAAAGGGGCCGTAGTCGAGCGTGTAGCCGCCGGCGGCGCAGTTGTCGCTGTTGAAGTTGCCCTGGCAGTAGCCCACCCGCATCCAGTTCGCGATCAGCGCTGTGAGGCGCCAGCGGAACAGACGCGCCAACTCCAGCACCTGCGCCCCCAAGGGCAGGGCTGCATTGATCTCGGAGCGGTAGTTCCTCTCGATCAAATGCCTGGTGATCAGCTCCAGCTCCTGCAGGGCCCCGGGATGTGCTTTGCTGCGGGCCCGCCTGGCAAACAGCTCCAGCTGCCCCACCCGCAGAAACGACGGCGCCACCCGCGTGGTGATCGCCGCCGGGTTGTCGACCATCACATCGGGATCAAATGAGCGGGATCCCCTGCTGTACCAGGGCCGCCGCACCCCTTCGGCGCGCGACATGTAGAGGCTGAGCGAGCGGGATGTGGGAACCCCCAGAGCCTGCATCAGCTCCTGGGCCAGAAACTCCCGCACGCTCGAGCGCAGCACGGCGCGACCATCAGCGCCGCGGCAGTAGGGCGTGGGCCCGCCCCCTTTGAGCTGCAGTTCCCAGCGCTGCCCCTCAAACACTCCCTCGAAGATCGAGATGGCGCGGCCATCGCCATAGCCATTGCCCGTTCCGAAGGGGCACTGCTGGATGTATTCGGTGCCGTAGATCGAAAGGGCGTAGCCGGTGGCCCAGCCGTGGGGGCGCATCGCCCCAGTCGCTGCGCTGCTGTCACCGGAGAACAGGCGGCGGAAGCTGTCGTCGTGGGCCAGGGCCTCACTGAGGCCCAGCTCAGCGAACAGGCCTGCGCTGTGGGCCACGTATTCCGGGGCCGGCAGCCGCGTGGGCGTCACCGGCACGTAGTGCCCGGAGAACACCTGGCGCGGCCGGTGATCGAGACCATCGGCCGTGGCCTGGGGATCCGGGCGCAGCGACTCGAGCAGGGAGTAGTCGGCCCGCTGCGCAAACTCGGCGAAGGTGGTTGCCTGCACGGGCTCGGAACGGCCTCAACCCATCATCATCCGAAATCTGTGCAAGTACATGCGTACTTGCTTGGAGGATGGTTTGGCGGTTCGCCTGAAGTCCGTTTAGGCGTGGTCCTATCTGGACGATTCGGTGCTGCGCTCCAGCCGCAGCTGCAAGGTCTGTATGACCTGCCATTGGTTTCGTCATCACGCCGGGGTGAGCTGCATCCCTGCGCTCACCTGCCAGTTGCATCAGGGCCTGATCAGCCAGGGGGAGCACCTCACTCGTCGCTGCCAGGGTTGGACCGATGCCATGAGCCGCCAGTGCGGCTGGACTAGCGAAATGAGCTGAGAATCATTATCATTCCGGAGAAGATGCTTCGATTGGATGCAACCCGCTGCCCTGCTGGGGCTTGTTCTGGCTTCCGCTCCCGCTGCCCCCTCCGTGGTGGCGGTGGATGGCGTGCTCTGCGATTTCACCCGCACACTTGTGCAGGGGGCAGCGCGGGTGACCTGCCTGGTTCCCCCCGGGGCTGATCCCCACGGCCTGGCCCTGAAGGGCTCCGACCGCCAGGCCCTCGCCTCAGCCCGTTTGGTGCTGACCAACGGTTACAACCTCACCCCAGCGCTGAAGCGGATTCGCGTCAGTGCGCCTCTGGTGGCCGTGGCTGAGCGGGCAGTCCCCAGTCGGAGTAAGAGCCCTGATCCCCATGTTTGGCACAGCCCCAGCCAGGCCAGCGCCATGGTTGATGAGGCCGCCGAGGCCCTGCAGCCCGTGCTCGGCAGTGCCAATGCGGCGTCTCTCCAGAGACGGCGTAAATCGATGCAGGCGGTGCTCGGCAAGCTGGACAGCTGGAGTGCCCAGCAGATCCAGACCGTGCCCCAGCAGCAGAGGGTGCTCGTGACTCCGCACCGGGCCTTCTCCGCCTTCGCCGATCGCTACGGCATCCGCGAGCTTCCCGTGGTGGATTCCTTCACAACCGGCGGTCTGCTTCGACCCTCGAGCTTGGCGGCGATCTCCCAGGCGATTCGTGCCTCAGGTAGCAAAGCCGTCTTTGTGGAGGTGTTGCCTCCCTCCAAGACCCTGCGGCGGATCAGCGCGGTCAGCGGGGTGCCCCTGGCCAAATCTCCTCTCTATGCAGATGGTCTGGCGCCAGGCAAGACCTGGATTGAAACCGCCACCTCCAACGTCTGCACCTTCGTAACCGCCCAGGGCGGCCGCTGCGATCAGTCCTCCGCCAACGCCCTTCAGAAACAATGGGACGCCATCCAATGACTATGCGACGTTCAGTACTCCCCCTGGGCCTTCTGGCGGTCCTCTCTGCCCCCGGGGCGGCTCTGGCCCACTCCACTGCTGGCGGTGAGGAGTTGCTTCCCGGTGAGTTCCGCGTCCGGCCGGTGATCACCCTGGAGGGCCATGGTGGCCTGGAGAACAACCTCGAGGGGCACCCGCAGCACTACGCCATCGATGGTCTGTTCGGGGCGGTGTTCGAGTGGGGCCTGGAGCGGGGCGGCAGCTTCGCGATCGAAGCCCAGCTGGGCCCTGCCCTGGTCTGGGGTGAGGCGGAGCACTTCTACGGCAAAGTTCACCTCGACCACGCTGAAGACGACGACCACGCTGAAGACGACGACCACGCTGAAGACGACGACCACGCTGAAGACGACCACGGTCACGCCCATTCCGATGGGGTGCCTTACCGGCGCACCGATGTGAAGGGCTATCTACAGGCCCGTTACCAGCCGAATGATCGCTTCGAGATGTCATTCACCTGGTGGCCCTATTACGTCACCGGAGACCAGGGCGAAGACGTGATCGGCCTCAAGAACGAGATCGGCGTTAAGGCGATCTGGGCCCTCGGCGACGGCGATGTCAACTTCGCCCTTGGTGATGGCCTCGAGACCATTGCCGACGGGATCTTTCTCTCACTCGAGAACCGAACCGGCTGGGAAAGCAACAAGACCTATCTGGGCAACTACACCGACCCCTGGGTTGGCCTGGGCTTCAACATCGATCGGCTGAACATCACCCTCTCGGCCGGACCGCGGTTCTACAGCCCTGGCTCCTACGCCAACCTCCCTTTCCGCACCGACTGGGGCGGAGAACTGGAGCTCGAGTATCCGGTCTCCAAATCGGTGGTGCTGTTCGCCCACTACAAGCCGGTTTACAGCGGGCAATCAGGCGAGGGTTGGGGCGTTGGCTGGCAGCACCACATCGGTAGCGGGATCAGCTTCAGCTTCTGAACCCCCAAACCAACCAAGCTGACCGAAACGGGGGAGCGAGGCAATGCGTGTAAAGGCTGATTGCCCCGCTGTTGAGGCGGGGTGATGCTGAGTCCATCGAACCCAAGGGAGGCGCCAATCGATGGCTGATACCCCACCTGAGCAGAAGTAGAAGCACGCTGATCACTGGCCCCTGCTCCAACAGTCTTCACCGATGCGTTGGGCACGTCGTCAGTTCGGACACTGAATAGGGACGTCTGAACCGTCGACACTCCACTTGCACCGCCTCAGGTGCCCTCAGGAGACCCGAGCCCAACACCTGGAATGATTGGCCCCAGGCGCCATACCGGCAGCTTCGACCAACGATTGCCATTGGAATGTTGATTCACCCTTGACCCTCGGGCTCTGCTCGAGGGTTTTTGGTGTCTGCGCCTGGTGGAGCTCAGCCCTTTTGCTCTCCCGGCTCGGGGTTCACCAGCGCCAGGCGGCAGCCGGGATCAAGCCCTTGAGCACTCCCGAGTGCTTCTTCCTTGCTGTTCGCTTGCCGCAAAAAGCCCCCGACCAGGTCTTGGCTCTTGCTGGCCCCTTTGGCTGTGGGTTCTGGTCGAGATGCGCCAAGCACGATGACCGATCGCATCAAAGCACTCAAGTGCCTGAGTCTGGCTTCAGCAGCAGAAAGCCAGACTCAGGATGTTCATAGAAGTAATGGATCTTCGAGACCCTCGAGAGGATCAACTGTGCAGTTGTCGCATTCGACGCGTTTCCAATCGCCAGACAGATCACCTTGGGCGGCCAGCCCAGGCTCATGCTCATCGAAAGGAAGTCATCGTCCTTGGTGAGCAGCACCAATCCACTGGAGCGAGCCTCATCCCAGACGGCTTGATCATCAACCCCCGCGAGGCCAAGAAGGCGAAGATGAGTGGAGCCTGGGAAGGCCTCATTGAGCAATGGAAGGAGTCGCTCGGAAAGGTTTTCGTCCAGGAGCAGCTTGATGCTCAATTCGCTCCTGTGGAGACCATCAATGTGCGTTCACGTTCAGCCGCAAAGGCCATGCAAGCGAGCACATCCTCGTGGGTGAGCTGCGGGAAATCCTCGAGCAGCTCGGCTTCGCTGCAACCTGCAGCAAGGGTGCCGAGAACATCGCCAACGGTGAGCCGCGTTCCGCGCACGCACGGCTTGCCAAAGCGGATAGCCGGGTTGACTGTGATGCGATCGAGCAGATCCATCTCATCAGGTTAAAGCTGATTGAGAGGATTCGATCTGTAGCCCACCTCGCCCTGATCTGGAGCTTGCTGCAAGCCGTTGCGGGGATGTTGGCAACGTCTACGGGCTTCTCGGTGATCCATGCGCCAGAGCAGAGCCCCAAACCAACCAAGCTGATCGAAAAGGGAGAGCAAGGCAATGCGTGTAAAGGCTGATTGCCCCGCTGTTGAGGCGGGGTGATGCTGAGTCCATCGAACCCAAGGGAGGCGCCAATCGATGGCTGATACCCCACCTGAGCAGAAGTAGAAGCACGCTGATCACTGGCCCCTGCTCCAACAGTCTTCACCGATGCGTTGGGCACGTCGTCAGTTCGGACACTGACTAGGGACGTCTGAACCGTCGACACTCCACTTGCACCGCCTCAGGTGCCCTCAGGAGACCCGAGCCCAACACCTGGAATGATTGGCCCCAGGCGCCATACCGGCAGCTTCGAAAGATGACAGCTTCAAAACCCCTGGGCCCCTCGGCTCGGGGGTTTTGTTTTGGGCGGTGGGGCCTGCGGACCTTGATCACGATGGGAGCTTCTGAATCAGGTGAATGGCGAGGGCTCTGTGCGGTCGTTTTCAGCGGTGATTGAGCGTTGTTCGGAGACGGACCTGCTTGTTGGTTGTGTGCCGGGATTTCCTGGCGCCCATAGCCAGGCCGAGAGCCTGGATGAATTGCAGGTCAATCTCCAGGAGGTGATCGCCATGCTGCTGGAGGATGGCGAACCGCAACTGGACACTGATTTCGTTGGGCTTCAGCAGATCTGCGTCTCTGCCTGATCGTGGGATCCACGCCTGTCCTTAAGTCAGAAGACTTGGATTCGAGATGGTTCGTCAGCGCGGCTCTCACCAACAGTTCAAAGACCCCACCGGACGGTTCACAACGGTTCCCTTCCACAAAGGTCGAGACATTTATCCGCCGTTGTTGCGTCAGATCGCCAAAGACATCGGCATGACAGCGGACGAGTTCATCAGCTACCGCTGAGCGCACCCCCGGGCCTTGCAGGCGCCTAGATTCTGGAGAAAATCTAAAGCGTTCTGTGACTCTCTCTGTTTGGTGCGGTCTTTGACGGCCTCCCTGCTGCGGCCTAGTCGCCGCTTCGAGACCGTATCGCTGGAGCGCTACCCCACCAAGGCGGAGCTGCTCAGCTGCCTTCCTGCAGAGCTCACACGCTTTGATCCCCTCAAGGCCTGGGGAAGCCTGGGGATGTCCCTGGGTCTGTCCGTGCTGGCCTACGCCGTGGGGACACAGATCCCCCTGCACTGGGCCGCTTTGCCGCTCTGGATCCTCTACGGGGTCATCACCGGCACGGTGGCGATGGGCTGCTGGGTGATTGCCCATGAATGCGGTCACAACGCCTTCCATCCCAATCGGCGCATCGAGGGTTGCGTGGGCTTTGTGCTGCACAGCCTTCTGCTGGTTCCCTACTACTGCTGGGCCCGCAGTCACGCGGTGCACCATGCCCATTGCAACCACCTGGAGGGAGGCGAAACCCATGTGCCCCCGCGGATCTCGTCGCACACAGGGCAGATCACCGAAGATCTGAAGCGGAAGCTCGGCACCCGGCTTTTCGGGGTGGTCTCCCTGTTCAACCACCTGGTGCTGGGCTGGCCTCTGTATCTCTTCCTCGGGGCCACCGGCGGGGAGGACTACGGCAGGCCCAACTCCCATTTCTGGATGCAGGGCAACGTTCCCGCGCGCAAGCGTCCGCTGTTTCCCGAGTCGTTTCGGGGCCTGATGGTTCGCTCCAACCTCGGCCTGGTGGTGGTGCTGATCGCCCTGGGTTGCGCAGCCCTGCAGTTCTCCCTGCTGCGGGTTCTCTGCGTCTACGGCCTCCCCTATCTGATGGTGAATGCCTGGCTGATCATCTACACCTGGCTCCAGCACACCGACCTCAACATCCCCCACTACAGCTCTGAACACTGGTCGTGGGCGAAGGGAGCGCTGCAAACGGTGGATCGCCCCTACGGACCGCTGCTCAACCTGTTGCACCACGGCATCGGTTCCACCCACGTGTGCCATCACGTGAATTCCGCCATTCCCCACTACAACGCCTGGCGGGGCAACGCTCTGCTGCGACAGCGCTACCCCGAGCTGGTGCGCTTTGATCCCACGCCGATTCACAAGGCCCTCTGGCGCATCGCGACCCGTTGTGGTGCTGTGCGCCAGAACCCGAGCGATGGAGCCTTCTATTACTGAGCCCCGCGCAGAGGGAAGCGTTGTTCTCCTGACGCCCTGACGTCGCTACCTCTGAGGTGAACCTCAGGGATCGTTCAGGCGATGCAGGTCACGGTTTGGCAGGCCCCGGGGCCCAAGGCGGCCCTGCAGCGGGCCTCGGCGCAGTTGCCCGAGCCCGGCCTCGATGAAGTGGTGATCGAGGTCGAGCACTGCGGCCTCTGCCACAGCGATCTCTCGATGATCGACAACGCCTGGGGGATGAGTCGTTACCCGTTGGTGCCCGGCCACGAAGCGGTGGGTCGGGTGGTGGCGGTTGGCTCTGATGTCGATTCGGCCTTGATCGGTCAGCGCAGGGGGGTGGGCTGGATCAGCGGGAGTTGCCGCCACTGCCCGCTGTGCCTGGGGGGCACAGGCAACCTCTGCGCGTCTCTGGAGGCCACGATCGTCGGCCGTCGGGGCGGGTTCGCCAGCCACGTGCTGGCCCATCAGGATTGGGCGATTCCCCTGCCGCAGGGGCTGGATCCCGCCGCCGCGGGGCCGTTGTTCTGCGGGGGGATCACGGTGTTTTCCCCATTGATCGATGAGGGGATTTCGCCCACCGCCCGGGTTGCAGTGGTGGGCATCGGTGGCCTGGGGCATCTGGCCCTGCAGTTCTGCCGCGCCTGGGGCTGCGAGGTCACCGCCATCACCACCAACCTCTCGAAGGCGGAAGAGGCCCGTGGTTTCGGGGCCCATGCGGTGCTTGGGCTCGATCAACTCGCTCAGCACTCCGGCCACTTCGACTTGATCATCAACACGGTCAATCACAGCCTCGACTGGCCCGTGGTGCTGGGGGCGTTGGCTCCCTTGGGCCGCCTGCATCAGTTGGGTGCGGTGTTGGAGCCCCTCAGCATCCCGGCGTTTGCCTTGATCGCAACGCGCCGCTCCGTCACGGGTAGCCCCACCTCATCGCCCGCCAGCCTGCTGAAGATGGTGGAGCTCTGCAGCCGCCACCAGATCGTTCCGCAGGTGGAGCATCTGCCGATGGATCGCATCAATGAGGCGATCGATCGCCTACGGCGCGGAGATGTGCGCTATCGCTTTGTTCTGGATGCACCGGCATGAACGATGGGTAGCACTGCGAAGGGCGCTAAGCCCCCGTCGGGAGGTCCTGCTCCCAGAGGCCCATCCGGATCAGCCAATCGTTCGACTGATCGCGCTCCCAGCCGTGATCGCGCTCGAGCACATCGGCGATCGACACCATCAGATCGAACAGCTCTCCTTCAAAGCCGTCGCCGGCAGTGGCCAGGCGTTGGATGTCATGGGCGAGTTGCAGGAGCTCCAGTTCCGCCATCCAGTCGCCCTGCTCGAAGGCGGTTCGGCTGGAGACGTGGTGCACGACTGGGATCAGCCCAGACAGCAGGCGGGTGAGATCTTGGAATCGCAAGGGTCTTGGATCAAAGGCCCCATAGGGTTCCGAGGGAGAGGGGCCTCTGTCCGCAGGCCTGCCGGCAATCGAGCCATTCCTCCACGTTGATGCCGAGGCGCATGGCGATCTCCTCATCGCTGAGATCGAGCTCCAGCCAACGCCTCGCCTTGATCCAGAGCTCCCGGTAGCGGTGGCTGATGCGCAGGGCAAAACCCGTGTCGCGCAGGTGATGCAGCAGCTCACCCTTCACCTTGCTCACCAGGTAGCTGGAGGGCCGGAAACCTTTGGAGGGATCGAACTGGGCCGCTCCCTTGCACAGGCCTTCGTAGGCGGGGCCGAGCAGATCCTCGATGGGCATCGACCAGCGGCGGGCGTAGCGGTGGGCCTGCTGCCGTGCCAGGCCGAGATGCTCGGCGGCGAAGCGGCGTTGTTCGGGGCTGAGGCGTTGGGGCGCTTTGGTGGACATCGAACGGTCACAGGTGCGGGAGGCTACCGGGGGCGCCCTTTCCTTCAGAAAGGCCAAAGAACGGAGCCCCCGCAGGGCATCACAGCGCTGGGAAACGGGCTCTGCTCCCACAGCTGTGCGGATCTGGGCCACAGCTGTGGGCGGTGCCTGTCGCGTTGCCCCAGGCAGAACTAACGCAGATGCTCAGTGCAGTCATGCCCACCCAAGTTCTGCTCACCTCCCACCACCCACAGGCGATGGAGAACGCCTGTGATCGCGGCTTCTGGATGCCTGTGCCGATCCCGATGGAGCGGTTGCAGACCCTGCTTTATCTGGTGTCGATCAGCGAAAACGACACGGCGATTCGTGCCCTGGCGGAGATCACCAGCTTTGAGCCCTGGCGCAGTCAGGCAGGCCAGGAGCTCTGGCTGCCCTTCCTGGGCCGTTTGTTGCCGTTGCCGCGTCCAGTGCCCCTGGGCGATCGCCATCGGCTGGCGGAATGGCTCCCCCAACGGAGTGAACAAACGCTTCTTCTCGATCTGCTCCCTGTACTGGAGGCCGAGCAGCTCAGTGATCTCGCATGCGGCAGGCCAGGTCGCGGGAGCGCACGAGGCCCTGGGCGAGGCCCCAGGCGATCAGGCCGCGCTGTCCGCGCACACCAACCTTGCGGTAGAGCTCACTGAGCTGACGCCGAATCGTGTCGCTGCGGCGCTGCTCCAACGCCGCAATCTCACGGCTGTTGAAGCCCCTGGCGAGCAGCTCCAGCAGGCGCTGTTCGCTGACCTGCAGCCCCGGGGCTCTGACCGGTTGCTGGCGCAGCCGCTCCCCCAACAGCGGGTCGATCGATTGCAGACCCCTCAGCAGCATCAACACCGCCTGCAGCAGGCGCCCGCCTCCGCAGTTCTGACGGCAGCAGAGGCCATCAGCCCCGCTGCTCCAGAGCTGCTTGAGGCGCTCCTGGGGGATCGAGGCATCGAGGCACACCAGCACCTTGGCCGGTTGCAGGCGGCTGATCAGCTCAAGGGCTCCTCCGTCGGGGAGTTCGTCATCGCAGATCACCAGCAAATGCTCCGCCTTCGGTAGTGGAAGGGCCAGCAACTCCGCCAGGGAGCGAGCGGCGAAATGACATCCCTCCAACAGCACTGAGGCGGAGGCAATCAGGCGCTCATCGCCGGAGCACACTGCAATGCTCCAATCCCTCTGCAGATCCGAGATGGCTTTCTGCAGAGCCTTGACCTGGCTGCGGATCTCAGTGGGATGCACGGCCCTGATCTTGCCGTCACTGCTGTAGCTCGATTCGCCACAAACCCACCCGTTGTTTTGTTTTCAATCGGAAAGGGTTCAGATCAGAGCGCAGGTCATCGTGCTGTTCCACTGCATGAGCAGTCTCTGCAATCCTTCAGCGCTCAAGGGAAGGCGTGGGCTGCTGAGTTGCCGGGCTAACCACTGCATGGAGGGCGTGGATCCTTGCTCCTGCCTGCAGGTCTCCCAGAGTTTCTGTGCCCTGAGCACGAGCTCCGCCTTGTCTGCTGGGAAGTGAATCGTGCGCCGGCAGCGCTGCTCAAACTGATGCAATCCGCGCCGGATCCAGAAGCTGGCGTAGGTGGAGAAGCGGTATCCCTTGGCTGGATCGAATTTCTCTGCCGCTCGCACCAGATTGAGGGCTCCCTCTTGCAGGGCGTCAGCGGTGCTGCTCTCCTCGGCGCTCAGATTGGGGTGATAGGTCCGCCAGATGTAGCCCACCAGAGACAGGTTGTGCCGCACCAGGCGATCGCGGGCCCGCAGACCGCGGCGGCGTAGAGCCTTGGGTGCTTGATCCGGTCCCTGGGGGTGACGCTGCCAGCTCTGAATCACCCGGGCCAGCTCGAGCACGGTGCGCTCCGCCAGGGGGGTATGCAGGCGGCTCGCCTGCAGCCATTGGCCCACCGCTCGATCCATCGAGGCTCCAATCCGCTGCCTGGAGTGTTCCCCGGTTTCAGGCCAGGCAGCCCATGCCGCGGCGGTGAATCTCACGGGCGTAGTCGGTCCAGGTGCCCTGCCCCCAGTAGCGAAAGCAGCTGGTTTCCAGCAACAACAGATGCAGCAACGCCTCCTGGTAATTGGGGTCGCTGGTCGGGGCTGTGGGGTAGCGCTGGTGGAAAGCGGCGCTGAGCTCCTGCATCGGCTCCAGAACGCTCTCGTAGCCGTTCACCCAGCTCAGGTCGTTGGTCCAGGAGGCCCCATCGATCGAGAAGCCTGGATCCGAGACCTTCAGGGCTGCAATCGCCTGCTCCAGTTGTTCTGTCGACCAGCGCTCTCCCAGCTGAGCGCTGAGCCGGTGCTGCCCCACGGCCTGAAGAGCGGGGAACTGCTCTGCACTGATTCCTTGGGTCTCCAGAAGCTCGAGGAACTCGCTGCCATTGATGGCGGCGGTGCCGTGATCGCCGGCGCAGCGCTGGTGGGCCTGAATGAAGGCCTGGGGGAATTCATTCATCATCACGCCCCCGTTTTCGCCATCGGCGATCTGGGAGACCAACGACGGCAGCGTGATGTCTCCCAGGGGGAGCCGATCGCGGCTGATCGCCTCGTAATAGGGCTGCATCTGACCCACCAGCTTGGTGTCAGAGCCCTGGGTCTTGATCAGGGCGGTGATCGCTCGGGTCTCGCCCTGGCCATTGCGGGCGATCAGGCGATTGGGCAGATACTTCTGCGCCTCTGAGAGGGGTTCGCCGCTCAGTGTTTCCACGCTGTGCTCCTGCAGCAGCACCCAGCGGTAGCCCGCCTGCTGCAGGGCATCGATCAGGGCGAAGAGGGTCTCGGGGTGGTTCGGCAGAGCCATCTCCGGCAGGGAGAACCCCCGCACCCGCTGCAGGGCCTCGATCCCGAAGGCATCAGCGAACTGGTGCTGCCAGGCCTCGATCTGCAGCCTCAGATCGGGGATTGGAGTGGAAGGGGCCACCGCATGGCTCCAAAAGGTGCCCAGCCACTCCACGTGCTGCTGCATCTGCGGATCACGGGCCAGATGGCGCCAGGCTTCGGTGATGTCGGAGCGCCCCATCTGCTCGGCTCCCCAGAGCAGGTTGCCCGAGACATCGAGCATGATCCGCGGGCTGCAGCCCTGCTCGATCAACTGGGGGATCAGATCGCTCAGGCGCCGGTAGCACTGGGCGAAGGGTTCGGCGTTGTGGTTGTCTCCTTCCCCCTGGTGCTCAAACATGTATTGGAGGTGGGAGATCAGTTCGCCGCCTGGGCCCGCCGGGATCGTGGGTTGGTGCATGTGCAACGCACAGGCGAAGGCGGAGCGCAGCTGATCGAGCTTCAGGGGGGAGTGCTCGAGCCAGTAGCGGCCCCCTTCCGCCATTGCCGCCTGGATGTCAGCTTCGCGACCGCTGATGACAGCTGCGCTGGTGTCGGCCATGGGGGGATGCGCTCCACCGGTGTTTGCGTTCAGTTCGTGAGGCAGAGCCGCAGGATCACTCCCAATCCCATCGGCGAGGCAGTGGATCTCTCCATCCTGGGCCCGATAGCCTCAACGCGCTTGCGATGTTCCGTTGCTGGCCCCGAGGGGGCTGACGACAGCGCGGCCTGGATTCAGCATGGAAACAGGAGTTGCTGGGCTATGGACGACGCACTGCAGGCACTGGTGGCGGATCTCGGTAGCGGCAATGTGCTCGATGCCGAGATGCTGGAGGGCTGCACGGTGGAGCCCCACGAACTCGACGAGATGGATGAACACCAGGCCGCGATCGTGGCCGCCCATGTGTTCGAGCAGCTGTTTGATCACGAGGTCTCCCAGCAGTTCGGGGAGAGTGCGGATCCCGACGAGGGCAGCTGGAGCGGCACGGTGGATGGCTTCCTGTTTGTGATCGAGCGCGACGCCTCTGGGGATCTGGTGCTCGACTTCAGCCCCGCCGGGCAATAAAAAACCCGCCGTGGCTTCTCGGCGGGTCGGTTGGTTGATGCCTCAAGACAACCGGGCCGCGATCGACGTTGCAATCAGCATCTCTACTCACGACGCACTGCTTCCCCTACCCCTCGGCTCATGAGCGATTCACCTCAGACAGAACCCACCTGGACGGAGGTGTGTCCTCACTTCGGTGGTCCCCATTGCAATCCAGCCTGTGCCGCCCGGCTGCGGGCCGCCTGGGCCAGCTACGACAGGAGCATTCCGGATGTGGATGTGTTCTGTCCGGTGCATGCGGAGCTGATCTGCGCGGCGCCCGAGCCCCCGAGGGATCGCTACGAGGTGATGCACAGCGAGCCCGATCAGGGCAGTCACATCTCGTCAGATCCTGATCAGAGCTGAGTCATCCTTTTGCAGCAGGGCTGAATTTGGCTGAAGACAGGCCCGGAAGCGAAGCGATCCGCTCTCCGGCCTCTTCACACCGCCCTGAATCCTCATGGCATTTCATCCCTCCCGCGGTCGCCGGCTGACCCTTGCCGCCCTTGCTGCAACCGCCGCGTTGATGCCCCAACTGGCCTCTGCGCATCCTCGCGAGTTCCTTCAGACCAACAGCTGGGATTCTGTGGTTCAGGACTACCCGGCCCCTCCGATCAGGCAACCCCGGCGTTGGAGAGCCAACCGCGACTACGCCTATGGCAGCGATCAGGTCTATCGCGAGGCACCTCTCACGGCCGAGCAGGTGGCTCAGCGCTGCAACATCGGTCGCCTGCTCGGGGGCCTGGGCGGTGGCGCTGCGGCCTATGCGATGTCCCGCGATGACGGACGGGCCTGGGCGATTCCCCTCGGCGCGCTACTGGGTTCACAGATGGGCTGCAGCACTGCCTCGGGTCGCGGTCCCCTGCCATGGTGAACAGCTGATCCTTCCCTGACGTCTGATGGGGCGACTTCGCCATGGGGTGCGCCGGCTGGTGCTGGGCGGGGCGTCCCTGTTGCGGGAAGCCCGAGCCGGGGTGGGGGATGCGGTGAGCGAACTCTCCAGCACTGGCTCGATCGAGAGGGATCTGCAGGAGGCGCGTCGCCATGGGCGCTGGCTCACGGAGGAGGAGCAGGCCCAGGCCCTCCTGCTGCGGCGTCGCCAGCGCAAGAGGCGCATGCTGCTGCGGCTGCTTCTGGTGATCTCTGTGCTGCTGCCACCGTTGTGGCTCAGCCTGCCGATCTGGATCGGCCTGCTCTGGTTCCCGAAGACCACTCGGCGTTTGCTGATCGCTGGCCTGGTGGTGGCGGTGGCTGGAGCTGGGGTTGGCCTGCTGATCCTGCTTTGGCTGCTGATCCGTTGAGGCCTTCAGATTTTCAGCGCTCCGCTGGTTGCATCGAGGCGGTGTGGGCGCAGGCCTTGCTCATCTCCTGCAGGTAGTCGTTCACGCTCAGGCGGGCGATCACCCGGGCTTCCGCTTCACGGTGCCAGCGCTCGGGTTGCGAGAGCTGGCGCAGTTCCAAGCGCTCTTCCCGGCTGAGGCGGCGCTGAACCACCGCAGGCTCGAGCCATTGGCGATCCCTCAGGCAGAGGCTCTGCACGAGATGCCAGCCCTCATGCCGCAGGGTGTTGCTGCGATCGCCGCGATCACAGACCACAACCCGTTTGCTCCCCCGCACATAGAGGCCGTAGAGATCGCGCTCCCGGCAGCGGGGATGATCCCCGCTGACCGCGACCCCCCGCTGGCTGAAGGCGGCCACCAGTTCATTCCAGGCCCCCTGATTCGTGTGCTCCAGCACTGGCCGGAAGAAAGGAATCGGGATCACGAAGGCCAGGGTCAGAACGGTTGGCAACATCACGTCCAGCGAGGCTTCTGATCAGGCTTTCTTCAGAACCCGGATCACCACAAGAAGGATCACGGCTCCGAGGGTGGCCACCAGGATCGATCCCAGCAGACCGCCGCCCAGCAGGCCTCCCCCAAAGATCAATCCACCGACCAACGCGCCGAGGATCCCGACCACCAGGTCACCGATCAGGCCAAAACCGCCTCCTTTCACGAGCACTCCCGCGAGCCAGCCGGCCACGACGCCGACCACCAGAAACCAGATCACGCCCATGGAATCGTTGCCTTCTGAACGAACATTAGAAATGGCGTTTTTAACTGTCAGCCAACGGCAGTGTTTTTCGGAATGCTCGCCAACATGGAGGCGCCCGTGATCGTTTCTGATGCGCCCTCCGGCCTCCCTGTTTCTGTTGGGGTTTGCACTGCTGCTGACGGGCTGCGGCGGTAGCAAGACCACCACCAAGCCGGCCTCCGCTCTCTCCGGTCCGATCCGGATTGCGCTCGATCTAACGGATCCGGCCAGGAGCCGGGCCGTGCTTCCTCTGGGCAAGGAGGCCAAGGCGTTCCAGGTCGGCTACGGACGTTATGGCGTCACCTGCCCCGGATCCCGCTTTGAGGAGGGCTACACCCCGCTGGGCCGCTTCCGGGTGAACGCGATTCTCAGCAAGGATCAGTTTGTGATGGATCCGAAGCTGATCGCTCTATCGGGCAAGAGTCAGGCGGAGCTCAAGACCTCTCTGTTCCAGTCGATGAATGCGATCGACTTCAGCGGTGATGGAGAAGTCGGGGAATACGGCATCGGCTACATCAGCCTGGCTCCGATGGACAGTGTCAAACAGCCGTTTACCTTCAACACCTACGACGGCAAATTTCGCTGGTACAGCTTCGCGATCCACGGGAGCAACAACGACAAACGGATCGGGCAAAAGGTCACCGGCGGTTGCGTGAACGTGGCTGAACCTGCCCTGAAGACCCTGCTGAGCAACGTGAAACTCGGCGATGAAGTGGTGATCACCGCCAACGGACCCTGCACCCCCTAAGGCTCAGCTTGTGCAGGTTTTCAGTTTTTGAGAAGGTCTTGAATTGCTGCAATGACATCTGGGAGAGACTGCTCACAGATCACGAGCACTTGCTCAATGTCTAAATCAAAATATTGATGAGCGATGACATCCCTAAAGCCCATGGCGCCCTTCCAGTCAACGTGGGGGTACCGATCTTCAAGGAGGCCTGGATAGAGACGTTCTAAGCGTTTAAGAGATTCTCCGGCAGCGAGGAACTGCATACAGATCACATCAACTGCATCCTGCCCCTCTTCTTCATCCAGTAGCTCGGGATTGGCAATAAGCGGTATAGATTTACGACGCGCGCGCTGCAGTGCTCCCAGGAGACTGAGTAGGGCGTCTCTCGGCACAGTGGTCACGCTCTAAGACCTTCCTGTTCGATGCGCTGGCGCAATGCTGGTGACATGCGCTCCCGGACGCGGACTAGGTCAACCGGACGCTGCAGCAGGTCCTCGAGCTCCTTCTTGAGGTGGACTAGCGCGTAGGGAGTGAGCGGATCGATCTGAACCCACACATCAAGATCGCTATCGGCCCGACCATGGCCTCGAGCAACGGAACCGAACAGGCCAAGTTCGATGACGTGGAAGCGGCGACTCCAGTCAGGCTTGTGCAGCCTGAGTTGGTTGAGTACCGCGGTTGCTTGCGGTGGGGAGTTGGATTCAGAAACCGCCATTCCCCCATTCTGTTACCAGTTTTGGAGCTTCGCTGTCTTTGCTGTCTGCAGGAAGGCCTGAAGACGCTCCCGGTCCTTAAACCCATCAGCCCCCTTCACTCCGCTATTCACATCGACGCCAAAGGGCTGAACCCGCGCAATCGCCTTGCTCACATTGCCGGCCGTGAGGCCACCCGCCAGCCAGAGCGGGTGTGACGTGGCCTTCACCAGTTGCGCCGAGTCGCTCCAATCGTGGGTGAGACCTGTTCCACCCACCTGCCCCGTGGCGGGATTGCAGCTGTCGCAGACAAAGCCATCCACCAGATCTTCGTAGGCCTGGAGGGTCTCCATCGCGTTGCCATTGCTGCCATGCACAGCCTTGTGCAGCAGCAGGTCCGGGCAGGCCTGTCGGATCTGCTGCACGGCTGAGATCGCCATGGGGCTGTGAATCTGCAGGGCCCTGGGCTGCACCTGATCGATCAGCTCCAGCAGGGCGCCGGGATCCTCCAGATGGCTCACGAGCACACCGCACACCGAATCCGGCAGGGCTTCGACAATCTCTCTGGCGAGATCGGCATCAATGAAGTCTCCGCTCGGGTGCCGTTGACCCACCAGAACACCGATGGCATCGGCGCCCAGCTCTGCGGCCAGCTCAGCATCCTCCAGTCTGCGCACTCCGCAGATCTTCACGCGCACAGCCCGATCACCCATGGCACGATGCGGTTCTCTGCTCCAGTTTCACTGTGCCTCTGATCAACGTGCGCACCTCGTTGAAGTCGGTGGAGAACGCCGAGGCTCTGCTCAAGGAGCTGTCTGCAGCCCTCGCCCAACAAACCGGGAAGCCGGAGGCCTACGTGATGACCCTGCTGGAGAGCGGGGTCCCCATGACTTTCGCAGGCAGCAGTGATCCCTGCGCCTACGTGGAGATCAAATCGATTGGAGCCCTCAAACCTCCGGCAATGACGGAGGCCTTCTGCGAACTGATCACGGCGCGCACCGGGATCCCCTCCAATCGCATCTATGTGGCCTTTGAGGATGTGAAGGCCAGTAGCTGGGGCTGGAATGGACGCACCTTCGGCTGACGGCCCCTTTCAGATCAACGGGCGCTGCATCGACTGCGGCACCTGCTGGCAGTTCGATCCGCAGCACTTCGCTCCGGGCCCCTCAAGGGCCCTTGTGCAGCATCAGCCCTGTGGACGGCTTGAAACCGAGCGCGCCCTCCTGGCTATGCAGGCCTGCCCTGTGGCGGCGATTGAAGCTACGCCTGATTTGCGGCAGCTCACGCCTGTGGATGGCTTCCCCGATCTGGTGTGCGAGCACCCCGCCGCTCAGGTGCTCTATTGCGGCTGGGCCTCCAAACGCAGCTTCGGGGCCTGCAGCTGGTTAGTGGTGCGCCCGGATGGCAACGTGCTCATCGACGTTCCGCGCTGGAGTGCCCCGCTGGCACGTCGCATCAAGGCGCTGGGTGGTCTTGCGGCGATTGTTCTCACCCACCGCGATGACGTGTCCGATCACGCCAAATGGGCCCAGGCCTTTGGCTGTGAGCGTTGGATTCACTCTGCCGACGCTGATGCTGCACCGGAGGCGGAACGGCTCATCGACGGAGACGATGCCATGCGGATCGGCTCCGATCTCACGCTGATCCCCACTCCGGGTCACACGGCGGGATCTCTGTGCGTTCAGCTCGGTCAGAGCCGCTCAGTGCTCTTCAGTGGGGATCACCTCTGGTGGAACAGCGAACAGCAGGTGGTCGTGGCGTCACGCACCTATTGCTGGTGGAACTTCCCGGAGCAGATCCGCTCGGTGCGCAAACTTCTGGATCTCGATGTGGCCTGGTTGCTTCCAGGCCATGGGCATCGCCACCACTTTGAGCCAGGGGAGTGGCGCAGGGCCATCGATCAGACCCTGGCCTGGATCAGCTGATCCGATCAGCCCCTTGGTTTATTGGGTAGGCCCCCATTGCAGAAGTTGGTGGCGAGAGCGGGTCGCTCAGCCTCTGGAATGCTGGGGCTGTTGCGCTTCAGCCAGGCCATCCCGGCGTTGTAGCACTTGTTCCAGCGGGACGACTCCCCGGCGATCGGGCCGAGGGATAACGCGATCGACACGGAGCTGGCGGTGGCAATCAGCCCAAGCACCGGAAAGAGGTGCGCATTGATCATGTCCCTGGCTTTCATCGTCGTCTCGGGGCTGACGGAGCGATCGCATCCTGCTGGATTCGCGCTCTGCGGTCATCCCCCGGCGCTCAGTTCAGGCCCTCGCGCACCTTCTTTACCGCTAGCCCGGCTTCAGCGGCCGTCACGCCAGCAAGGGCCAGCAATCCGATCAACCCCACCAGCTGGTTCTGGGCTTCCGCTGCAGCATCGGCCTTCTGAGCGAGCACTGCTCCCGCCACAAACCAGGAGGTGGCCAGCAGGGAGGTGATCCAATAGGCCTTCCAGCGGCGTTGGTAGAGGTACCCCGCCCCCAGGCCTGGCACCACGTTCAAGAGCACCGCCACCCAGCCGGCGGAGGCGGCCAGGATCTGTTCGCGGGTTGGCATCGGCTTGGGAGCAGCGGCCGTGACCCTAGGCAGTTCAGCCCGGTAACCATTGCAGGGCGACCTTGCGCTGACGCGGCCCGTCGAGTTCCACCACGATCACGTCTTGGTATTGCCCAAGAACCAGGGCCCCTGCCTGGACGGCCACCGTCACTTGGTTTCCCAGTAACAGCGCCTGCAGGTGGGCATGGGCGTTCCGCGGTTCATCGGCGGGGATGTTGGGGCGGAGGTCGAGGTCGTTGTGTTTCCACGCTCGATCGGCAGGGGCGACCTCTGAGAGCCATGCCTCGAGATCCCGAATCAAGCGCGTCTCCATCTCGTTGATGATCACGGCTGTGGTGGTGTGCTGCCCACTGATCAGAACCGCCCCGTTTTGCCCGCCCCGCTCCGCGATGAAGGTCTGCACTGTCTCAGTGATCGGGATGCACTGAAAGGGATGTTGTGTGGTGAGCTCCACTCGTTCAAACGACATGGCCAGGGCCGATGGCTACGGTCAGCATGAGTCCTGCAGGAGCCATGGAGCGTTGGCGGTCATGCCCGGCCCTGGCGGAGAAAGAGGACGGCTTCCTCTCTGTTGTTGCCGACTACCTGGTTGATCTTGAGGCCCTCGATCCTCAGCAGCGCCAGTGTTTGGCTCTGTTCAAGGCGGCCGAGTTGATCAATGCCTTGATCCAGCTGCGGGAGCGCCGGGAGGCGGAAGATCGCGTAGGCCCGGAGCTGGCCCAGCGTTCTTTTCAGTTGGTGCGGGCCGTGATCCGCAACCGCACACTCCCCTATGCCGGAAGCCAGAGCCACTGCCTGAGGGATCCGCAACTGACGGCCTTGATCGATGAAGGTTGTCGCCTGTTCCATCTCGGCAAATCCGACAAAGACCTCTACCAACGCGCCCTGGCACTCTCTGCCGCCCAGTGCATTGCCTTGCAGGATGAACTGGGTCCTGCACTGGACCAGTACCTCCAGGGCTGTCGGTTGGCGCTGCCTGCGTCACTGCTGGCCTCGGTGCGCAGCAGCTTCATCGACGCCTACCGCGTCTAGAGCCGTATCCACCAGCCGCTTCCCGGGCCATCCACCAGCCAACGGGGCAGGAAGTTCTGAGCGGAGTAGCGCAGCCCCGCACCCTGGCTTCGGTTGAGGTAGCCCCCTCCCACCAGATTCGCTTCTCCGTTGGGGTCATGCATCAGCAGCGCCCTCGAGCTGGAATCCCAGCCGATCAACAGGCTCCAGTGGCCTCCTCCAGCTGGGGCGGAAACGGGGCCGTGATGCAACCAGCCCACCGGGCAGGGAATTCCGCTCTCCAACTGATCGATCAGATCGTTGAGGCTGCCATCGGTTTGAAAGCGGGCCTCGATGCCGAGGCTGCGCAGCGCAGACACCTGGGCGGCGGGATCTGTGGTGTCGCCATAGCGCTGCACCACGGCGAGATAGCGATCGTCGATCTGCCCGGATCCGCGCAGCGCATCCGGTTTGAGGTAGGCCGCGGCCATGGCGCAGCTGGAGCTGAAACACATCCGAGTGCCCTGGCCCGTGGCGCTGTCGTTCTGGCTCAGGTAAGGAACAGCAAGCTGAGTAAGCATCGGCATCCGTTCGCGCTAACCCTGGAGGGTTCCGGGAGGCGGTGCTGATCGATTCAGTTCCGGATCCTGTTCCCTGGTTGACTCCGCGTTTTGGCCATGAGCCCGATCTTTCCGTGCAAGGGCTGCGGAACGTTCATTGAGCGCTCGACCCAGCACTACCGGCGGGTGAAGGGCCAGGTGCTCTGCTCCACCTGCTCGGATGCCAGACGGGAGGCTGAGGCCCGCACCCTGCGGCGCAGGCACCCGCTTCGGCGCCTTCTGTTCCGGATCCGGAGCTTCTGGTCTTAAGTGCTGTTGTGGCTTTGCCGTGCCGGCTCGGAACCCTGAGGCGTTGTCTGTGTTCAACGCGATGGACTCTCGCCGTCTGGTGGTCTGGATCTCAACCGGGATCCTGGCCTTTCAAGGCCTCACCCTCTCCTTTGATCTGCTGAACTGCACCGCCTTCAGCTGGATTCATCTGCAGCAGGAGGGCCCCCATTCCAGCCATGACCCCAGCTTCTGCATCCGCCCCCAGGGCCGCATTGATGAGGCGGTCAATCAGGGCCTGAGCATCCTGGCCGGCCTGGCTCTGGGCAGGTCGGTGATTGGAGGGGAGCACCCGGAGCCCTGACTGTGCTCTGGCTCACCCGCCCGGGTTGTTCAGGACGCACACCCAACCGGTGTTACGAGGCTTTACAATCAGTTCACGTTTCTTCAAGAACGCAGATCCATGGCTGACTCCAACTCCCGCTTCGGCTTCGTCAACTTCGCTGAAACCTGGAATGGCCGCCTGGCCATGATGGGCTTCGTGATCGGTCTGGCCACCGAGCTGCTGACCGGACAGGGCATCCTCGGCCAAATCGGTCTGGGCTGAACCCTCAGCTGATCGGCCTCGCCGATCAAAAGCCCCCCGGAGCACTGCTCCGGGGGGCTTTTTGCTGCCCACCGCTGCTGCGATCAGCTCGCGGGCTGCCAATCGGTGGCCGGGGGTTCTTTCTCGCTGTCTTTGAGGGAGGGGAACAGATCCCGGATTGCACTGCAGAGGCGGCTGCGGGCTTCCAGCCGGAAGGCTTCGGCCGCATCCGCTGAGAGCACGGCATAGCCGTTGTCGCTGTTGCCTTCGCCCCGCAGGGGCTTCCAGCTGGTTTTCTCGTTGCGCTTCAGCTCTTCAAGCACACCAACGAAGTCAAAGCTGGCCAGGCGTCCGCCGCTGGCCGCTTGGGCCGCCAGTTCCTCCCGGATCGCCAGCAGTTCCTTGGCCTTGAGGGTGTCGGGCAGGCCCAGCACCGGCTGGTAATAATCGATGGCCCGCAGTTCCTCGCTGATCAGGATCGGCCAGGCACCCTGCTCCCCGCCGGAGAGGCCCTGCTCGGCGGCACTGCTTTGCATCGCATCGCGATAGAAGCTGAGCCAGCGGTAGTACGACTTGTCCTGAAGGCGCTTCTTCTCGGCCTTCCCGCTCACGATCTTCGGCAGGGCGGCTTCGGCCTTGCGCAGAAAGACCCGATCTTCCCGCTCCAGGTTGATCGCACCCCAGCGGTGCCGGTATTCCCAGAGCTCCTCGTATTTGCGGACGTCTTCGGCGCTCCAGCCCAGAACTTTCAGTTCTTCAGCCCGATTGTTCTCGCTCGCTTGCACGCTTCGATGCTTGGGTTCAAAAGGCACCCTAGGTCTTGACTTCCAGAGCGCAGGGGTTGGACCGATAGGGTCAATTCAGGCAGGCCTTTGTATGAGCGACCCTTCGATGCAGCTCGACCTTCAATCCGTGGAGGGCGGCCCCATCGGCGTGATGATCTGCGGCCATGGCAGCCGAAACCGCCAGGCGGTCTCCGAGTTCGCCCAGCTGGCGGAAGGTTTGCGGCGTCAGCTGCCGTCGGTGCCGGTGGAATACGGCTACCTGGAATTTGCTCGCCCGATCCTTCGCGACGGGCTCGACAGCCTGAGCGCCCAGGGGGTGAAGCGGGTGCTGGCGGTGCCCGGCATGCTCTTCGCCGCGGGGCATGCCAAGAACGACATCCCCTCGGTGCTCAACAGCTACGCCGCTGAGACCGGCCTGCGCATCGATTACGGCCGAGAGCTGGGGGTGGATCTCAAGATGATCCAGGCCGCAGGCGCCCGGATCCGAGAGGCCCTCGATCAGGCCAATGCACGATCGGCCGTGCCCCTGGCGGAAACCCTGCTGGTGGTGGTGGGCCGCGGCTCCTCCGATCCCGATGCCAACTCCAATGTCTCGAAGGTGACCCGGATGCTGGTGGAGGGCTTTGGCTTCGGCTGGGGCGAAACCGTGTATTCCGGAGTGACCTTCCCCTTGGTGGAGCCCGGCTTGCGCCATGTGGTGCGCCTGGGCTTCCGCCGGGTGATCGTCTTCCCCTATTTCCTCTTCTCCGGGGTTCTGGTCAGTCGCATCCGCATGCACACCGAGCTGGTGTCGGCTGACCATCCAGAGGTGGACTTCGTTGATGCCAGCTACCTCGGGGATCACCCCCTGGTGATCGACACCTTTCGGGAGCGGGTGGAGGAGGTGGTGCGCGGTGAGACCCAGATGAATTGCTCCCTCTGCAAATACCGCGCCCAGGTGCTCGGTTTTGAAACGGAGGTGGGAGCTCCCCAGCAGAGCCACCACCATCACGTGGAGGGTCTGATCGAAGGCTGCACCCTCTGCGAGCTCGAGTGCACCGGTGCCTGCCAGCCCGATGGCATCCCGATCCCCCTGGGTCATCACCATCACGACCACAGCCACCACCACGACCACGACCACGACCATGCGCACGGGCACACCCATGCGCCTTATCCCCACGCTGAGCACCCCCTCGGACCGAAGACCCTTTACAAACCGCGGTCCAAATCGGAAGAGAACCCAGGGGAATGAGCCCGCTCAGGCGTCTCGGATCCCCCCGAGTCCCGTGAGACTTCTGGCCATCAGGCCTGCTTATCGAAATTCGCTTTCCCCAGAGCGACCCTGTTTTCCTCAGCCGACGACCATCTTTTCCACAGCTTGCATGTGCTGCATGCATGCGGTAAGGCGATTTCTGGGGATTGCGTGGTTTGGCTCAACGCTGACTTGACAGCCGGTTCCGCCTCGCTAGAGGGCGACTTGCGCTCCCTGGTTCCAGGATTGAGATCCCAGTTCCAATAAGGGGTCTCACCTGATTCTCGGCGGTTGTGACCCTGTTTCAGACCGCTTTGACGGCGGTGGTCGTTTTGTGGCTTGCTGGCCAACGTTGCAGGTGCAAATTTGTTGGAGCCGGTTCGCGTGGATGAGTGTGGTGTGGAACAGCAGGTCGTCTCTGAGAGCGCCTCTGTTGCCCCTGAGCAGCTCAGGGATCACCTCAGCCGCTGCCTCCAGCAGACCGAGCCCCCCTCTGCCCCTGAGACCGTGATCCAGGGCGCGGCGCGCATCAGTCTTGAGGCGGAAGTGCCCGAGGCCTTGTTTGACGGCATGAAGCTGTTTCTGCAGAGCCGTCCCGAGTGGGATCAATACCGGGTGATCACCTCTGCGCTGGCCGGCTTCCTGTTCCAGAACGGCTGCAACGACCATTCCGTGACCCAGCACTACCTCAACGGTCTGTTCATGCAGCCCGGCGAGAGAACCGGGGCCTGAGCTGAGCCCCCTGCTTCAGAGCTCTCCCCGGCGCAACGCTTCGGCGGCGTGATCGCAGGCCCGCCAGGTGATCGCCATCTCCGTGAGCGTGGGGCTCTGCCAGCCGGCGCTGGGCCAGCAACTGCCGTCGGTGACCAGCAGGTTGGGGGTGCGCCAGAGCTGATTCCAGCGGTTGAGAACCCCCTCGCTCTCCCGTTCCGCCATGGCGGCACCGCCCAGCTCATGGATGTAATAGCCCGGGGGCGGAGCCCCATCTGAGAGCGCCAGGCTGCCCTGCACCAGGGGCTCCACCAGGGGCATCACAAACAGATCGCTCAGGGGCTGGATGCTGCCGCCGGCGCTGCGCACCACCGCCTCCATCCGGGCCCGCATGTGCTGCACCATCGCCGCTTCGTTGTCGCCCCAGCGGCAGTCGATGTGGGCGATGGGGATGCCGTAGGCATCGGTGCGCTCGGGGTGAAGGCTGACGCGGTTGCTCTCCCGGCTGAGCACCTCCCCATGCCCGATCAGGAACCCCACCGCCGCCTCCCGGTTGCGTTTGAGCAGTTTCGGGGGATCAAAGCGCTGGATCCCGCACCAGAGCCCATAGCCCCGCAGGAAGCCATGGCTGCTGTTGGCCTCGAGGTTCACGGTGTTGGGAATGAAGCAGCTGCCCGCCCCGGAGAGCTCCGTGCTGCCGGGCTCCGCCTGCGGGGGCAGCGCAAAGAAGCAGCTGCTGGAGATGTGATCCATCAGCCCGATGCCCAGGCGCCCGCTCACGTCCTCCAGGTGCCCGTCGCGTTGGGAGTTCAGCAACAGGCGCACACTCTCAATCGTTGAGGCGCAGAGCACCACCAGATCCGCCATCACCTGGAACGGCTCTCCGCTCCGCGCATCCACCGCCTCGGCCCCTTCTGCGCGGCCTGTGGCTGGGTTGATCAGCACCTGGCTCACCACCGCATGACTGCGCAGCTCCACGCGCCCCGTGGCCAACGCCGCGGCCAGGGCTCCCCCCTGGGAGCAGGAGCGGGGCCAGTGCGACCCGCTGCGCAGCTCAAAGCCGCGGGAGTGGATCAGAGGCAGATCGTGATCCCGTTGGATGCAGCGCTGCAGGTGTTCTTCTGCTGGGGTGAAGGGCAGGGGGCTCTGAAACTGGCCATCGGGTAGTTGGGGCAGTCCGTCGCACTGCCCCTTCACCGCCAGCAGGCTCTCGAGGCGTTCGTACCAGGGCGCGAGTTCGGCGTGGCTGATCGGCCAGTTGAGACCATGGCCATCGCGCTCCGCCGCCTTGAATTCGTAGTCCGACAGGCGCAGGGTGATGCCTCCCCAGGTGAGGCTTTTGCCCCCCACTTGTCGACCCCGGGTCCAGAGGAAGGGGCGATCGCCGGGGGTGGAGTAGGGGTTGCGCTGTTCATCGACGAACAGCTCGGGATTGGCCTTCCAGTAGCCGGGATGGTTGGCGGCAATCCTCTGCTTTCCGCTGCTGATGTTCGCGAGCCGTTTCAGGCTGTTGAGGGGTTCACTGCCGAAGGCCTGCTTGATCTGCAGATCGGGTCCGGCCTCGAGCACCGTGACCCGTAGGCCGGCCTGGGCCAGAGCCATGGCGGCCACCCCACCGGTGGCCCCGGATCCCACCACCAGCGCGTTCGCCATCAGGAGGGGGTGCTGGCGGGAGCGGAGGGGGTTCTGCTGGAAGGCATAACGACCAGAGGGAGGCAACAAAAAACCCCGGCGCTTCAAAGAAGGCCGGGGTTTCTGGAGTTGGTGGCGGGGGGCGGATTTGAACCACCGACCTTCGGGTTATGAGCCCGACGAGCTACCAGACTGCTCTACCCCGCGTCGACCTCAGAACCATACAGCACGGCCTTTCCCAGGGGCAACGCAGGCAGGATGGGTGGATCAGATCGGCTCCATGGCCCTGCGCTTGCTGCTGGATTCGGCGGATCCCCTCGCCTGGGATCAGTGGCTTCCCCTGAACCTGTTTCGTGGGGTCACCACCAACCCCACCCTGCTGCGCCGCGCCGAGCAGCCCTGCAGCATCGACAACCTCAAGGAGCTGACCCAGCGCGCCTTGGCTCATGGGGTGCAGGAACTGCATCTGCAGGCCTGGGGCACTGATCTGCTCACCTGCGGGCGCGTGCTGGCGGATCTCGCCCCGGATCGGGTCTGGGTGAAGCTGCCGATCACCCGCGCTGGCATCGAGGCGGCTCAACAGCTGCAGAACGACGGCCTCCGCATCACCTTCACAGCCTGCTACGAGCCCCAGCAGGTGCTCACCGCCGCTGCCCTCGGTGCTGATTACATCGCTCCCTACCTGGGTCGCATCAGCGATCAGGGCCGCGACGGGCACCAGGAGATCATCACCATGCAGCGCTGCCTTGATCGCCTCGGATCCACCACCCGCCTGCTGGTGGCCAGCCTGCGCAGTGCCTCTGATCTGCCCCGGCTCGCGGCCGAGGGGGTCGACACCTTCACGATCAGCCCTGCTATTGCCCTGGATCTGCTGCAGGTGGAGGCCACCGAAGCGGCAGCCCTGCAGTTCGAACTCGATGCCGCCGGCGCTTAGCGCCCGTTGTCGAAACGCAGCTCTCCGCTCACCTCCAGTTTCACCCCGGGGTTGGGGGCCAGGAACTGGCTGCCCAGTTCGTCAAGGGTGAGGGGTGTGAGCCATTCGAGTTGCTGCATCAGATGGAGGGCCACGGCGTGTTTGGCCCGGCTGGCTCCGTCTTCCACCTTGATCGCCAGACCCAGGCCCTCTCCGACCCGACTAAGGCACTGGATGCCTTCGGCACCTCCCTTGCTCAGCACCTGCCCGTGACTGCTGCGCATCACGGCCGTATCGAAGCGGCCCTCCCCGGCTACCAGATCCGGGTGGGCCAGCATCGAGCGGCTGAGGCGCTCCAGTTCAGGGTCCTGTCCGCCTCCGAGGTGGGCAAACAACAGGGCCATCTGGGCCAGCTGAAGCTGCAGGGTGGGGGCTCCGCAGTCATCCCGAGCGGTGACTAGCTCCGCGCCGGGCATGCCCAGGAGTTCGCCCACCCGCTTCAGCACCTGCTGCTGCAGGGGATGATCGGTCTGCAGATAGGTCTCCAGGGGCCACTGCATGCGCCGGCAGGTGGCCAGGAAGGCGGCGTGTTTGCCGGAGCAGTTGTGCTCCAGTGGGCTCTGCCGGCCGCTGGGGGTCGGGCACTGCAGTTGCTCGCTCTCAAGATCCGCCTTCCAGAGGATCTTGAAGGCCTCGCGGGCCTGGGCTGCCTCTCCGGCATGGGAAGCGCAGGCGATGGCCAGGGCCCGTTCGTCATGGTTGCCCTGGTCGGCGGCACCACTGCTGACGAACACCTGGGCTTGGAAAGGCTTGAGGGCCGATCGGATGAAGCTCAGCTGCTGGGGGTCTCCAGCGCGCATCAGCACCCGGCCGCGCTGATCGCAGACCACCGCATGCACCCGATGCAGCGACTCCCCGATTCCATTGCGGGTCAGGCGCACCTCCAGGGGCGGGACCCCCGGGCGGTTGCTGGATCCGAAGCTGCTGGAGAAGGTCATGTCAGAGAGCCTGGCAGAGCCCGGTCGAGAGCAGCAGCAGGCCGATGGTGATCAGCAAGGCCCGCTTCAGGCGCTCCAGGATCGGCTTCACCTCGTGGGTCGCCACCAGCAGATCCTGCTGCCTCCAGGCCAGGGGTTTCTCCCAGACCTGTCCGTCGTACCAGCCCGATTCCTCGTATTCCACCGCGGTGGACATCAGGCGTCGCAGCAGGGTGCTCCAGCCGAGCCACTGCCGCACCAAGATCAGCAACGGCACCAGAAAGGCCCCGGCAGCCCCGGCGCAGGTGAGGGCCGGCAGGTCGTGCCGAAGGGTCCAGCTGCCGGTCGCCACCACCAGGCTGATGGGCATCGCGATCAGCCAACAGCGCAGCAGGGGCACCGCCAGACCCCGATCCCCGTTGCTGGGCCAGGCGAAGAACAGAGAGTTCTGCAGCTCCCGGAACTGCTCCAGGGGGCGCTGCTCCGGCGGCACCGGACAGGGCGTGTCGCTCAGCTCCGGTGCGGGATCGCTGCCAGCCATCGGATGCCTCGGAACTGCGGCCTCAGGCCGAAGGAGCGTCGATCGAGCCTACGAAGCTCTCCTTCTCACCGTGGCCCCAGAAGGATTCCAGGTCGTAGTAGCTGCGCTCATCGGGGGTGAGGGCATGCACGATCACCTCGCCGTAATCCAGCAGGATCCAGCGCCCTTCCTTCTGTCCTTCCTTGCGCAGGGGCAGGCGTCCGCCGCTCTCCTCCTCGATCTTGTCTTCCACGGATCGGGCGATGGCGCGCACCTGCACATCGGAGAAGCCAGTGGCGATCACGAACCAGTCGGCGATCGAAGAGATCTCCTCCACCCGCAGCAGCACGATGTCTGCAGCTTTGCGGTCGTCGCAGGCTTCGGCCGCCAGCAGGGCCAGTTGCTTGCTGTCGTCGAGATTGAGCCGGGGGCGGCTGGGGTCGGGACTGGGCTTGGTGGTCGGGGCCTCAGCCATAGACGTTCTCGCTGCTCACGGAGTGACGGGATCCCTGCTGCTGTGCCATTTCAGCCCGGGCTTTGCCTGCACTCTTGCGCAGTGCCTCGAGGCGGTCTTCGTAGAAACCGCGCTTCTTCTTCTTGCGGGTCTGTTCCACCAGCTCCTTGAGGGCGCCGCCCAGGCTCTTGTAAGCGTTGGGGAGCGTGTACCCGAAGCGGGTGGCCAGGTCGATCGCCCGTTCATCGGCGGCGATGGCGTCCTGGAGGCGCTTCTCGGAATTGTTCTTGAGATAGAGCCGGTAGCCGGCGAAGCCCGACAGACCGAGGGCCATCAGCAGCAGCAGGCCGTCCTGCACCCACAGCTCTCCGATCGCTCCCCCCAGGCCGATGGCCAGAGCCGCCATCTCCCAACCATCCCGGGGCACCGAGTCGTTCTGGATGCGACCCACCTCGTGCCAGAACAGCAGGTTGCGGTGGTCAATCGCCAGGGCATCCCACTTCTGAAGATCCAGCTGGATCTCCACCTCGTCGCGTCCGATCTCCTCGATCGTGATCAGCGGAGGATCGGCCGAGGCCGCGGCTTCCACAAACACCCAGCTCTGCATCTCGGGAGGCAGCAACCCCTTCAGGCGCTGGAGTTCGCTCATCTGGAAGCATCAGGCGTGTTGCAGACAACACTAGCTACGCCTGGAAAGCAGGGCTGGTCTGCCCTTAACAGCGTTGGCCCGCCTCGCGTGAGAGGCTAGGCGGGTTTGGCTGCTGGACGTCCACCTATGCCCCGTCGCACGGATCTGCGTCGCATCCTGCTGCTGGGCTCAGGTCCGATCGTGATCGGCCAGGCGTGTGAATTCGACTATTCCGGCACCCAGGCCTGCAAAGCCCTGCGGGCCGAGGGCTTTGAGGTGGTGCTGGTCAACAGCAATCCCGCCTCGATCATGACCGATCCGGACATGGCGGATCGCACCTACATCGAGCCGCTCACCCCCGATGTCGTGCGTCGGGTGATCGAAAAGGAGCGTCCTGACGCCCTCCTGCCCACCATGGGCGGCCAGACCGCCCTCAACCTGGCGGTGGCCCTCGCCAAAGACGGCACCCTCGAGCGTTACGGCGTTGAGCTCATCGGCGCCAACCTCCAGGCGATTGAGAAGGCGGAAGACCGCGACCTGTTCAAACGGGCCATGGAGCGCATCGGGGTGGCCGTGTGCCCCTCCGGCATCGCCACCACCCTGGAGGAAGCCGAGGCGGTTGGCGATCAGATCGGCAGCTACCCGCGCATCATTCGCCCGGCCTTCACCCTCGGCGGCAGCGGCGGCGGCATTGCCTACAACCCCGAGGAGTTCCGGGCGATCTGCATGAGCGGCCTCGATGCCAGCCCCGTGAGCCAGATCCTGATCGAGCAATCGCTGCTCGGTTGGAAGGAGTTCGAGCTGGAGGTGATGCGCGACACCGCCGACAACGTGGTGATCGTCTGCTCGATCGAAAACCTCGATCCAATGGGGGTCCACACCGGTGACTCGATCACCGTGGCCCCCGCCCAGACCCTCACTGACCGCGAATACCAGAGGCTGCGGGACCAGTCGATCGCGATCATCCGCGAGATCGGCGTGGATACCGGCGGCAGCAACATCCAGTTCGCGATCAACCCCGCCAATGGCGACGTGATCGTGATTGAGATGAATCCGCGCGTGTCGCGCAGTTCGGCCCTGGCTTCCAAAGCAACGGGCTTCCCGATCGCCAAGATCGCCGCCCGTCTCGCCGTGGGGTACACCCTCGACGAGATCCTCAACGACATCACCGGCAAGACCCCGGCCTGCTTCGAGCCCACCATTGACTACGTGGTCACGAAAGTGCCCCGCTTCGCCTTCGAGAAGTTCCGGGGCAGCCCCGCAGTGCTCACCACGGCGATGAAGTCGGTGGGTGAGGCGATGGCGATCGGGCGTAACTTTGAGGAGTCGTTCCAGAAGGCGATCCGCTCCCTTGAAACCGGCCATGCCGGCTGGGGTTGCGACCGCCCTGATCGCACCCCGGAGCGCTCCGAGCTCGACCGCGAGCTGCGCACACCCTCCCCCGATCGCATCTTTTCGGTGCGCACGGCGATGGTCAACGGCTACTCCGACGCCGACATTCACCGCATTTCGGCGATTGATCCCTGGTTCCTGGCCAAGCTGCGCCGGATCATCGAGGCGGAACAGCGTTGGCTGAAGGGCTCGCGTCTGGAGGATCTCGATGCGGAGGTCTTCCTCGCCCTCAAGCAGCTGGGCTTCTCCGACCGTCAGATCGCCTGGGCCACTGGAGCCCAGGAGCTCGCGGTGCGTAACCGCCGCCAGAGCCTCGGGGTCAACGCGGTGTTCAAAACCGTCGACACCTGCGCCGCTGAATTTGCCTCCACCACGCCGTATCACTACGCCACCTATGAGCGCCCACTGGAGCGTCTGCGTGACGACGGCACGCTTGAGCTGATTCCACCGGAAACGGAGGTGCAGCCTGAAACCCGCCGCAAGGTGATGATCCTTGGCGGCGGCCCCAACCGCATCGGACAGGGCATCGAGTTCGACTATTGCTGCGTGCATGCCTCCTTCGCCCTGCAGGCGGAAGGCTTCGCCACGGTGATGGTGAACTCCAACCCCGAAACGGTGTCGACCGATTACGACACCTCGGATCGCCTCTACTTCGAGCCGCTCACCTTCGAAGACGTGCTCAACGTGATCGAAGCGGAGAAGCCTGAAGGGGTGATCGTGCAGTTCGGCGGCCAGACGCCCCTGAAGCTCGCGATCCCCCTGCTGCGCTGGCTCGAATCCCCCGCGGGCCAGGCCACCGGCACCCGCATCTGGGGCACGTCTCCTGAGTCGATCGACAGCGCAGAAGATCGCGAACAGTTTGAAGCGATCCTGCGCAAGCTCGACATCCGCCAGCCCCGCAATGGCCTCGCCCGCAGCGAAGCGGAAGCGCGCGCTGTGGCTGAGCGGGTGGGCTACCCGGTGGTAGTGCGCCCCAGTTATGTGCTCGGCGGCCGCGCCATGGAGGTGGTCTACGGCGAGGAAGAGCTCAACCGCTACATGGTGGAAGCGGTGAATGTTGAACCCGATCACCCGGTGCTGATCGACCAATACCTCGAGAACGCCACCGAGGTGGATGTGGATGCGCTCTGCGATGCCACTGGCCGCGTGGTGATCGGCGGCCTGATGGAGCACATCGAACCCGCCGGTGTGCACTCCGGCGATTCCGCCTGCGCGCTGCCGTCGGTGAGCCTCGAGCAGGAGGCCCTGGCCACGATCCGTCAGTGGAGTGAGGCTCTGGCCCTGGCCCTGCAGGTGAACGGTCTGATCAACCTGCAGTTCGCCATTAAAGATGGGCTCGTCTACATCATCGAGGCCAATCCGCGCGCGTCACGCACGGTGCCCTTCGTGGCCAAAGCCACCGGGGCTCCGTTGGCCAAGATCGCCAGCCGGATCATGTCTGGTCAAACCCTCGAGCAGATCGGTCTCACCGCGGAACCCAAGCCCCCTCTGCAGGCGGTGAAGGAAGCGGTTCTGCCCTTCAAGCGCTTCCCCGGTGCGGATTCGATCCTGGGGCCGGAGATGCGCAGCACCGGTGAGGTGATGGGCACTGCCTCCAGCTTTGGCCTCGCCTATGCCAAGGCCGAGCTCGGGGCCAGCGAAGCGTTGCCCACCAGCGGCACCGTGTTTCTCTCCACCCACGACCGCGACAAGCAGGCCCTGCTGCCGGTGGCCCAGCGCCTGGCGCAGCTCGGATTCCGTTTGGTGGCCACTGAGGGCACTGCCTCCAGCCTGCGCGAAGCCGGGCTCACAGTGGAGACCGTTCTGAAGGTGCACGAGGGCCGCCCGAACATCGAAGATTCGATCCGATCCGGAGAGATCCAGCTGGTGATCAACACCCCGGTGGGTCGTCAGGCCGCCCACGACGACAAATATCTCCGCCGCGCCGCCATCGACTACGCGGTCACCACCGTGACCACCCTCGCCGGTGCCCGCGCCGCCGTGGAAGCGATCGCCGCGCTTCAGGGCCAGCAGCAGCTCGAAGTCACTGCCCTGCAGGACATCCACGCCTGAGGGCGGTGGCTTCGCTCAACCCCCTACGCTGAAAAACCCGCGCCGAACCTGCCGTGACCGTTGCCCCCAGCCCCGCCGTGATCGCCGCCGGCAGCGATTGCACGTCTGCCTTCCGCGCCGCCTATGAGAACCGTTACACCTGGGAACCGGGTTTTGCGGGGTACAGCGGCCGTTGCATCTGGGAGCAGGACGATCAGCGGGTGGAGGGCACCTTCACGGTGGGTGCTGATCTGAAGGCCCAAGTGGAGGGCATCGACAACGAAGAGATTCACAAGGCCATTGCCTCGCAGCTGTGGGAGGTGTGTATCCATCGGGTGCGCCGCAGCTTTGAGCAGACCCACGGCGACAACACCTTTACCGCCGGTGACACCGATGCGGTGGGCACCGAGGTGATCGTGGGCGGCAAGAACGCCGGGGATCGCTACCGCATTAAGGGCGACGTGGTGACGATGGTGCACCGCCACATCCACGGCACCGTGGTGACGATCTTCACCGAGAGCACCACCGACACCGGCAGCGGCTATCTGAGCCACACCTACTCCAGCCAATACGCCGACCCCGCCAGCGGTGCGGCCCGCGGCGGCAAGAGCAGCTTCAGCGACACCTTCGTGCCCCTCGCTGGGGAAGGCCCCTGGGTGCTGAGCGAGCGGGTGGTGGCCACCGAAGCCTTTGGCGAGACCCCGGCGGGTCGTCAGGTGTTCCGTTTCGAAGACCTCAAGGCCAATAGCTGATCCAAAGCAGATGTGACACGATCCCGCCAGGTCTTGCCTGCGGGGTTGCGTGCAGCAATTGCTCAATCAGATCAATGGAGTGGTGTGGGGCCCGATCACCCTCTGGTTGATCGGACTCACCGGTCTGTATCTGATGGTGGGGCTTCGCTTCATGCCCCTGCGCCGCATCGGTTTTGCGGTGCGGCAGACCCTCGGCTCGATGCGTCATTCCTCGGGGGAAGGGGATGTCAGCGCCTTCGCCTCGTTGATGACGGCCCTGGCCGCCACCATCGGCACGGGCAATGTGGCGGGTGTCGCCGGAGCGATCGGGGTCGGTGGGCCCGGTGCCGTGTTCTGGATGTGGCTGATTGCCCTGGTGGGCATGGCCACGAAATACGCCGAGTCGCTGTTGGCGGTGCATCACCGGGAGGTCGACGAGCTCGGGGAGCATGTCGGCGGGCCGATGTATGTGATCCGCAACGGCCTGGGCAAGGGCTGGGGCTGGCTGGCGGTGCTGTTTGCCCTGTTTGGCACCCTCGCCGGATTCGGCATCGGCAATGGGGTGCAGGCCCATGAGCTGGCGAAGGCCATCAACCTGGCTTTCGGGATCCCCCCTCTCGCCACAGGCATCGTGGTGGCGGCGCTCACCTTCGCTGTGATCATCGGCGGGATCGAGCGGATCGGCCGTGTCGCCTCCGCCGTGGTGCCGTTCATGGCGATCGTCTACGTGGGGGGATCACTCACGATCCTTTTGGCGCACGTTGGGGAGATTCCAGCGGCCCTGGCGTTGATCGTGCGCGATGCCTTCACCGCGCAGGCTCTGGCGGGCGGGGCCATCGGCGTGATGATCCAGAAGGGCATTGCCCGAGGCGTGTTCTCCAATGAGGCTGGCTTGGGCACCGCGCCCATTGCTCAGGCCGCGGCAAAGCCGGGCGATCCGGTGCTGCAAGGCTCGGTGGCGATGCTTGGCACCTTCATCGACACGATCATCGTCTGCACGATGACCGCTCTGGTGATCGTGATCAGCGGCGCGTGGTTGCCTCTGGAGGGCGCCGACGCGCCCACGGGCGTGGCCCTGACCATGGCGGCCTTTGACTGGGGTCTGCCCGGAGGGGCTTGGTTGGTGACCTTCGGCACCGTGTTTTTCACGGCCACCACGATCCTGGGCTGGGGTTACTACAGCGAGCGCTGCCTGGAGTTTCTGGTGGGCGTGAAGGGCATCAAGCCATTCCGTTTGGTCTGGGTGGCGGTGGTGGTGCTGGGTTCGGTGGCCAGTTTTGATCTGATCTGGACGATCGCCGACATCCTCAACGGTCTGATGGCGATCCCCAACCTGATCAGCCTGCTGCTGCTCAGTGGCACCGTGTTCCAGCTCACGCGCAGCTACGACTTCAAGGCCCGCAGCAGCTCCCGTTGACCGTTCCCTCGGCCTTAGCTAGGCCCGGAGGAGATCGTCCATCTGCCGGCGTTGGTGGCTTCCCTCAACGATCCAGCGCTGCGGCTTGATCCGGCCACGGCCCGTTCTGCTTTGGCGGCACTGCTAGGGGTGGCGCAGTTCTGTGCGGGCGGGCCTGAGATTGATCCCGCTGAACGCCTCACGATCGAGGCGATCCGAGATCACCTGGCCCATCAGCCCGATCTCGATCTCGATGGCCTCAGCCCCCTGACCCCGGAGGCCCTGGCGGAGCAGGTCAGTGACCCGATCTGGCGGGAGCGCATCCTCCGCGGCATGACCGTGGTGGCCTTGATGGACGGTCAGCTCAGTGAGGAGCGCCTGAGCTACCTGCGTCGCGCTGCACGCTCGCTCGGGGTCGGCGAGGTGGTGGTCAACACCTACGCCAACCTGGTGCATGAGCGCATGGCCCTGGTGCGGCTCGACATGGCCCGCCGTGGTTTTCTGGTCGGGGCCGTTCGCGACTTCCTGGGCCGCGGCCGCCTCGAGGCGGCGATGCAGCTGGCCCGCTATGTGCTGAAGCAAAGCGATCCGGCTCTGGCAGCCCGTTATCGCGCCCTCGGCGACTTGCCGGAGGGAACGCTCGGGCACGCCTACATCCAGTTCATTGAACGCAATGGGTTTTCGGTGCCGGGTGAACCGGGAGGGCCCCCTCCTCCGATCGCTCGGCATGACTGCATGCATGTGCTGGGTGGTTATGGCACCAGCCCTGCCGAAGAAGGTGGCGTGGCAGGCCTGCAGGCCGGGATGAGCCGTAGCAGTGATCCCTTCTTCTCGATCCTGTTGGTGCTCGCCGAATTCCAGCTGGGACGCTCGGTCGTGCCGATTGAGACCGGTCAGCACCAGCACGATCTTGACCCCGCTGTGCTGTTTCAGGGGCTTGAGCGGGGTCTGCAGATGAACCGCAACCTCATCGGCGACTGGGATCTGTTCGCCGATGCGGCGGTCCCGCTGGAGGAGCTGCGGCTCCGCTACGGCATTCCACCGCGGTAGGGCCTGCGGCCTATCCCGTTTCTCTTTCTGCGATCAGACCCCATGAACGACCGCTTCCATCCCGAGTCGGCCCTTGGCCGGGCCATCTTCTGGCTCTGTCTGGTGGCCTATGGCCTGCACGTGATCGAGGAATACGACCTGGGTTGGCAGCCCTGGGCTGTTCAGGTGCTCGGTTTGCCCGTGACCTGGGGCGACTTCTACATCACGAACGGCTTCGGGGTGATTCCCCTGGGATTGCTCGCCGGCAGTGTGGGCTGGCAGGTGCCGGCCGCAGCCCTGTTATTGCCGGGGGTGATGTTGGTGAACGCCGTGGGCTTCCACGTGCTTCCGTTTGTACGCACCGGTCAGTTCTCTCCGGGGCTGATCACGGCTCTGCTGTTGTTCTTCCCGCTGGCGGGCTGGTGTGTGATCACCGCCTTTCGCCATCACCGCAAGGCCCTGCTGCTGGCGATGCCTCTGTCGGTATTGATCATGGCCTTCCCCGTGGTGATCCTGTTGCTCAAGCCGGTGCTGGGCTACAGCTGAGCAACGGGGGCTTCAGGCCTCGAGGTTGCAGCTCACCGCCAGCTCGAAGGGCACGCAGCTGTTGGGCAGCTCCAGCAGCTGGGCGCTGAGGGAGGCGATGTCGCCGGGTTGGCTCATCGATTCCTTCGGCATCGCCTTCACAGCGGCGGCCATCTCGGTGTTGACCCAGCTGGGGCAGATCGCTGTGACGCGGATGCCCTGTTCCCAGCCTTCGTTGCGCATGGTCTGGCAGAGACCCATCAAGGCGAACTTGCTGGCGGTGTAGCCGGCCAGGCGACCCTTCGAGCGTTTGCCGCTCATCGACACCAGCACCACAATCCGCCCGGAGCCATGGGAAGCAAGCTGGGGCCATGCGGATCGGGTGAGGGTCCAGGGACCCATCACGTTCACATCCCAGAGCTGCTGGATCTCGGATTCCTGTGTGTCTTCAAACAGCAGAGGCACCCGGGAGAACACACCGGCGCAGTGGATCACGCTGT
>Ga0194122_10000659_pt1 | contig 48671 bp, 35 predicted proteins | sample TA2MahCa10mmetaG_FD_155487 | JGI IMG/M metagenome (GOLD analysis project Ga0194122, IMG submission 155487) | Freshwater microbial communities from Lake Tanganyika, Tanzania - TA2015021 Mahale Deep Cast 10m | ecosystem: Environmental > Aquatic > Freshwater > Lake | place: Tanzania: Lake... | reverse complement strand
TGCGGAAGAGCCATTGGCGGAGGGTCTCCAGGAGCCGGTCGTCCGGTGCGCAGGAGGTCAGCGGGCCCGAGTTGGCGACGCAGAACCTCCTGAGGGATCCGATCGCGTCATGGCCGATCTCGCGCCGCAGGGCATCGGCCTTGGGCGACGCGGTCTGCGCAACGCTCCAGCCGCTGGTTCTCGCGTCGACCAGGAACGACCGCAGCGTTCCTTGTCCGCAGCGTACCCGATCCAGACTCGTGGCCTGCGAGGTTGCCAGCGCCTCCGCCTCGACCCCGGCGCCGTAAGTGCTCCGGATGAAGGCCTGCCACAGGCGGAGTTCGCTGGCCGGCTGCAGCTGGCCGGCTGGGACATCAGTCGCGAGACGCTGGCCAAGGTGGAGTCCCAGGCGCGGTGCGCGACCGACCGCGAGCTCGTCCGGTTCGCCGAGGCCTTGGAGGTCGAACCTACGGAGCTGCTCCGGCCGGCGAAGTTTTGAGGCGCGGGTCGGCCGGACTCACCGAACTGAACTGGGGGCGGGACGGAAACCGAGGCCGTTGCCGCTTTCCACAGGTTCGTACATGAACCGCCGAGCCGATCGTTGGTGCCAAGCACCATCGTCCCAGTCGCCACCCCGACAGACGCGGTGTAAGCCCGCAAATCGGATTGGCTGGCCGCGTTGGAAGAAGGCTCACCGCTTCCGGCGACGCCGGGGGATTGCCTTGGGGATCCCGATGCGCGCCGGGATACCCCGGGAGCCACCGGATCCACGCCAGGGGCAATCCGGAGTGGGCGACGGGGGAATGACGCATGACAACAGCCCGGCCTTGCGATGACCCGTGGTGGTCCCGGCCACCGGGCCGCGTTCCGCGATGGACGAAATGGGCACCCCGGCCCGGTGGACGGACGGCGGTCACGTCCGCATTTGGCGGTCCGTCCGGCACCCGCGGGAGAGGCACACCACGGGCGGGTTCACTGGGCCCGCGTGCTGCGCTCGGCCATCCAATAGGCGTCGGCCCGGGCGAGATTGTCTCGGGCGGGCACGTCGAGGGGCAGCGATTGCCATTTCTTGACCGGCTGCAGGAACTGCGAGGAGCGCCAGCGGTGGATCTCGGAGTGCCCGTCGGCGAAGGCGAACCCGGCGGCGCCGCTGTGATAGGACGCCGGGAAGTCGATCACCTGACGCGTCGACGTCGGATTGCCTTCCACGAAGCCCGTCATGTCCACACAGAACAGGCCGTCGTTGATCGAGTCCTCGCGCTCGTCGACCAGCACCCAGGTGTTGGCGGGTCCCGGCAGGTTGAGGTCCGATTCCTTGGTGTACACCTTCCACTGCACCGTGGAGCTGAACAAACCGGGGCCTCCGACCCAGTTGTTCATCGACATGCTCCGGATGCGCGGCACGAAGCGCCGGTCGCGGGAGTTGTAGGCCATGCTCATGTCGGCCGGACAGTGCCAGATGCCGATGGATCCCCCGCAGTAGGGCCACAGGACGCTCCTTTTGGTGTAGGCCTCATGGTCCCAGTTGTTGGGGTCGCTCTCGGCCTCCTTGAGGTTGTTGAGCCAACTGCCCCCGGTCCAGTTCGGCACTTCGCGGCCGGCTCCGGGGGGTGTCCAACTGCCGGCACCCGGGAACCGGTCGTTGTTGTCGGCGCCATAGAGCTTCCAGGCCATCATCAACTGCCTGGAGTTGTTCATGCACGAGATGCCCGTGGCCTTGGCCTTCGCCCGGGAGAGGGCCGGCAGGAGCATGCCGGCGAGGATGGCGATGATGGCGATCACCACGAGCAGTTCGATCAGGGTGAAGGCGCGGGCATGGGCCCGGCACGGAGAGGGTGGCGTGGTCATGGCGGCAGGGAGGGGACCCTTTGTCGGATCGAAGCGGACGTCCTTCTGGCTGCCAAGCGTCAAATGCGTCCCGTCAAATGCGTCCTGACATCCGATCGACGGCGATCGCGGTGATCCGCTCACCGAGGTCCGCTGGTCCGTTCGGCCAACCACAGGTAGTCGGTTGGTGAGCGCCCCGCCGGGAGCGTGGGGTGCGACGTCCGGCGGCGGGTGGCCTCGTCGCGCCACTTGTGGATCTCCGAGTGCCCGTCGGCAAACGACAGGGCCCCGGAGCCGTCGTGGTAGCTGGCGGGGCAGTCGTTCATCGATTCGTTCCTGGGCAACTCGGTGGTGTTCACCGGCAACAGATGCACGAGGAATCCGTCGTTGAGTGTCGGGCACTCGTCGGTGAGAACCCACCGGTTGGCCGGGTCGTCGACCTGGTGGATGTTGCGGTATTCGCGCCAGACGCGTTTCCGCTCCTCGATCTGTGACCAGGAGGTGCCGTCCCAGAACCCGCCGAAGAAGGCATTCATGGCGATGCTGCGGACCCGGGGCGTCCGTCGCGGCGGGTTGACCGTCCGGTCACCGGGGCACTTGAAGAGTCCGGCCGAGCCCCCGAGGTAGGGACCGAGCAACGCCTTGGTGAAGAGCAGGGTGTTGGTGTTGTCCGGGTTCGGCTGGTTGTAGGACATGAAGCCGGTGCACCAACTCCGGGTCAGGTCGGTCTCAAAGACCGTGTTGAACGGCAGGGTGCCACGGTTGTCGTCGGCATAGACCTGCCAGGCGAGCATGACCTGACGCAGGTTGTTCATGCACTGCAGGTTCTGCGCCTTGACCTTCGCCTTGCCAAGGGCCGGCAGGAGCATGCCGGCGAGGATGGCGATGATGGCGATCACCACGAGCAGTTCGAACAGGGTGAAGGCGTCCGGGGGCGTCCGGTGTCCGGCAACCCCGGGCCCGCGGAACCCCCGAAGGAAACCGGAGGTCTGGCAGGCGGCACGATGGAGGCGGGGGAATCTGATGGTCGGAACCGTACCATCCAGGTTTTGCCGTCCGCAAATCCGAACGACGGGCCGGGTGCACGCGACCATGCCGGCCTCCCTGGCGGCTCCGCCCGCGGTCACCGTTCCAGGCAGCTCAGGGAACGGGGACGGAGCAGCGTTCCTGGAGCCAGGCCACGTCGGGGTTGTTGGGGGAATTGATGTTGGAGCCGAGCTGGATCCTGCCGACGGGGGCGGTGGTGCGCGGATCGACCCAGCGATGCACCTCGGAATGTCCGTCGGCGAAGGCCACGCCGCCGGCGCGGTTGTGGTAGCTGGCCGGCCAGTTGACGAGCTGGGCCTTGGCTCCGGTGTCGATCAGGTTCACCCCGAAGGCCCCGTCGTCGATGCTGTCCTCGCGCTCGTCCACGAAGGTGAAGGTCTGCGCCGGGTTCTGGATCTGGCCCTGGCGGACGAAGTTCACGAACCGTTCGTTCGGCGCGTAGAGCCAGCTCTCGGGCGAGTTCATCTTCTGGTTGAGCGCGACGCTCCGGACCCTCGGCAGGTTGGCCCCGCCGTGTCGGGAGGTGCTCCGGTCGGCCGGGCACTTGTAGATGCCCAGCGACTGGTTGTAGACCCACAGCTTGCCCCGGGGTGCCATGAGGTTGGCCACGTTGGTGTTGTCGGTCTCGCTGGTTCCCAGGGTGAGCCACCCCTGGCACCAACCGCCCGGGGCGCGCAGCCACGCCGCCGGCACCAGGGCGTCCGAGTGGTCGCCCGAATACATGATCCACGCGAGGTTCAGTTGCCGCAGGTTGTTGAGGCACTGGATGCCCTGGGCCTTGGCCTTGGCCTTGGCGAGGGCCGGCAGGAGCATGCCCGCCAGGATCGCGATGATGGCGATCACCACGAGCAGTTCGATCAGGGTGAAGGCACGGGCATGGGCCCGGCAGGGAAGACGGTGCGGCGTCATGACGGCAGAGGGGGGCTTGGGTCTGAGACAAACCGACACCCCGCCCGCTGCCAAGCGACAAATGCGGCCCAGGCGCCCATGCCCAACGGGTCTTCCCATCCCCGTTCCTGCGGGCGGTGCGCATCTTGGGACCGTCCTTCAGCGGCGCTTGGACCGGCCACGGCCGGTCGTGCCGGTCGACGGCTTTTCCCAGGCTCGGCAACGGGTGAGGGCCTCGCGCCAGCGTCCGCGCAACTCGTCGGCCTGTCCGCGGGGCATGCGGGGCTCGAAGACGCGGTCGATCGTCCATTGCGAGGCGATGTCGTCGGGGGAACCCCAGAAGCCGACGGCGAGACCGGCCAGGTAGGCCGCCCCGAGGGCGGTGGTCTCGGTCACCTGGGGCCGGACGACCGGGCATCCGAGGAGGTCGGCCTGGATCTGCATCAGCGGGGCGCTCCGGGCCGCGCCGCCGTCCACCCGCAGCTCGGGGATGGCCACGCCCGTGTCGGCCTCCATCGCCTCGAGCAGGTCGGCCACCTGGAAGGCGATCCCCTCGAGGGTGGCGCGCGCGACATGCGCGGCGGTGGTGTCGCGGGTCATCCCGATCATCAGGCCGCGGGCGTAGGCGTCCCAGTGGGGTGCGCCGAGGCCGGTGAAGGCGGGCACCATGAAGACCCCGCCCGAGTCCGGGACCGAGGCGGCCAGCGTGTCGACCTCCGCCGAGGAACGCACGAGGCCGAGGCCGTCGCGCAGCCACTGCACGGCGGCCCCGCCGATGAAGACGCTGCCCTCCTGCGCGTAGTGCAGGGGGCCGTCGCCCAGACGCCATGCCACGGTGCTGAGCAGGCGATTGCGCGAGGGCCTCGCGCGCGTGCCGGTGTTCTGCAGCAGGAAGCATCCGGTGCCGTAGGTGCACTTGGTCGCCCCCGGCCTCAGGCACATCTGCCCGAAGAGGGCCGCCTGCTGGTCGCCGGCGATGCCGGCCACGGGCACGCCCCGGAGCGCCGGGATCGATGCGACCTCGCCGTACACCTCGCTCGAGGCGGCCACCCTTGGCAGCATCGATGCGGGCACATCGAACCGATCGAGCAGCACCGGGTCCCACGTGCCGCGTCCGAGGTGGAAGAGCATCGTGCGCGACGCGTTGGACACGTCGGTCAGGTGGGCCCTGCCGCCCGTGAGGTTCCACACCAGCCAGGTGTCGATGGTGCCGAAGGCGAGGTGTCCGTCCCGGGCGAGATCGCGGGCGCCCGGCGTGTGGTCGAGGATCCACGCGACCTTGGTGGCCGAGAAATAGGCGTCCACGACGAGGCCGGTGCGCTTGCGGATCGACGTGGCCCCACCTCCGGCCCGAAGGCGGTCGCAGTCCGTCGCCGTCCGCCGGTCCTGCCACACGATGGCGGGGGCGATCGGCGTCCCGGTCCGGCGGTCCCAGACCACCGTGGTCTCGCGCTGGTTGGTCAGCCCCACGGCGGCGATGTCGCCAGCCTGCAGGCCAGCCGTCCGGAGGACGGCGGAGGCCACACGGCGCGTGGATCTCCAGATCTCCCCGGCGTCGTGCTCGACCCAGCCTGGCCTGGGGTATCCCTGTCGGATTTCCCGTTGCGAGACCCCGGCGATCCGGCCGCCGGCATCGAAGAGGATGGCTCGGACGCTGGTGGTCCCGGCGTCGATGGAGAGGATGTGGGCCATGGGAGTCTTTGGGAGGTTTTCAGCCGATGAACAGCAGGCGATGCAGCGCGGCCCCCGCGATGCCGCCGACCACCGGTCCCATCACCGGGATCCAGGCGTAGGACCAGTCGGAGCCTCCCTTTCCAGGGATCGGCAGCAGGGCGTGGACGATGCGCGGGCCGAGGTCGCGGGCCGGATTGACGGCATAGCCGGTGGGGCCGCCCAACGAGAGTCCGATCGACAGGACGATCAATCCGATCAGGAGCGGTCCGAAGCCCTCGCTCCAGCCCGGTGCCTTGAGATTGGACGCGGCGGGCACGGCCCGGGCGCAGAAGACCAGGACCGCAGTGCCCAACGCCTCGCACAGGAAGTTGGACGGCACCCGACGCAGGGCGGGTGAGGTGCAGAAGGCCGCCCGCTGGAGGTCGGGGTCCTGAGTCTCGCGCCAATGTGGCAGGTAAGTGATCCACACCAGCATCGCACCGGCCATCGCCCCCGTCACTTGCGCCGCCACGTAGGCCGGCACCTGGGCCCAAGGGAAGGCTCCCACCGAGGCGAGGCCGACCGAAACGGCGGGGTTCAGGTGACCTCCGCTGACCGAGCCGACCGCGTAGACCGAAAGCGCCGCGGCCAGTCCCCAGCCCAGCGTGATGACGATCCAGCCGCCTCCCTGGCCCTTGGATCGGCCGAGGAGCACGTTGGCGACGACCCCGTTGCCGAGCAGCACGAGGAGGGCGGTTCCGACGAATTCGGCGAGGGGGGCGGACAGTGTGGTGCTCATGGGGAATCCTCCGGGCGCGGTCCAGCGCCGGACTTCTTCGGGGAATGTGGGTGAAGATGCCGCCCGGACCGGATGGTTTGAAGCGTTTTCTGGGCGGCGTGGTCCCTTATGACAGGATCTCCCGCACCACGCGGCCGGCGACGTCGGTGAGGCGGAAGTCGCGGCCGCCGTAGCGGTAGGTCAACTGCTCGTGGTCGATGCCCATGAGGTGCAGCAGGGTGGCGTGGTAGTCGTGCACGTGGCAGGGATCCTTCACGATCTCGGCACCGAACTCGTCGGTCTGGCCGTAGGCCGTGCCGCCCCGCACGCCGGCCCCGGCCAGCAGGCTGGTGAAGGCCTTGGCGTAGTGGTTGCGCCCCTTGCCGTTGCCGCCGTCGCTCCACGGGGTCCGGCCGAACTCGGTGCAGATGGCCACAAGCGTGGAATCGAGCAGGCCGCGCTGGCGCAGGTCCTGGAGCAGGGCCGTCAGCGCCTGGTCCACCCGCCGGGCCTTGGGCCGATGGCCCTCCATGTCGCCGTGCGAATCCCAGTTGTCGTGCGAGCCCGTGTCGATGAGTTCCACGACGCGCACCCCGCGCTCGACCAGTCGCCGGGCCACCAGGCACTGCCAGGCGAAGGACTTGCGGTCCCCGGCACCCACGCCGTAGCGGGCGTGCACCGCGTCCGATTCGTGCGACAGGTCGAACACCTCGGGCGCCTCCCGCATCATGCCCCGGGCGATCTCGAAGCTCCGGAGGCGTGCCCGGAGGTCCGACGCGTCGGGCCGATCGGCGGCGTGCGCCTCGTCGAGGCGTCGGCGGAGCATCGTCTCGAGGTCCCGCAGGGCGGCCGGTCGCGGGGCCGGATCGAGGTCGGCCACAGGCCGGTCGCCGGGGATGATCCGCACCCCTTGATGTTCGCCGGGCAGGAAACCGCAGTCCCACACCTGTGCGCCGGCGTAGGGCAGGTGCTCGGCCAGGACCACGTAGGCCGGCAGGTTGGCGTTGAGCGTGCCGAGCCCGTAGCCGAGCCAGGCGCCGAGGCTCGGCAGGGGCACGGTCGCCGAACCGGTGTGCATGGCCAGGGTGGCCTGGAAATGCTCGACGATGTCGGTGTGCAACGAGCGGATCACGCACAGCTCGTCGGCCACCTCGCGCAGCCGCACGAACAAGTCGCTGATGGGCAGCCCGGATCGACCCGAGGGCTGGAACTCGAAGCGGGATCCCAGGAGCGGCAGCGGTTTGGCCTCGTCGGGGCGGAGTCCGAAGGCCGGGATGGGTTGGCCGTGGCGCTTCCGCAGCTCCGGTTTGGGATCGAAGGTGTCGACGTGCGAGAACCCGCCGGTGAGGAACACCATCACCAGCTGGGTGGCCTTGGGCCGGAACCGGGAGGGCCGGGGTCCCAGGAACTGCGCGTCGCCCAGCGCGGCCGCCTGCGCCCAGAGGCCCGGACGCCCGAACGCCCAGCCGGCCCCGCAGCCGGCGGCCAGGAAGGTCCGTCGCGAGTGCCTAGTCGACATGGAGGAATTCGTTGGAGGTCAGGAACACTCGGGCCAGCAGCACCCAGGGATCGCCGGAATCCGGCCCGAGGGCCCGGGCCTGGGTCAGGCCATCGCGCAGGAGGGTGGATTCGCCGGGGACCCTCAAGGGACGTTGCCAGCACCAGGCCGAGAGGGCCGCAAGCCGCGCGTCGTCGCCGGGGCCGGCCTCGGCCAGCCGTCGGGCCAGGGCGCGGGCGCGCTCGTCGATGAAGGCGTTGTTCATGGCGAAGAGCGCCTGCTGGGGCACGACGGACGCGCGCCGGGCCTCGGTGGAGGTGTTGGTGTCGGGACCGTCGAAGAGGGCGAGGAACGGGTGCCTCTGGAAGCGCTGGGTCATGAGGTAGACGCTGCGGTGCCGGGAGTCGTAGCGCTCCTGGAAGGGTGTGTGCTGCGTCCAAGTCCAGCGGTCGGGCCCGGGGAACGGATGCGCCCCGGGACGATCCAGCCGCAACTCGCCGCTGGCCCACAGCCACGCGTCCCTCAGGGACTCCGCGTCGAGTCGCCGGCGGTTGAAGCGCCAGAGCAGCCGGTTGGCCGGGTCGCGCTCGCGTCCGCTCTCGAGGTCGGCGCTGGAACGCTGGTAGGCGGCCGAGTTCATGATCAGGCGGTGCATCGCCTGGACCGACCAGCCTCGATCGACGAACTCCGCGGCGAGGTGGTCCAGCAGGTCGCGGTGGACCGGCGGATCGCTCCGCACGCCGAGGTTGTTCGGGGTGGTGACCAGCCCGACGCCGAAGTGCCCCTGCCAGAGGCGGTTGACCATCACCCGGGCCGTCAGCGGGTGATCGGGCCGCGTGAGCCACCCCGCGAACTCGAGGCGACCGCTCGAGGTCGCGTCGGCCCGGAACGGAAGGCCTCCGCCCAGGGCGGCCGGCACGCACCGGGCCACCGTCTCGCCGGGCCGGCCGGGCTCCCCGCCGCGCTGGATGGGCACATCGGTCGGGATGCCCTCGCGCACGGCGTAGGCCACCGGCAAGCCCGGGGGAGCGCCGGGTTTCTCGCCGGTCCTCAGGTCGTTCTTGAGGGTCTCCAGTCGCCGCTTGCGGGACTCGATGTCCGCCGGGGCCGTGGGCTTCTCCTTCTCGAGGGCCTCGATGCGCGATTTCAGGGCCGCGAGTTCCTGGCGCCACGATTCCCAGAGCGGGGCCGCCTCGGCGTCGGGGACCAGGGCCACGAAGCGCTGCCGGTTGAACTGCTTGGACTGCACCTCCTCGGAGCCGGCCCAGGGGAACTCCGTGCCGGCGAAGATCCCGTAGAGCCCGTAGTACTCGCGGGTGCTGACCGGATCGAACTTGTGGTCATGGCAACGGGCGCACTTGAGGTTCATTCCCAGGAAGGCCTGCCCGACGGTCTCGAGGGTGTTCTCGAGCGTCAGGTGCCACAGCTCGAAGGGGCCGGTGCCGTAGCGGCGCGATAGCGCGAGGAAGCCCGTGGCGATCACGCCTTCGGCGTAGCGTTCGCGGGGTCCCTGCCGCGCGAGGATGTCCCCAGCCAACTGCTCGCGCACGAACTGGTCGTAGGGCTTGTCGGTGGCGAAGGACCGGATGATGTAGTCGCGGTACAGGTGCAGCTCGGGCACCGGGTAATCGGCGTTGTCGCCGGCCGTGTCGGCATACCGGACCACATCCATCCAATGCCGCCCCCACCGTTCCCCGTAGCGCGGCGATTGGAGCAACCGGTCGACCAGCCGGGCGAAGGCCCCGGGCGAGGTGTCGGCGAGGAAGGCCGCCACCTCCTCGGGCGACGGCGGCAACCCGGTCAGGTCGAAGGTGGCCCGTCGGATCAGGGTGAGCCGATCGGCCGGTGGCGTGGCGGCCAGGCCCTCGGCACGCAGCCGGGCGTCGATGAACCGGTCGATGGGGGAATCGATCCCGCATCGCGGCCCGGAGCCGGCCGGAGGGATCGTCGGGCGTCGGACGGGTTGAAAGGCCCAGTGGGAAACCGGTGGGGCAGGGGTGCCATCCGCCCGGGCCGTGACCCGAAGGATCCCCGGCATGAGCCACGCCAGCAGGCAGGCGAGGGCGCGGAGTCTTCGGGCGATCCCGGATCGTGCGGTGTGGAGGCACGGGCGCTCCCCAAGCGGGTACCGCTGCGGGGCCGGACTTCGGAGGGGGAGCATGACGGGCAGGCTATCCCTGCGGTCTCAGGGTCGGCAATTCGGATCGGACGGCGGGATCGATTGCGGGGCAGATTCCGGGAGGGGGAAGGGAGGGCCTCGCGGCGGGGGGGCCGGGATCCCGGGGTGGGCCGACGGGCGGGGCTGGGCTCCGTCGGCTGCGCCCTACCGGTCGGCGGGCAGCAGTTCGAAGTGGGTGGCGACCAGGCGGCCGCCCCGGAACTTCCCGGTCACCTTGGCCTTGCGGACCACCTTGCAGAGGCCCTCCGTGCCGTGGGCGTCGCCGAGGGAGTCCATGTCGATGCCGTCGACGTAGTAGGGGCGCCCGGCGATGCGCACTGCCAGGTCGCAGCCCTTGCCGGGCATGCCGAAGAGGCACTCGCCACAGGCGGCCTCGACGAGGGTCGGTTCGACGAGGTCCTCGGGCATGGTGGCGCAGCCGGCGACCCACAGGGTCAGCAGTGCTGCGGACAGGAGGCTTCGGAGGCGGGGGGCGGGCGGGAGGTTCATGGCAGGCATGGGATTGGGCCGGGTCGTTGTCTTGGGCGAGGATGGCCTCAACCGGTCGCGGATCAACCGGGAAGAGATTGTCGACCCGGTTGGGCCCCGGCCCGGGTGGACGGGCGGCACATTGGCCTACAGGCGGAACAGGCGGCGGGCGTTGCCGGAGAGGATCTTCGCCTCGGTGGCGGCCGGCAGGCGGAGGCTGCACTCGTCGCGGCGAGGAACCGTCGCCGGTTCAGTCGGCGGTCAGGCGTCATGTCGTGAAGTCCGGTGTTGGATCCCGTCCGCAGGATCGGCACCCAAGTTGGCCCCGACGAAGGAGCCCATCCAAACAAACCTGACCCAGCCGGGGGGCGGGCCATGGTGGTGGACCGCGTCGCCGAATCACCCACCTGCGGTGCTGGCCATCCCGCGCGAAAGCGGTCAGTTCGTGGCCCATTCTGGTCCAGGCCTCTGGATCCTGAGCTTTTCGCCCGAACGGGCCGATGGAGGAGTGATCTCGTGGCTGCCAGACCGAGCCGTCAAGACGTCTCCGGTCGACTGGGATTCAACAGGTGCAACTGCGCAAAGTCATCGCGATCGTAGCCACGATCTCTGGCCAGCAATTCGGGGGCCCGAGGGATTCGCAAGGCTCCCATTGCGGTTTTTGGCCGGTGGCGGTAACGAGAGGCATGCACCCCCTCCTGGTCCGCACCAGGGCCTTGGCTTGGATAGGCCTTGGCCTGTTGTCGGGGCTGGGTGTGCCGGTGGGGCTGGAGGCGGCGGGCGTCGCCCCGGTGGGCACGGGGGCCGATCCGGCGGCGCTGGAGGCGAAGGTGCGACCCCTGCTGGAGCGGAGGTGCTTCGAGTGCCACAGCCACGCGGCCGACCACATCCGGGGAGGATTCGTCCTGGATTCGCGGTCCGGCTTGTTGCAGGGCGGTGAGTCGGGCAAGCCGGCGGTCGTGGCCGGGAACCCCTCGGTCAGCCCGCTGCTGGAACGGGTGGACGCCCGCGATCCGAAGCACCGGATGCCTCCGGAAGGCGAACCGCTGGGTCCCGCCGAGGTCGCGCTGTTGGAGGCGTGGATCCGGCAGGGGGCTCCCTGGTCCGCCGCGTCCGAGGCGGCTCCGGGGCTGGCCCGGCGGCCCCGGGGGCCCATCACCGACCAGGACCGCGCCTGGTGGGCCTTCCAGCCGCCGGCTCCGGTCGCCGTGCCCGCGGTCCGCGACTCCGGCTGGGCCCTCAACGAGGTCGACCGGTTCATCCTGTCGGCGCTCGAGGCGCGTGGGCTGACGCCGACGCCCGGGGCGGAGCGGGGCGTGTTGATCCGGCGGCTCTGCTTCGACCTCTGGGGACTTCCGCCGGAGCCGGCCGACGTCGACGCCTTCGTCTCCGATCAGCGACCGGACGCCTACGAACGCCTCGTCGACCGCCTGCTGGACAGCCCCCGCTACGGCGAGCGCTGGGCCCGCCATTGGCTGGACCTCGTCCGCTATGCCGACTCCGACGGCTACAAGGCCGACGACCTGCGACCCACCGCGTGGCGGTACCGCGACTACGTCATCGACGCCCTGAACCGCGACAAGCCCTACGACCGATTCGTGCGCGAGCAGTTGGCGGGCGACGAGTTGTATCCCGACGATCCCGAGTCGATGGCCGCCACCGGCTACCTGCGGTGCGGTATCTACGAGTACAACAACCGCGACGTCGCCGGCCAGTGGACCACCCTGCTCAACGACATCACCGACACCACGGGCGACGTGTTCCTGGGGCTCGGGTTCCAATGCGCCCGGTGCCACGACCACAAGTTCGACCCGATCCTCCGCAAGGACTACTACCGTCTCCAGGCTTCGTTCGCAGGCATCCAGTGGCACGACGACCTGCCCCTGGCCACCGCGGCGACCCGTGCCGCCCGCGAGGCGCAGGCCCGCGAGTGGGAGGACCGGACGGCCTCGCTGCGCCGGGAGATCGAGACGGTCGTCGCCCCCTACAAGGCCCGGGCGACGGAGGGCGCGATCACCAAGTTCCCGCCCCCGATCCAAGCCATCCTGCGCAAGCCCGAGTCCGAGCGGTCGCCACTCGAGCGGCAGTGGGGGGCGCTGGCCCATCGCCAGGTGGCTTATGAGCACGAGCGTCTGGTCGCCCAGCTCAAGCCCGACGACAAGGAGCGCCATGGAGCCTTGCAGCGGGCGCTCTCGGAATACGACGCGCTGAAGCCCGCACCGTTGCCGGTCGCCCTCACCGTGCGCGAGGTCGGCCCGGTGGCTCCCGAGGTGTTCGTGCCGGGGCATCCCGAGGAGCCCATTGCCCCGGGAGTGCCGACCGTGCTGGAGTCGGGTCCCGGGGCGGGTGTGCGCCCAGCGGGCGAATCCCTGAATCCCGGCCGTCGTTCCGCCCTGGCGAACTGGCTGACCCGCCCGGACCATCCGCTGACCTCGCGGGTGCTGGTCAACCGCGTGTGGCAGCACCATTTCGGGCGCGGGCTGGTTGGGACGGGCAACGATCTCGGGCGTCTGGGCGACCGGCCGAGCCATCCCGAGTTGCTCGATTGGCTGGCCCGGCGCTTCGTCGGCGGGGGCTGGAGCCTGAAGTCGCTGCACCGGCTCCTGCTGACCAGCGCCACCTATCGCCAGGCGTCGAGCCCGTCCACGATCGACCCGGAACACCGGCGCGGCGGCCGGTCTGCCGGGGACCTCGCGGCGGCCTGGCGGCGGGGCGAAGGACTGGACCCCGCGAATCGGTTGCTCTGGCGCCGACAGGCCCGACGCCTGGACGCCGAGCAGATCCGCGACGCGATGCTCCAGGCCACGGGCGAGCTGCGGACCGACGCCTCCCGGGGGGCCGCCGACGGGTCGCAGTTCCGTCGGTCGATCCGCTCCAAGGTCCTGCGCAACACGCGGGATCCGCTCTTGGAAGTGTTCGATGCCCCGCAGCAGTTCACCAGCACGGCCTCGCGCGATGCGACCACGACCCCGATCCAGTCGCTGCTGCTCATCAACAGCCCGTTCATGCTGCAGCGCTCGCGGGCCATGGCGGCCCGCCTCGAGGCCGCCGCCCCGGGCCGGCCGGAAGACGCGGTGGTGCTGGCCCATCGGCTCACCCTGGGCAGGCGCCCGTCTCCTGAGGAACTGGAGGAGTCGCTGGGTTTCCTCCGGGAGCAGCAGCGCCGGGTGGATCCCGAACTGGCGCTCTCCGCCGCCGCGGGATTCCAGTCCGAGCGCATGCCGTTCCGCGATGGACGGGCCGCCGTCTTCGCGCCCCGGAGCCCGCAGGAGACGCTCTCGGCCCTGCTCGGGCCCATGCTGCCGCAGGGACCCATGACGCTGGAGGCCTTCGTCTACCTGCGCAGCCTCCCGGAGGATGGGGCACCCCGCACGATCGCCTCGCTCGCGGACGCCTCGGGATCGGCCCTCGAACTCGGGGTCAGCGGCCGCAAGTCGTCTCGGCGCGCGCAGTCGCTGATGCTCCGGGTTGTCCGTGCCGCGCCCGCGACCGTTGCCGGTTCAGGGGCTGGCCCTGCGGTCGCTCCCGTGTCCGCCGCGTCCGCGGCGTCCGTCCCCATGCCCGCCGTCGAGGAGATCGCCTCCGACCTCGTCCTCCACATGGACAAGCCCTACTACGTGGGCATCTCGATCGCTCCCGGCTCGGGTCGTGGTCCGGCCGTGACCTTCCATCTCAAGGACCTCTCCAACGACGAGGAGCCTCTCCAGACGGTGCCGGCCCAGGCGGCGGGCGAGATGCCTCTGGTCCAACCATCCCGCGCCGCGATCGATCCGGTGCTGACCCTCGGCGGGCGTCGGGGCGGGCAGGCCCTTTGGGATGGGCTCATCGACGATGTCCGGCTCACCGGTTCGGTGTTGCCCGCCGATCGCCTCGCGTGGGTCCAGGAGGGGCCGCTGCCGGGCGTGGTCGGGCTCTGGTGCTTCGAGGCCAAACCGAGCCGATTCTCCGACACCTCGGGCCGGGGTCGGGATCTGACGCCGGCCCGCCGGTCGCTGCAGGGCGCCTCGGATGCGCGTTTCCTCGCCATGGCCGACCTGTGCCACGCGCTGCTCAACTCCAATGGTTTCCTGTTCGTCGAGTGATCCGGCCGCATGAACTCTCCCCATGGACATCCCTATGGTTCCCGGCGCGAGTTCCTGGCGAAGGCCGGCGGCGGGTTCGGGGCGCTGGCGTTGTCGCACCTCCTGGCCGCGGACGCCGGTCCGAACCGGCCTCCGGGCCCCGGGGTCGCGGCGGGCAGCCCATCGCCCCTGGCTCCGAAACGTCCGCACCGGAGGGCCAGGGCCCGCAGTGTGATCTTCCTCTTCATGGAGGGCGGACCGAGCCACCTCGACACCTTCGATCCCAAGCCGGCCCTTGATCGCCTCGCGGGCAAGCCGATCCCCGGAAGCTTCGGCGAGGTCATCACGGCCATGGGCGAGTTCCGCTCTCCCATCCTGCCGTCGCGGCGCACTTGGAAGCAGCATGGGCAGTCGGGCCTGTGGATCTCGGACTGGCTCCCGGAGGTGGCGCAGTGCGCCGATGAACTGGCGGTGATCCGCTCCTGCTGGGCCGACGGCATCAACCATTCGACCGGCGTCTGCCAGATGAACACCGGATCGATCCTGGCCGGTCGGCCCTCGCTGGGCAGCTGGGTCACCTACGGGCTCGGCACCGAGAATGCCAACCTGCCGGCCTTCGTGGTGCTGCAAGACACCCCAGCGCAGGTGATCAACGGGCCCCGCAACTGGGGTTCGGGCTTCATGCCCGCGGTCTATCAGGGAGTGCGCATGCAAGGCGGTTCCGAGCCCATCCCGCACCTCAACACGCCGGAGGGCACGACTCCGGACCAGCAGCGCGGCAAACTGGGGTTCCTGGAGCGTCTCAACCGGCGCTTCGCCGACGACCATCCCCGGCAGACCGAACTGGAGGCCCGCATCGCCAGCTATGAACTGGCCTTCCGCATGCAAGCCGAGGCGCCCGAGGCGGTGGATCTCAGCCACGAGAGCGAGGCCACGCGGAGGCTCTACGGCCTCGACGACGCCGAGACGGCGACCTTCGGGCGGATGTGCCTGCAGGCCCGCCGCCTGGTGGAGCGGGGTGTGCGGTTCGTCCAGCTATACAGCGGTGCGGGCAGCCGATGGGATGCGCACGAGAATCTCGAGAAGAACCATGGCGGGCTGTTCCGGCAGACCGACCTGCCCATCGCCGGCCTCCTCCGCGACCTCCGTTCCCGGGGATTGCTCGACGAGACCCTGGTCGTCTGGGGTGGCGAGTTCGGGCGCACGCCCATGTCGGAGAAGGGGACGGGCCGCGACCACAACCCCACGGGGTTCACCCTGTGGATGGCCGGTGGCGGCGTGAAGGGTGGTCAGGCCATCGGTTCCACCGACGAGGTGGGGCTCCGGGCGGTGGAGGATCGCCTGCATGTGCACGACCTGCACGCCACCATCCTCTGGTTGATGGGGATCGAGGCCATGGACCTAGTCTACACGCATCAGGGCCGGCCGGAGCGGCCGACACTCAACGAGGGCGAGGCCTTCCGACGGATCGTGGGCATGGCCTGAGGTCCGGCGCTTCCTCGGCTCCTGGCATCGGTTCCACGAGCGCCATTCTCCGGTTCACGGGATCCGGGTTTTGGGTGAGCCTCTGGCATGCCCGGTTCCCGACGTGTTCCCCGATCCACGATCCTCCGCCTCGTTGCCATGGCCGTCCTGTTGGTCGGGTGGTCGGCGCCACCCGTCCGTGCGGCGGAGTCGCCGGTCGGTTGGTCGGCCCGCACCCTCGCAGGCACCGGGGAGCGGGGGCACTCGGGCGATGCGGGTCCGGCTCGGGCAGCCCGGCTCGACAATCCCTTCGGCATCACGCGCGGCCCCGACGGGGCGCTGTATGTGGTGGAGTTCGACGGCAACGTGGTGCGACGGATCGGCTCCGACGGAACGATCACCACCGTCGCCGGTTCGGGCCGCAAGGGCGGGGCGGGGGATGGGGGGCCTGCGTCGGAGGCCCAGTTCGACCAGCCCCATGAGATCCGCTTCGATCGCCAGGGCAACCTGTACCTCGCCGACATGCTCAACCACCGGATCCGCAAGGTGGACGCCAAGACCCGGATCGTGAGCACGGTGGCCGGCACCGGTCGGCCCGGCTTCGAGGGCGATGGGGGGCCGGCCACCCGTGCGGCGCTCAACCACCCGATCGCCCTGCAGTTCGACGCGGCCGGCGATCTCTTCATCTGCGACATCGGCAACCACCGGGTGCGGCGGGTGGATGCGGCCACCGGGCGCATCGAGACCTTCGCGGGATCCGGCACCGGCGGCGTGCCCGACGATGGCGCGGCCTACGCCACCGCTCCGTTCAACGGCCCGAGGACCCTCGACTTCGACGCCGAGGGCAACGTGTGGCTGGCGCTCCGCGAGGCCAACCAGGTGTGGAAGCTCGATCGCCGCACGGGCAAGGCCGCCCGCATGGCCGGGACTGGACGCAAGGGCATGACCGGCAACGGGGGGCCGGCCCGATCGGCCACGCTGTCGGGCCCCAAGGGGATCTCGGTGGCCCCGGACGGTCGTGTCCACGTCGCCGACACCGAGAGCCACAGCATCCGGGTGATCGACCCCGTGTCCGGGAGGATCGATGCGGTCGCGGGCGACGGCTCCCGAGGAGACGGCCCTGATGGGCGCGGGACGGCATGCCGCCTGGCGCGGCCGCATGGCGTGTTCGCCGACCGGAATGGCAGCGTCTACGTCGGCGACAGCGAGAACCATCGGGTCCGGGAGCTTCGACTGCAGGCCCCGTGAGTCGGGGCGGACGCCCGGGCGCCCCGGCGTGGCCGGGTCACGGATCGGCCACGCTGCGGTAGCAGGCGGTGTCGCTGGATCGGTGGTCGTCCGTGGACTTGCCCGACGAGCCGTCGAGCAGGCCGAAATGCCACGCCCTCAGCAGACTCGCCTTGCGGTACTCGGCATGGCCGTCGGCGAAGGTCAGGTTCCCGCCGCGTGCGTGGATGTCGGAGTACCAGTCCACCCCCGGTCGCAGGTTCACATGCCAGTAGGTGTACTGGCCCGAGCAGGTTCCGAAATCGGCACCCCAGGCCGGGCGCAGGGCGGTGAAGCTCACCAGGCGGATGGTCTCCTGGTTGATGGCCATCTCGGAGGGGCTCGGGATGGCCGTCAGCGGTTTTTCCATCGGGACGGCGTTGGGAAGGTAGCTGGTGGAACTCAAGAGGGTCGCGTCGCTGCCGTCCCCCGGTTTCTTGGCCGAGGGGCATGAGTAGATCTTGGAGCTGGGGGTGTTGGTGCCGACGCCCTGCAGGTAGGGGGCGATGGCGAACAGGCAGTTGTTCTGCCAGCCCGCGGCGCGCCGGTTCATGAAGTCGGCCACCTGCGAGGCGCGCGGCGGCATGCGGCGGTTGTCCGCTTCGTACAGCACCATCGCCAAGCCGATCTGGCGCATGTTGCTCAGGCATTGGGTCTGCTGGGCGCGGGCCTTGGCCCGACCCAGCGCCGGGAGGAGCATCCCGGCCAGGATCGCGATGATGGCGATGACGACGAGCAGTTCGATCAGGGTGAAGGCGGCGCGGGCCGTCCGGGGATCACGTGGTTTCATGGATCGGGCTCAGGGCTCGGGGCGGTGGAAAAAGGCAGGTCCGGGGCGAAGGGCTTCAGGCCTCGGGCGTGAGGCCGAGCACGACGTCGAACCGGGCGGACAATTCGCCGGCCTTGGATCCCTTGAGCGGATCGAAGGGCACGATGACCGAGTTCCTGGCCCGTTCGTCGCGGATGGCCTTGAGCACCCCGTCGGTGGCATTGCCCTTCTCGCCGCGGATGTAGCACTGGGTCGTGAGCTTCTCCCGCCCCGGGCTCTTGACCGCCATGTGGATGTGCGGGGCGCGGCCCGGATAGGCGACCGGTCGGATGGTCCGGAAGAGGTATTCGCCGCCCGAGCCCGTGAGGAATCGGCCGTAGCCCTGGAAGCCCGGGTCGCGCCGTTCGGCTCCGGCGCTGCCCCGGTGCAGGTAGACCCCATGATGGTCCGCCTGCCAGATCTCGACCACGGCATTGCGGATCGGCTGGCCGCGCAGGTCGAGCACCCGCCCGCTGAGGTAGGTGACGGTGCCGAGGGCCGGCGTCGTGGCGTCGTTGAGCACGATCAGGTCATTGTCGGTGTCCAGCGGCAGTCGGTCCGGGTAGAAGGGCCCCTCGGTCTGGGCCGGGGTCAACTGGAGGGCCGCGGCGAAGGCGCCCGGCACCGTCCAGAAGGCCCCTCCGGCGGCAAGGGCGGAAAGGAACCGGCGTCGTGGGGCAGCCTGCGGGGTGGCAGAGGAAACGGTTTCGGGGAGCATGTGCCCAATTGGAACCTTCAGCCGGGAATCCTCAACCGGAATCCTCGGGGAGAACCTCATCGGGCTCGGGACATCCGAACCACCGGTCGGCGGCAGGCCTGTCCCGGTTTTTCCCCGCGGATCACAGGCCCTCGGGCCAGGTGTCCTGCGGATGGTAGCCGAGCACCGTGGACGCCACCGTGAGGTCGAGGCGGCAGGTCCGGATGGGACGGCTCGTGCCATTGACGATCAGGAAGCCCAGGTCCTGCGGCGCCTCGACGCAGCAGGCGAAGAATCGTCCCACGTCACCCGGGCTGAAGTAGACGTCCTGTGACCAGGGGCTGGCGGCGATCTCCGGTTCCTGGCCGGCCCGCGGACACCAGCCCAGCCGGGTGACGATCACGCTCAGGCCATGGAGCTCGTGGAAGCCCCGCCCGATGGACTCGAGGAACATCTTGGTGGCGGCATACCAGCCGCGCGGTGACACCGGGTCGGTTTCGCGGATGGGCAGGGGCCCCCGCTGCTGCTGCCACCAGTTCACCTGGCCGCTGCTGGCCAGCACCAGGCGGCGGACCCCGGCGGCCCTGGCCGATTCCATCACGTGGTGGAGTCCCGCGAGGTTGTTGGGAAGCAGTCGGGTGGCGAAGTCGTCGTCGTCGGGGGTCGCGGCGAGGTGCACCAGGCAGGACACGCCGGCCATCGCCGCGTCGATGGCGACCCGGTCGGCGAGGTCGCCGATCCGGGTGTCTGGCAGCTCCGGCGACGGCACCAGGTCGAAGCCCCGGACGCCATGGCCGCGTCGCCGCAGTTCGGCCACCACCGCCTGGCCCACGCGGCCCGAGGATCCGGTCACGAGCACGGTCTCCATGGGCGCCATGCGTACCCGGCGCAGCCCACCGGTGTCCAATGCCGAATCGGTCCGTCCAAGAAATTGGATGACGGATCCGCGCGGCGGCCCACTCTTGGCCGAGTCGCCCCGCCCATGATCTGGAACGTGCTCGTCACCGCGTCGCCGCTCTCCGATGCCGTCGGAGAGTCCGCCCGCTGCCTTCTCGACCCCGCGTCGTTTGCGCTGGTGCATCCTCCCAGATACGGCCCGCTGCCGGAGTCGGAGATCCTGCCCCTGCTGGAGGGGATCGACGCGGTCTATGCCAGCGTGGACCGGTACACGGCGGCGGTCCTCGGATCCCCGCAGGCCTCGCGGCTGAAGATCCTCTCCCGGTGGGGTGTCGGCTATGACTCGATCGACGTCGCCGCGGCCACCCGGGCCGGCATCGTGGTGGCCTACACACCGGGCCTGCTGGACGAGGCCGTGGCCGACTACGCCATGGCGCTGCTGCTCGGGGTGGCGCGGCGGATCCATCGGGGCCATGCGGGCCTGTCGGCCGGTCGCTGGGAACCCGCCTGGGGCCACGACATCGCCGGCCAGACCCTCGGACTCGTCGGCTGTGGCCGCATCGGGCAGGCGGTCGCCCGTCGCGCGTCGGGCTTCGGCATGACGATCCTCGCCCACGATCCCTCACCCCGGCCCGAGGCGGAGGCCCTCGGGGTGCGCTTCACCTCCCTGGATGACCTGCTGGCACAGGCCGACTTCGTCTCGCTCCACGCCGCCCTGACGCCGGCGACCCGCGGACTCATCGGGGAGCGGGAATTGCGCCGCATGAAGCCCGGGGCCTACCTGGTCAACACCGCGCGCGGGGCCGTCGTCGACGAGGCGGCGCTGGTCCGCGCCCTGACGGAGGGATGGATCGCCGGCGCGGCGCTCGATGCGTTCGTGACCGAACCCCTCCCGGCCGACCACCCGCTGGTCTCCGCGCCGAACCTCCTCCTCACCCCGCATCAGGCCTCCTTCGGCCGCGAGACCGGGCGGCGGGTCTCCGAGGCCGCCGCCCGAGCCCTGGTCGACGCCCGCGAGGGCCGACGCCCGAGGTGGGTCGTCAATCCCGACGTGTTCGAATCGCCCTCCCTTCGACTGCGACCATGAAGACCAACCGCGCCCGGGCGCTCCTCCGGGGAGGCCAGCCCGCCGTCGGCACCTGGCTGACCCTCGCCGACAGCGTCTCCGCCCATCTGATGGCCACCTGCGGCTTCGACTGGCTGACCATCGAACTCGAGCATTCCCACCTGTCGATCGAGCATGCCGCCCGCGCCTGCGCCATTGTCGCGGCCTCGGGCGGGGTGCCACTGGTCCGGGTGCCCCTCAACACGGCCGAGAACATCAAGCGCGCCCTCGACACCGGGGCCTGGGGCATCGTGGTGCCGCTGGTCAACTCCCGGGCCGACGCCGAGGCGGTGGTGCGCGCGTCGCGATACCCGCCGCTCGGCGGGCGCACGGTCGGCGGGCAGCTCGGCCCCGTGAACTTCGGCACGGATCCCGGCACCTATTTCGCACGGTCCAACGACGAGATCCTCGTCGTCGTGATGGCCGAGACCCGCGAGGCGGTCGCGAACATCGACGCCATCCTCTCGGTGCCCGGCATCGATGCCGTGTTCGTGGGCCCGAACGACCTGCATGCCTCCCTCGGGGCGATGCCGGCCTTCGACAGCCGTCTGCCCGGGTTCAACGACGCCCTGGCGACGATCCTGGCGGCGGCCCGCCGGCATGGGGTGGCGCCGGGCCTGCATGTGCCGGATGCCGCCCAGGCCGCGCGGCGCATCGCCGAGGGCTGGAGGTTCGTGGCCGTCTCGAGCGAGGCGGGCCTCATGCTCTCGGCGGCCGGCGGGATCGTGCGGGAGTTGGGCCTGGGGGGCGGCACGGCCGCCATCAAGTACTAGAGGAAGCCCCATGGACAATCCCCCCAACCCGAGGATCTGCGTCCTCGACGGCCATACCCTGAACCCGGGCGACCTCTCGTGGGAGGGACTGCGGGCGCTGGGCCCCTGTGAGATCCACGCCCGCACGCCCGCCGCGGAGGTCGCCGCCCGGGCGGCCGGAGCGGGGGTGGTGCTCACCAACAAGGCGCTCCTCGGGGCGGCCCAGATCGCGGCCCTGGCGGACCTGCGGTTCATCGCGGTCACCGCGACCGGGGTCAACGTGGTCGACCTGGAGGCGGCCCGGGCGCGCGGGATCGTCGTCTCGAACGTCCCCGGCTACGGGACGATGTCGGTGGCGCAGCATGTCTTCGCGCTGCTGCTGGAGCTGACCCAGCGGGTTGGCGACCACGCGCGCGCGGCCCGCGGGTCGGGCTGGCCCTCGGCGCGCGACTGGTGCTTCTGGGAGGGCCGGCTGGTCGAGCTCGACGGGCTGACCCTGGGGATCGTCGGGTTCGGCGAGATCGGTTCGGCCGTCGCCCGCATTGGGGCTGCCTTCGGGATGCGCGTGCTCGCCACGCCCTCCCGCCGTCGACCCCTGCCCGGCGACGTCAGGGAGGCGGGGATCGACGAGATCTTCGCCCGAGGCGACGTGGTCAGCCTTCATTGCCCGCTCACGCCGGAGACCCGGGGCCTGGTGGATGCGGCGCGGCTCGCCTCGATGAAGCCGACGGCCTTCCTCATCAACACCGCCCGGGGACCGCTGGTCGACGAGGCCGCCCTGGCCGCGGCCCTCGACGCGGGCCGCCTCGCTGGCGCCGGTCTCGATGTCCTCTCGCAGGAGCCGCCGGCCCCCGGCAATCCGCTGCTCACGGCCCGCAACTGCCTGCTCACGCCCCACCTCGCCTGGGCCAGCCACGCGGCGCGCTCGCGTCTCATGGACGCCACCGTGGCCAATGTGCGGGCCTTCCTGGCGGGGAACCCGGTCAACGTCGTGTCATGAGCCCGTTTTCCTACGGCCTCAACGCCAGCACCGTCCGGGGGACGCCCGTGCTCGACCAGGTCCGGATCGCCGCCCTCGCGGGCTACCGTGCGATCGAGCTGTGGTATGCCGACACCGACGCCCACCTGACCGGCGGCGGCAGCCTCGGCGAGATCCGTCGGGCCGTCGCGGACGCCGGGCTCGTCGTGCCGAGCCTGATCTACGTCGCGGGGTGGTTCGACTGCGCGCCGTCGGCGTGGCCGTCCGTCCGGGACGTGGTGGCGCGGCGGTTGGCCGAGGCGGCGGAGATCGGCGCCCGGCATGTGATCTGTTCGCCCCCGGCCGGCCGGGCCGACCTGGTGACCGGCGCGGGCCGCTACGCCGAGTTGCTCGGTCTGGGGCGTTCGGTCGGGGTGGAGCCCTCCTTCGAGTTCCTCGGGTTCGTGGAGCAGTACCGGAGCATCGACGATGCGCTCGCCGTGCTGGCCCATGCCGGGGGCGGCACGACGGTGGTCGATCCGTTCCATCTCTTCCGCGGAGGGGATTCCCTCGACTCGCTGTCCCGGCTGCGGGCCGACCAGATCGCCGTGTCCCATTTCAACGACGTCACGGGCTCGGTGCCCCGGGACCTGCAGGGCGACGGCGACCGGGTCCTTCCGGGCGATGGCATCCTCGACCTGCGCGACTATTGCCGGCGCCTTCGGGCCACGGGCTTCGGGGGCGTGCTGTCCCTGGAACTCTTCCGGGAGGACCTGTGGGCGCGGGACCCTGCGGAGGTCGCCCGGGTCGGCCTCGAGAAGATGCGTGAGGTGGTGGAGTCATGAAGGCCGAATGCATCCTGGAGGCGCGGGCCGTATTGGCCGAGGGGCCGGTGTGGCATGACCGGCGGCTCTGGTGGGTGGACATCGAGCGGCACGAGATCCACGCCCTGGAGGTCGCCTCGGGCACCGATCGGGGCTGTCGGCTGGCGTCGCGGGTCGGCTTCGTGGTTCCGCGGGCCACGGGTGGTTTCCTGGCGGGGGTCGGCGGCGAGATCGGCACCTGGGCGGAGGGGCTCTGGGAAGAGGGGCTCTGGGAGGGGCGGGTCCGCCCGGAACCCGATCGCCCGGGCAACCGTTTCAATGACGCCAAGTGCGACCCGCAGGGACGGCTCTGGGCCGGCACCATGGCGACCAGCGAGGTTCCGGGGCAGGGCGCCCTGTACCGGGTGGACGGGTCGGGCGCGACACGCGTGCTGGATGGCGTGAGCATCTCCAACGGCTTGGCGTGGTCGCCCGACGGGGCCACGATGTACTACATCGATTCACCGACCCGCCGCGTCGACGCCTTCGATGTCCAGGGCGGAGAGATCACCCGGCGCCGCCCCGTGGTGACCTTGGACGACGGGTTCCCCGACGGGATGTGCTCGGATGTCGACGGGAACCTGTGGATCGCCCTGTGGGGCGGTGGCTGCGTGGCCTGCCACGACCCGCGTACCGGCCGGCGGTTGGCGCGCATCGACATCCCGGCCGAGGCGGTCACCTCGTGCTGTTTCGGCGAGGGCGGCACGCTGTTCATCACGACGGCCAGCCGGGACCTCGACGCCGAAAAGCGCAGGCGACAGCCACTGGCCGGAGGCATCTTCCGGGCGGAGACCGGAACCCGGGGCGTGGCGGTGTCGCCCTACCTGGAGCCGTTGCCGCCGCGGACGACGGCCTGATCCCATGCCTGGCCCAAGATAGGCCCGGGATAGGCCCAGGCCTGTCCGAGGTCGGCCCCGGCCCTCACCAGTAGCCGTAGCACCCGTCGGCCCCCCAGATCTGGGATCCGCGGTAGCGGTTCATCTGGCGGATGTCCTTCCATCGCACCGATCCGTCGAGCAGCCCCACGTTGCCCCCCTTGGCACCGAGGTCGGCGGGGCGCTGGTCGTAGGCCTCGGGATGGGCGTCGAAGTATTCGTCGTCGGCGATGCGGGGACCCCGGGCGGTGTGCGGCACGAGGATGCGCTGGTAGGCGGGCGAATCGACGTTCAGGTCGGCCAGCAGCACCAGGCTGGGGTCTTCGGTGGCCTTCTGCGGCGACACCCAAGTGTTGGTCACGCCGTCGATGAGTTCCCAGGGGGAATTGGGATGGCCGCCGAGGTAATGATAGCCGATGGCGATCCCGTAGTCGGGGTGGTTGCGCCAGGCCGGCCGCTGCATCCAGCGGGTGAGGTTCGGGCAGTCGAAGGCCTTGAGGTCGGTGGTGTAGCGCAGGAGGTTGGTCTGGTTGGCGGTCGAAAAGACCGGGGTGTGGGTGTCCTTGGCGTCGACCTTGTCGGTGCCGCCCTGTGGCAGGTACTGCTCGTTGTCGTTGGCGTAGAGCAGCGCGGCGAGGATGAACTGCCGCATGTTGTTGAGGCAGGCGGTCCGCTGGGCACGCTCCTTCGCGGCACCGAGCGCCGGCAGGATCATGGCCGCCAGGATCGCGATGATGGCGATGACCACCAGGAGTTCGATGAGGGTGAAGGCCCGGAGCCCCCGAGTCCCATGGCGACCTCGGCGGTTTCGACGGCCCGATGCCACGGCGACTCCGAGTCCTCCGACCGGGGTGCCCGTCGTCCATGCGATGTCGCTGGCCGTGCTCATGGGGCGGGCCGTTCGGCGACGCGGAGCAGCGTCGATTCGGCGGGGGCTTCCATCTCGGCCTCCAGGCTCCCACCGTTGGGTGCCGCAAGAAACCCCAGGGACGCCGGCCGCCATACGGGCGGTGAGCCTGACGGGATCGCCGCCGTCTCGAGGCGCAGACGCGACGCCTCGGACGTGGAAAGCGCCGCGCCCCCGGGCGAGGTCACCCGCAGGGCAAGCCGTCCGGTCCCGGGTCGGACCTCGGCTGTCAGACGCAGGGCGGGCAACAGGGCGGGTGCGCCGCCCAGGTCCAGCGCGAGGATCTCGAGGTTGCTGCGCGCGTAGAGCCGGCCGTTGGCGAACGCCGGGTGGTTCCAGCAGGTGCCGGAAAGGGCCGGATACCGGGCCAGCTCGGTGTAGACGGCCGGATCGGGTTCGACGAGCACCAGTTCGCCGCGCTCGGTGAGCACCACCAGTTTGCCGCCGACCTTGATGAGCGAGGCGTAGCCGGGATTGCCTGAGCCGACGGTCGAGGTGATCCAGGTGTTGGTCCGGCCGGCGAGGTTGAAGCAAGCCAGGCTGCGGGATCCCCGCTCGACGACGCTGTAGAGGTGGCCCTCGTGGGGCACCGGGGTGGCCCAGTGGTTCTGGTGGGCATTGCTGCGCTTGAAGTCCGTCTGGCCCACCGCGAAGACCGGTCCGTTGCGGGTGATCTTTGCGGTCCATGCCCCGAGCGCGTAGGCGCAGGAGGCGTAGACGATGTCGTTGGCCACCACCGGGCTGGCGGCGATGGACGTCGAGGACGGGGTGAAGCCGTGGCGCCACAGGACCTCACCGGTGTCGGTCGCGAGGCCCAGCGTTCCCCGGGAGGTGATGAACACCACCTGCGGGATCCCGCCCAGGGTGGCCAGAACCGGGGAGGCGTGGGTCATGGTGTCGTTCTGGCCGCTCCAAAGGGTGGTCCCGTCGCTGGCCCGGACCGCCATCAGCCGCTGGTTGGGCACGTTGCAGTTGAGGAACACCCGGTCGCCCACCACCAGCGGCGACGCCGCGTTCTGCCACAGGATCACCGAGGTTCCGGGAAACTCGGCCAGGAAGTCGCGGCTCCAGATCCTGTCGCCGGTTTCCGCCCGGAGGCAGTGGAGCTTGAGGTACGAGCTCAGCACATACACCCGGTCGCCGGCGACGGTGGGCGTGGACCGGGGGCCATCGGTGTTGCCGGTGCCTGCGTGGGGATAGAAGGCTTGGTCCACATCGCTCGCCCACAGTTCGGCGCCCGAGGCGGCGTCGAGCGCCACGCAGACCTCGCGCGGTTGCCCTCCGATCCTCCGGTTGACCTGCGTGTAGATCCGGCCTCCCGCCGCCGTGATGGAACTCCACGCCGGCTCGATGGCCCGTTTCCAGACCACCCGGGGTGACTTCGTGGACCAGTCGGTGCGGAGGGTCTCCGGAGACGACCCGTCGCCGGAGGGCCCGCGATAGTGCGGCCAGTCGGCCGCGAAGGCGGGCTCTGTCAGGACACCGAGGATCGCGAGAATCAGCAGCCGGGTCTTCATGCGGGGAAGGTCAGGTTTGAATTTTTGCAAAACGTGGCCCGTCCGGTCGCCCCGTCAACCCAGCCTCCGGCGGGGCCCTTGGGCGGCCCGGCCGCAGCGGGTCGCCTGGGGGGGCCCCGCTTCGATCACTTGGCCGTCTTCGCCAGCAGTTCCTTGAGCACCGCAAGATCCCCGGATCGGCGGCCCGGGTCGAAGCCGGTGGCCTCCTCGAGGGCGATGGCCGCCCGGCGTCGGGCCTCGATGCGGTCGCGTTCGCCGGGTCGGGTCGACGCCACGTACACGGCCACGCGGCTGGCCTGGTCGCGGATCGACAGGCCGCCCTCGACGACCGTGTGGTCGACCGGCGTGATGCCGTCGGCGTCCATGCGGAACACGTCGAGCGGCCTGCGCAGATGAGCTGGCAGCGGGAAGCGGAAGGAGGCTGCACGGGGCGGGTCGAAGCGGAAGACGCGCTCGCCAGGGTCCGGTCGGTAGGCGAGGTCGAGGGCAAAGAGCAGTGCGGTGTCGGGGGCGGCCACGACGTCGAGGTCCCAGTCGGGGCGTCCGTCCCGCAGCACGCGCTCGTGGCTGGTGGCGTCGCCGGCCAGGTAGTGGGGCTCGAGCATCCGGATCTCGCGGCCGACGCGGGCCATCGGCTCGAGCAGGTCGGGAAAGGTGACCAGCGAGCGGACGCTCAGGTTGAACCAGTAGAGCGAGGTGATTCGGCTGGAGAGCGCGTGGTAGGCCTGCAGGCGGAGTTCATCGGGCGTCGGCGAGCCGCGTTTGCGCCCTCCGTAACCGTTCCAGTCGTGGTGCGGCCCCTGCGACCAGTAGGCTGTGGGCCTCGGGCGGTTGAGTTCCCGGAGGCTGCGGCACATCTCGCCGATGGTCTCCAGCGGTGCACCCCAGCGGATGCGCTCGCCGCCCCAGCGGTCGTATTGTCCCCAGGCGTCCGGGGACGGGGCGGTCACCCGGTAGGCGTCGTAGTGGGCGTAGTCGGAGATGCCGGCGTAGAAGCGCCACAGGCGCTCCTCGCTGTGGGTGATCGAGGTGGGCAGGCGGGTCGGTGCGTAGGGGGCCAGCGCCTTCCAGCAGGCCTGGGGCGACACCGGCTTGCCGCCGCCGTACTGCGGTTCGCCGAGGAACTCCACCGCATGGATGCGCGGCAGCACGGCGTCGGTGTCGTAGCGGTTGAAGGGCTCGAGCTTGTTGAAGTACTTGAGCGGGTACCGGGTGTAGAGCCCGTCGGGGCCGTTCTGGTCGGTGTAGCCACCGGTCTCGCCGATGTGGGCGGTGTTGACGTGCAAGCGGCGCAGGGTCTTGTGGAAGGCCTCGGACTCGAGGGGCTTCGCGCCGCCGCCACTGGTATCATGGACCCATCCGCCGCTGATGTCGAAGGCCTCGCGTTTGATGCGCTGATGGGCCCAGAGCGTGGTGGGCCGGCCACCCCGCCCGCGCAGCCGCACTTCGATGGCGGCATAGGTCAGGGGCAGGGGGCCCGACGAGACCCGGGCGCCTCCGCGGTCACCGGCCGCGATGACGCCGTCGGACGGAAACCGTTCCAGCCGGTCCTCGATCCACGGCCGGGGCAAGAGCGCCCTCCACGAGGCGTTGCTCTCCGGCAGCCAAAGCCGGACCGCCTCGAGCGTCAGGGCGGTGCCGGACGAATTCGCGACATGGACGACCAGCGAGTCGGGACGCGGATCCGGCATGAGGGCCGAGGCCGAGGCCGACGCCGACGTCGGAATGTCGGAGGTGCCCAGGAAGGTGATCGCCGAGATCCAGGCCTGCGGCGCGGCGATCGGCACCTGGAGGCGTTGCGGACTGGCGTCGCCGGGAAGGGCCAGGTTCAGCTCGGCCGCGGTGTTCGTGCCCCACGGCGCCCGTTTTCCATTCCAGCTCCAGACGGTCATCGCTCCCGGCGGCAGGCGCAGCGGCGATCCTCCCCAGGCCGACGGAAAATCGTGCCAGGCCCATTCGTCCTGCTCGAGCCATTGCTCGGGAGTCCGATCGCGCACGCGGACATCCGCCGTGGCCGGGATCTCGAGGGCGGTGGTGGTCGACGCATTCCTCACGAACACCTCGACCCGCGCCCCGAGGCTGAAATCGGCCTTGCGCCGGTACTGCATCTCGCCCGACTGCCGATGCGGCACCACATGCACCCCCTCGAGTGACAGCCCCCGCGGCTGGGCCATCAACCCCAGAGTCCCCAACCCGACTGCCAGCACCCCGGCGCCCACCCCCGCCCATCGCCTTCCCACACGATCCCGGTTGTCAAACATGGCTCCGAGACGTCCACCACCCCGCCAACATTCAGCCCAAAAAAGGGGTCGGTCCTCACTAATGACACAAAAAGGGTCAGTCCTCACCTTTGCCCCCCTGCCTCGGACCCTTCGACCCGCACCGAGAACCGTTGTCGCTGGTTTGTGTCAATAGTGAGGACCGACCCTTTTTTGGGCTACGGGTTGGGGCGGCCGGGGCTCGGGGGTTGTGTCTGGAAACGGGTGGGATTGGCAGACGGGCGCGCCCAGGCCTGGTCCTTGGACAGCGGTCCGAAGGTCGTGGCGTCGAGCAGGGGGTTGTTGGCGGCGTCGGGGCCGACCAGCAGGACGGTCTCCCCGTCCTTGTCGAGCTTGAAGCTGGCATGGAGGCCCGGGGACACTCCGCCGTCTTCGTCGAGCCACACGAGGAGCAGGCCATCGGCTTCGAGGCGGGTGCCGGCGGGAAACGACCACTTTCGTGGGTTGGCGGTGTCGTCGCTCAGGTAATGTCCGGTCAGGTCGACGGCCTCAGGAGTCAGGTTGCGCAATTCAACGTAGTCGTCGTGATCCCCCTGAGGGTCGGCAAGCGTCTGGCTGTTGCTGGCCAGCAGTTCATTGAGCACCACGGGCGAGGTGCTGCCGGCGGAGGTGGTCACCCGGTAGGAGAGGGCCGCCCGCTCGGTTCGAGCCGGCAGGAATCGGGAGGTCCGGGACACGTTGCCCGAGCGGGCCTCGACGTAGTAACGCACCTTGGTTCCCGCGGGGTGGCCCGTGGTCGTGCCGCCGTAGACTCCATCGCCGGCCGCGCCGTCTCCGTGGGCGCCGTCGTCGAACATCGGGTTCCTGGAAAACCGTCCATGGTTGGCGGCGCGGTGGTACAACCATACCGAATCGACCCCGTCGGTACCTTGAGGAGTGACGCGCACGGTGATCCCAGCGGCGGATCCGGCCGCCACCGACGTGGGCACGGAGAGGTCGAAGAGGGTCGGAGCCACGGGACGGATCTCGGCGTGGTTGGTCAGGAACCGGTAGCGGTTGGTCACGAAGTTCCTCAGCGACGTGAGGTCGGTCTGGTAGGCCGACATGGTGTAGCCCTTCTTCCGATCGGCCGTGATGGCGGCGAGGCTCAGGTTGGATAACTGCAGGACAACCGGGGTCAGACGGTCGGGATGGAACGATTCCTCCAGCGCTGTCCGCAGATGGGCCAGATAGCGCTGCTTGAGTTCCGGGTTGGCGATGAACTGTTTGATCACCGGCCGATTGGTTCCGGTGGATCCCTGCAAGGGCGACAGGCTTACGTCGCCCACGACGAAGGCCTCGTTGCCGTCATGCTCCACCGGGAAGATCCGGCCGCTCTCGTTCTCATAGTAGAAGGCATAATCGGCCCCCTTGTTCCAATAGCTGTCGTCGTCCGTGAACAGATTCTCGACCGCGAGGAACCAGCACCAGGTGTCGGTCGCCAGGACGCCATCGACCTTGTCGTAGAAACCCGGATCGGCGGCGTTGTTGAGATGGAGGGTGAAGATGGCGTTGGTCAGCCGAAGCCAGGCCCGGTTGGTGTCGGCCGTATGACGCAGTTCATAGCTCGCCCGGTAGCTCGAGAGGTTCGGACCCAGGTAAGACAGGGCGGATCCGGCTCCGGAGAAGGCCCCGCCACCGCCACCACCACCGGGGAGACCGCCTGGACCTCCCGGGCCGCCGCCTCCACCGCCGCCCACCGGTGCATTGGGGGCCCGCCAACGGTCCCCGTCGGCGCTTGGGAACCAGTCCTTCATGAGATCGCTGTCCCCGTTCTGTGCCAGCGAGTACACGCCCCAGTCGGCGTTGTTGATGAAGAGGTGGGCCAAGGCCGCCTTCGGACTGGGCGCATAGCGGGACATGACCGTGAAGTAGACCGGTTCCCTCAGGATCGTCTCGTCACCGAAGGCGTTGTTGAGATTGAAGGTCTCGTACCCCAGCAGTTCAGTCGTGTCGTTGGTGTGGTTGACCGTGATGTTCAGCGACTTCTTGGCCGCCGCCATGCTGAAGGAGGTGTTCCCCTTGTAACGGGCTCCCACTCCGGTGAGCGCGGTGCCGTTGTCCAAGGACAGCGAGCAGGCGACATCCTTGCCGCTGGTCCGCGCCGTGGTCAGGAGGGAGGCCCAATTGGCCTGAGTGAAATCGAGGCGGAAAGTCCTGAACAGGGTTGGATCGTAAAGCCCTCCCGTGCGCACCGCCCGTAGGAATCCCAAAGGTGAGGTCAGGGAGGGCAGTTCACGGTGTGGGGCGTCGGTGGCATTCCCGGCCACAAGCGTCCCGAGGGATGGGTCCGCAGTCCAGACCACGAGGTCGCTCGACCGCTCAAAGCGCCAATCGTTGTCCGGGTCACCGAGGACGCGCATCCGGGTCGTTCCTCCTTCGTTCGAGATGCGTAGTTCAGCCGCCGAGGCTGAGGCGATGCCGAGGACACCCAGAAGCAGGGGTGCCCATGGAGAGTTGCTCAAGTGCATGGGAGGTTTCCTTCTCGAAGTGACCTTCTGGGACCGGAATGGTTTCCAGAACGAATCACCCCTCAAAGAAACCTGCTGAAGTTCAAGCTCGTGTGTTCCAACCAGGGCTGATTTTTAAAGGATGGGTGAATCCTGGAGTCATCGTGATCCACGGAATCCTGCGGAGACGGCTCTCGATATGGGTGCGCCGACCCCGGGGCCAAAGGGGGACAAGAGACGTGAAGACTGACCCCTTTTGTGTCAAAAGTGAGGACCGACCCCTTTGGGGAAGCACAGGGTGCGCAGGGCGGTCCGGTGCGGGGTGGGGTCGAGGTTCGGGCCGATGAGGACGGCGACGGGGGCGGGATGGGGGCGGGCGGGGAATTCCTCGATGAAGTGGTGGCCCCAGACGCGCTGGAAGAGGAAAAGCTTATCCGGGGCGTGGAGGAATCGGACGAAGCCCTTGGCCCGGACGACGGCGCGGGGATCGAGTCGGCCGAGGAAGGTCTCGAAGGCGTTGCGGTCGACCGGCACGGGGAAGCGCCAGGTGAGGCTCCGATAGCCGGTGTGGAGATGCGCGGCCGATGTGCGGGCCGCGTCCGAGGGGGAACGATCCGAGGGGGTGGCCGATTCGGGCAGGGTGGTGGGATCGGGCAGGATGGTCGGGGCGGGCGGGGTGGTCGGGGCGGGCGGGGTTGTGGGGGCGATGGTGCCGCCGGGCCCGGGGGGCATGGTCGGTTCGGAGGAGGGTTCCCCGTCGCCGGGGAGGCCGATCCGGGCCTCGGCCGGCGGCATGCGGAGGAGGTCGCCGATGTCCGGCAGGCCGAAGGGCAGGCGGATGCGCCGGGCGCGCGGGTTCTGCGCGGCGATGTCGGCCTCGAGCGCGTCGAGCGCGGAGGCATCGAGGCGGTCGCATTTGGAGAGGCAGAGCACGTTGGCGTACTCGATCTGCTTGCGGGCCAGCACCCGTTCGCCGATGTCACCCTCGGGTTGGGCGTACCAGGGGACATCCACGACGCTCACCACGGCGTGCAACCGCGCATGCCCGAGCAGGTCCGGGTCCGTCAGCACGTCGATCACGTTGTCGGGGTCCGCCAGGCCGCTGGTCTCCACCACCAGGTAGTCGCAGTCGCCCGACTTGGCCAATTGGGTGACCGCCCGGTCGAGTTCGTTGTTGGGGGCGCAGCAGACGCAGCCCCCGCTGACCTGGGCCACCGGCAAGCCAGGACGGTCGAGGATCTGGCTGTCGATGCTCTCCGCGCCGAACTCGTTCATCACCACGCCCATGCGCAGGCCCGTGGCCGGGGACTCGCGCAGCCACCGCAGCAGCAGCGTGGTCTTGCCGGCGCCCAGGAATCCGGTGACGAGGATCACCGGCAGCCGGCCCCGGACGGACCCGGACGCCGCCGCCGCGCTGTCGACCGGGTTCATGCGCAGGCCCTGGCCAGTTCGGGCCACAACCCGGCCGCCATCCGCATACCGGAGGCGTAGGCGTCGAGGCTGAACTTCTCGTTGGGCGAGTGCGGGTTGTCGTCGGGCAAAGACATGCCCAGGAGCAGCGTGTCGGCCTTCAGGTGCTTCTTGAACGCCGCCACGATGGGGATGCTCCCGCCCTCGCGCATGAGCAGCGCCTCGCGGCCGAAACCCGCCGACATGGCACGGAGGGCGGCCTGGGCCATCGGGCCGGTCGGCGACACGAGGTAGGGTTCGCCGCCGTGGCCGTGCTTCACCGTGAGGCGGACGGTGGGCGGGCAGAGCGACTGCAGGTGTTTCTTCACGGCCGAGAGGATCTTCGCCGGCTTCTGGTCGGGTACGAGGCGGATCGTGATCTTGGCGCTGGCCCAGGCGGGCACGATGGTCTTGCTGCCCTCGCCCTGGTAGCCGCTGGTGAGCCCGTTGATCTCGAAGGTCGGGCGGCAGGTGCGTCGCTCGTTGGCGGTGAAGCCCGCCTCGCCGGTGTGTTGCGGCACGCCGAGGAACTTCGCGTAGCGTCGGTCGTCGTGGGGGATCCGGGCCATCTGCCTGCGCTCGTAGGCCGAGAGGGGGATGACGTCGTCGTAGAATCCCGGCACGGTGATCCGCCCGCGCTGGTCGCGCAGTTTGCCGAGCAGTTGGCACAGCGCGAAGGCCGGGTTCTCGAGGCTGCCGCCGAACAGGCCGGAGTGCAGGTCGCGGGAGGGCCCGTCGATGCGGATCTCCAGAGCGGCGATGCCCCGCAGCCCGTAGGTCAAGGCCGGGTGCTCCAGTGACGGGATGCCGTTGTCGGAGATCACCACCGCATCGCAGGCCAGATCCTTCCGGTGCTTCGGCAGGAACTCGTACAACTGGGTGGAGCCGACCTCCTCCTCGCCCTCGATCAGGAACACCAGGTTGCACGGCAGCGGCGTGCCCGTGCGCACGTAGGCCTCGACGGCGTTGAGGTGGGCCAGGTGCTGCCCCTTGTTGTCGGCCGATCCGCGGGCGTACAGGTTGCGCCTCTCGATGCGCGGCTCGAAGGGAGGCGTCTTCCACAGTTCGAAGGGCTCCGGCGGTTGGACGTCGTAGTGCCCGTACACCAGGAAGGTGGGTTTCTTGGGATCCTGGTGCGCCGTGCGGGCGACCACGATGGGGTTGCCCGGGGTCTCATGGACGGTGGTTTCCAGGCCCAGTCCACGGGCCCGTTCGGCGATCCACGAGGCCGCATCGCGCAGGTTTTTGACATGCTTGGGCTGGGCGCTGACGCTCGGGAACCGCACGTAGTGGCAGAGCGACTCGACGAACTCGTGTTCGTGGTCCGCGAGGTACTGGAGGACAGGGTTCATGCGGGGTCGGGTATGGAATCGGTTATGGGGTCCAATCGGGGCTTATGTCCGGGTTCCGGTGCGGTGGGGTGACTTGGGGAGCGGGTCGGGTGGGATGGCGACGAATCAGGGAGTCCTTCGGGCGGGGGTTCAGTTCTTGGGTTTTCCAAAGCCCCGCAGGAGGCCTTCGATCGCCTTGGCCGGCGCGTTGGTCGACAGGAGTTGTTTGAGGGGATTGGCCGGAGCCGCCGAAGCCGCCGGAGCCGCTGGAGCCGCGGTTCCCGCCGGGGCCACCGGGTTGGTCTTGCCGGCCGGTGCGGCGTTGGTCCGGTTTGCCGGAACGGGCGCGTTGGTCGGAGCCTGGGCCGCCGGCGGAGCCCCGAGCAGCGTGCCCAAAACGCCGGCCGCTCCGGCCACCTTGCCGCCGAGGTTGCCGCCAAGTCCGGCGGCGGCCCGGCCGAGGGTCTTGGCCCCGAGGGCGGTCAGCGCGAGCTTGTCGGTGGATGCCGAGGGGTTGCCGAGGGTGCCCCGGACCGTGAGGAAGTCGGGCAACGGCGCGTACGCCGCGTCGGCGGGCGGGGAGGCGTCGAGCAGCACGGCCTTCTCGGCGATCTTGCGCGACAGGGCGATGCTCACCGGGATCTGGACCGGCGAGTTGCTCAAGATCGGCGCGAAACGAAGTCCGCCGCGGGCGTCGATGCGTAGGGCGGCGCTCTGGACGCGTGCGCGCTGGAGGGTCACGTCGCCATGGCCGACGGCCGCGGCGAGGTCGATGACGTCCAGCGGCTGGGCCTCGAGATCGTCGACCCAGGAGGCCGTCTTGGCTCCGCCGGCAGGGCCGCCGGCCAATTGGTTGAGCCACGAACCCACCTGCGCTCCCGGGTTCTGGATCAGGCGGGGCAGGGCCGTGACCACGTTGATGACCGTGCGGATCAGCGGCGTGCGGGTGTCGGCCAGCTTCAGGTTGAGGTTGGTCGCCGTGAAGGTCAGCCCACCCGCCAGGTTCGAGCCCAGCGAGGCGCCCGTGACACCGGCCCCGCGGAGGTCGGCCTGGGCCAGCAGCGTGCCGTGGATCTGCCCCTTGCGTTCCGGCAGGAAACTCGCGACGAACGGTTCCAGCGGCAGCCGGTCGATGCGGAGCCGATTGTCGTAGGAATAGCCGGCCACCCCGAGGTTGGCCGTCACCTTCCCGGTGATCGGAGCCTGATTGACCGTCAGGGACAACGGGTCGATCACCACCTCCGAGCCCTTGAGGTTCAGCCGGGTCTTCCAGTCGGCCACCTGGATCTCGCGCAGCAGCACCTTGGCGATGTCGAGTTCGACGGCCAGTTGCCGGATCGGCAGGGTGAGCGGCGCCGGTTCGACACCACCGGAAGCCTCGGCCGAGGACGTCTTGGGAGCCGACGAGGCGGCCGACGGCGCGGGTGCGTGGTGGGTCGGGAAACCGCCAGCCAGGAGGTTGTACAACGGGGTCAGGTCGAGTCCGTCGCTGCGGATCGACACATGGTTGGCGGCCGTCGAGGCGGCGGTGTTGGTGCCGAGGTCGAGGCTGCCCTGGATCACCAGCTGGTTGTTGGCCAGCGGCGTCTTGCCGAGGTCGAGGCGCAGCGTCTTGAGGTCGATGACCGAGGCCTTGCGGGCGACATCGAGGTTCAAGCCCACGGCGAATGGTGTCTTCGGCACGGCCCCGGACGGGTCGTCGACGACCAGTCGTCCGAGGGCAAGGTCGGTCTGCAGGGCCAGGTCGCCCTTGGGAAGCAGGCTTGCCGTGCCCTTCGCGTCGAGCGACACCGAGACCAGTCGCTTCGGTGTGAGTGCGGCCGCGACGAACGGACCGATGGCCCGCTCGTTGAGGTCCGTGGTCTGGAAGCCGAACTCTCCGGTGCCCTGGGCGAGGTCGTACCGGCCCGTGGCATCGAACCGTCCGCCCTCGGAGGCTCCTGTCTTCGCCAGGAGCTGCAGCTTCTGGACTTCCAGGACATGGCCGGAGATGCGGGCCGACAGACCCACCGCCGCCGTCTGATCCTGCAGCGCCGTCTGGCCCAGGCCCCCGGAGACGCCGGCGAGCACGAGGTCGGTCGTCAGGTTGGTCGCGCCGGGTTTGGCGTCGGCCTTGCCCGTGACGCGGAGCGTGCCGGAGGACACCCGCAGGCCCTCGGCCGGGAAGATCGCCAACAGCGCGGGCAGTTCCGCCTCGGCGTCGAACTCGGCACGGGACTCGTTCCGCTCGGTGTGGTGTGCCGCCGAGGCCTTGAGACGGAGCAGGCCATGACCGGAGGCCTGCAGGTCCAGGTCGAGCGACCGGACCACGAGTTCCTTGAACTCGGCCAGCGTCGCGTCGGTCTGCAGCCGGAGCTGGAGGTCTCGCAACGAGCGGTTGCCGAGTGTCAGTGACACGTCGTCCAGGGCGGTTTGCAGGGTCGCCTGCAGGTCACGACCGTCGCGCGTGGCCTTGAGCGACAGGTCGGCGGACACCACGGCCGAGGGCAGGTTGGTGCCGGCCAACGCGGCCCAGTCGGCGGTCTGGAGGCGCCGGATCGCCAGGCGGAAGGTGGAATCCGGAAGTCCCTTGCCGGCCTTGGCCCAGGACAACGCCATCGGCTGGTCCAGGCTGCCGGAGACCAGCGGACGGCCCGCCTGGATGACGTTGAGCGCCAGCGTCTGGATCCGCGCCGTTTGCTCGGCCTGCAGCACGCTCACCTGGTAATCGGCCGACACCTGCAGCTCCGGGGTCTTGCGGCCGTCGGGCGATGCCACGCTGAGTTCGGACACGGCGAGCCGGCCTTCAGAGACGACCACCTGCCCCTGCTGCTGGAGGTCGATCCGGCCGTCGGCCCGCAGGGATGTGCGTCCGAGGTCGAAGGGCAGGGTGGGTGCGGCGATCTTGAGGACCCGCCGGTCGATGCCCGCGACCTGGTAGGCGATGCGGGCCTCCCCCTTGGCCGGGTCGAATGGACCACTCAGCCTCACCGAACCCAGGGGTTGGCCCGACTGCTCGAAGGCCACCTTGAGCTGCCGCAATTCGGTGGCCGAGCTGTCGATCGAGAGGTTTGCCGCGAAGCCCTGGGTGTCCCGAAGCGAGCCGGAGGCCTTGGAGATTCCGGCGCGGACGTCGGCCGCGATGGCCTGGGGCATCAGGTCGGCCCCGAGGGTCACCGAGGGCTTGCCCGAGATCTGGCCCTGCAGGGTCGCCCCGTCGGGAAGCCCCAGCGCCACCTCCGCCTCCAGATTCATGCCGGTGGGCGCCCCGTTGACCACCTGGTCGACCGTCACCTGGAGCCCGCCCACCTCGAATTGCTGTTGCCCCCCGCTGGCGACCCGGGAGGTCATGCGGAAGGAACCGTCCTTCACCACCACGTTGCGGATCCGGAGCTGCGGCGGCTTGGAGGCCGTGGCCGGCCGGGGCGTGGCGTCGGCAGCCTTGGCGGATGTCTTCGGCAGGTTCATCGAGCCGTCGGCCTGCTGTTCGAGCGTGAGGACCGGTTTTTCGATCGTCACCTCGGACACGTCGATGGTCCCCCCGAGGATCGCCCGCAAATCATACCGCACGCGGACCCGCTCGATGGCCGCCAGCGGGGCCGCCCCGGCGGGCGTGACCTTGAGGCGCGTCAATTCGATGCCCGAGAAGGGCGACAGCGACAGGTCCTCGGCCGTGACCGTGGCGCCCACGGCATCGGAGACCTTCGGGAGGACGACGGCCTTGAGGAATGCGCCGCTGGTGAGGGTGAAGTAAAGGACCAGCAACGAGGCGACGAGGCCGCCGGCGACATAGGCCACGCGGCGAGGGGTTCGGGCGGATTCGGAGGGCATGTTCAACAGGGGGTCGGATCGCGGGCTCGGTCGGTCTTCGGCAGACACGTGGCCGGTGCCCGGCATCGCACCCGTGCGGGACGTGGGCAGGATTCGGACATCTGCCCCGGCGCGCGCACCGGAGTGAAGGCGGAAGGTACGGGCCCCATCCCACATCGCAAGCCTCGGCTCGGAGGCGCCTGGCGTCTGGAGCGGTCGCGGCCGGGCCTCATCCGCCTCGTGGCCGCCCTGGAATCCCGGCCAGCCCGGAAACGTCACCCAAGCGGCACCGGCCCGGGATTGCATCGGTGGATGGCTTGGGGATGATTCGCCGCCAGATGCGGGCCCGTGGGTTCACCCTGATTGAGTTGCTGGTGGTCATCGCCATCATCGCCGTGCTGGCGGGAATGCTCCTGCCGGCGTTGGCCAAGGCGCGCGCCCGGGCCTCCCAGACGGCCTGCCTGTCGAACCTACACCAGATCGGTCTGGCCAGCGCGTTGTACGGGGGCGACCACCAGGACCGACTCCCCCATGTGCCCGACGCGGCCCTGCAGTTGACCCCTCCGGTCGATGCCAAGGACAAGCGCTATGCGTCCATGGGGTCGTTCATGCCGCTGTTCGATCCCTACGGCACCGGTGCGGCCCTGTGGTGGAGCCCGCCGGTGCCGGCGGCGGCCTCGAACGACTGGCGACGTCATTTCGTCAGTCCATGGAGCCGGGAGGGAACCAACGACCTGTCCCGGGGGTGGGCCAACTACATCTCCGACAAGCTCGCCGAGCGGGATGAGGAGGCCGCCCGCTATGCCCGGGGCCGGACCCCCGAGAGCATCGCCCAACGGCGCGGCTCGAGCGTGTCCGACGAGGAGTGGCTCATGAGCCCGTTCTTCGAGCGGGGATGGTGGCCCGGGTTCAAGGACGCCTGGAGCGTGCCCGGCAGCGAGCCGCCCCAACTGGGCTGGTCGGCACACCGGAGCGGGCGCAACCAGCTCTACCTCGATGCCCATGCCGGCTGGATGAAGCGCGACATCGCCGCCCGGTGAGCCGCCCCGGGACCGGCTCACGGGCCCGGACGGGCAGTTGTCTCGAAGCGCACCCGGGCGAAGCACTCCGGCACATGCGAATCCCACACGCCGTGGGGATTCAGCGCCCAGCCGCCGGAATCCTTCGACGGTGCCGGCGCCTTGGCCGTGTTGAAGCGCGAGAAGTCCATTGCCCACAGGTCGCCATCCTTCGGCGGGATTGCACGGCGGCCCTCCGGAAAGAGCTGGCGGACGCCCGACCAGGGCAGGGCGATCTCCACACTCCAACCGCGGTCGGTATCGGTGTCGTTGTTGAGCGTCCCGTCGACGTGGACGGCCGTTCGGATTCCCGGGAAGCGCCAGTTGAAGTGTCCCAGCCGCGGTCCCCGCGGGTGGGTGCCGAAGCCGACGCCGTTGAAGGACTGGAGGTTGGTGCGCGCGAACTCGGGCCGGGCGGAGAACCCGGACGCAAGGTAGGCCGACTCCCACAGGAAGAACACCTCGTAGATCGTGTTCCGGGCATTGATCTCGAATTCGTAGTAGGCGTTGTCGCCCGCGATGAACAGCTCCACGTCGTTCTCGTAGTAGATGGGATCGTTGTGGCGGGTCATCTGGGCCCGGACCTTGGGCTCCTCGACCGTGTAGGCCACGTAGAGGTGGGTCGAGTCCCAGAGCAGCCGCACCCGGGTGTCGAAGCGGGTGGGTTGGCCTGACACCAGGTCGACGAACCGTTCCGACACCTCGGCCTGCGACCACACCGATTCCTCGAGCACCCCGTCGATCTTCGGGGCCACGCGGGTCGGCCGGGCGACGATCTTCCGGGCGGCGTCCGGGTCGCAGGGAAGGCGGGTCTTTAGGGCCGCCGGGGCGACCGGGTTGGTGTCGGTTGCGAAGGCCAATTCGTGCCCGATCAGGGCCGCGAGGATCAGCTGGCCGAGGAACGACAGGATGGCGGAGCGCATTGGGGGGCGGAGGATCACCGGCGGCGGGTCCGCATCGCAAGCGGAGGTTCAGCATCGCTGATCGCATCCCCATGCCAGGCTCGAGACGCTCTTCCCGGGTTGGCTCCGGTTCCGTCTCGAACGCCATGGTTCCCAGGCGACACCGTGCGAATCCCGCTTGCGGCGCCGAGGTCGGGCAGGACACGGTTTTGTCATGAACTCCCCGTCCCGTCGTCGGTTCCTGCATCAGTCCGCCCTCCTGGCCGGCAGCGCCTTCCTGACCGGCTGCAACTCGCCCTACGTGAGCCGGCGCCGGGTGCTCGGGGCCAACGAGAGGCTGCGCATCGCGGCCGTGGGCGTGGGCGGCAAGGGGTGGACCGACGTCACGCAGGCCGGGGCCACCGAGACCGTCGTGGGCTTGTGTGATGTCGATGCCGGGCGGCTTGCCCAGGCGGGCAAGACCTTCCCGGGCGCGCAGCGTTTCGTCGACTGGCGGGAGATGTTCGACCGGCTGGGCAACCAGATCGACGCGGTCACCGTCTCCACGCCCGACCACACGCATTTCCCGCCGTCGATGCGGGCCGTCCGGCAGGGCTGGCATGTGTACTGCCAGAAGCCCCTCACCCACACCGTGTGGGAGGCCCGCGAGTTGACCCGTGCCGCCAAGGTCGCGGGCGTGGCCACTCAGATGGGCAACCAGGGCATGTCCAGGGCGGCGGTCCGCCGGGACGCCGAGTGGGTCCGGGGCGGGGTGCTGGGCTCGGTGAAGGAGATCCATTGCTGGACCGACCGGCCTGGTCCCTGGTGGCCGCAGGGCCTGCGACGGCCGGCCGATCGTCCGCCGGTGCCCAAGGAACTGTCCTGGGACCTCTGGCTCGGGACCGCCCCGGAGCGGCCGTATCATCCGGCCTGGGGACATTTCAAATGGCGCGGATGGTGGGATTTCGGCACGGGTGCCGTCGGTGACATGGGCTGCCACCTGCTCAATGTCCCGTCGCTCTCCATGGACCTGTCCGGCCCGAGCGCCGTTGAGGCGACTGCCGAGGGAGCCAACGACGAGACCGGTCCGTTGCGTTCCCACGTGATCTGGGATTTGCCGGCCCGACGTGGTCAGGCGGCCCTTCGGTTCCACTGGTACGACGGCGGGGCGCTGCCGCCGGCGCACCTCTTCCCCGGGCAGGCCTACGGGGGCAACGGGGTGCTGATGGTGGGCTCGGCGGACACGCTGCTCACCAGCTACGAAAGCCTTCCGGGCGGCGGAAAACTCCGCTCCGGCCGGACCGCCGCCGACCTGAAGTCCATCCCCGAGATGTTTGAGAAATACCCCGACACCGAGGGCGCGCACTATCAGGAGTGGATCCGCTCGTGCAAAGGAGGCCCCAGGGCCCTCTCGGCCTTCGACCTCGCCGGCCCGGTCACCGAGACCCTGTTGCTGGGCAACCTGGCCATCCGCGCGGGCCAGCGCCTCGAGTGGGATGCCATGGCGATGAAGGTGCGCAACCTGCCCTCGGCCAATGCCTGGGTGAAGACCGCCTACCGCCCTGGATTCGTGGGCTGAGGCGAGGAGTCGACGGTCGGTCGCGCCGGAGCACGGCCAAGGACCCAGGACTGCGCCAGGGACCAAGGGCGGGGGCCAGCCCCAAAGGGCAGTGCCCATCACCAGGGAGTCAAGGCCCCGGACTCGAGGCCCGTCGGTCAGAAGCCTCCGAAGCGCATGGTTCCCGGTTTCGGAAGCCTCCGACTGGCGCGGTCGCCCCAGAGGGGAACGGGATCCGCTCAGAGCGTCACCACGCGCACGTTGGAGATCGACCGGTCGGCGGCCAACTGGTCCAGGCAGGCCTTGGGCGGGCGGCTGTCGAGCACCAGCACCGTGAGGGCCAGTCCGCCCTCGGTTTCGCGGCCGAGGCTCATGCTGGCGATGTTCACGTTGTGGTCGGCGAGGATGCTGCCGAGCTTGCCCACCATGCCGGGACGGTCCTGGTTGTTGAGCAGCAGGATGGTGCCCGTGGTCGGGATTTCCACGGGCGTGCTCGACACCCGCACGATGCGGGGGTTCTGCGTCGATCCGAAGAAGGTGCCGCCCGCGCTGCCGACCTTGGTGTTCCCGTGGAAGAGCTGCACGTGGAGCCACTCGTTGAAGGTGACCGGCTCGTCGGACTTCTTCTCCTCGACGGTCAGGCCGAGGTTCGAGGCGATGCTCCGCACGTTGATGTTGTTGATGTCCTTGGGTCCGGACCCGCCGGCGCTGAGGTAGCCTTTGAGGATGGCGCGGGTGACCGGGTCGGTCGCCGGCAGGTCCTGGGCCTTGCCGCCGAAGGTGATGTACAGGCGGTCCACGCCGGGCGGGGCGAGCTGGCCCAGCAGGCTGCCGAGCTTCTGGCCCAGCGCCACGTAGGGCTGCACCTGCTCGAAGGCCTTGGCGTCCACCCCGGGCAGGTTCACCGCGTTGCGCACCTCGCCGGTGAGCAGGAAGGCGCTGATGATCTCGGCCACCTCGAGGCCGCACTTCTCCTGCGCCTCCTCGGTGCTGGCCCCGAGGTGCGGGGTGAGCACCACGTTGGGCAGCGTGCGGAACTTGTGGTCCGCCGCCAGGGGTTCGACCGCGAAGACGTCGAGGGCCGCCCCGGCCACCTTGCCCGACTCCAGGCCCGCGACCAGGTCGGCCTCGTGCACGATCTCGCCGCGGGCGCAGTTCACGAGGCGCACCCCCGGCTTCATCTTGGCGATGGCCTCGGCGTTGATCATGCCCCGGGTTTCGGTCGTCACCGGCATGTGCACGGTGATGAAGTCGGCCACGCGGTACACGGCATCGGTGTCGGCCACCAGCTCCACGCCGAGTTGGCGGGCCCGCGCCTCGGAGAGGAACGGATCGTAGGCCACGACGCGCATGCCGAAGGCGATGGCGCGCTTGGCCACCTCGGAGCCGATGCGGCCCATGCCCAGTACCCCGAGGGTCTTGCCGTGGATCTCGGTGCCCTGGAAGGCCTTCCGGTCCCACTTGCCCGCGGTCATCGTGGCACACGCGGCGGGAATCCTGCGGGCCAGCGCCCCGAGCATGAAGAAGGTCAATTCTGCCGTCGTGACCGTGTTGCCGGCCGGGGTGTTCATCACCACCACGCCGCGCTGGGTGGCCGCCGCCACATCCACGTTGTCGACGCCGACGCCGGCGCGGCCCACCACGCGCAACTTGGGGGCGGCCTCGAGCACCGCCTCGGTGACCTTGGTCTCGGAGCGCACCACCAGCGCCTCGACGTCGGCGAGCAGGGGCAGCAGCTCGGCCTCGGGCAGCCGCTTGGACAGGACGGTCACCCGGAATTCGGGGCGGGCCTGGAAATACGCGATGCCGCAGGGCGAGATGGGGTCGCAGACGAGAACGTGCATAGAGCGCCGGGACGGTAAGAACCGCGCCGGCCAAGGTCAACGCGCCGTTGGCCACGCAGCCGGCGGCCCAGGTGACATCGGTGGGGCGTTTTGGTGACGTTCGGCGCGACTCCCGCCCGCCCGTGCACCCGCACCTTGCCCGGCCCGGGGGACTCGGGTCTCATCCCGTCCATGGCGACCTTGTCCCGACGACAGTTCGGCGCCGCGATCGCGGCCTGGGGTGGACCCTGGCTGGCGGGTGTCCCGTCGGGCCTGCGTGGCGTCGCCGCCGGGCGCGAAATCCTCCCGGCCGCACCGTCCATCCTGCTGGCCGGGCGTCCGCGGGTCACCCATGGCGTCGCCAGCGGCGACGTGGACGCCACCTCGGCCGTCGTGTGGGCCCGGAGCGACCAGGCCGCCCGCATGATCGTGGAGTGGTCGGAGGACGAGGCGTTCACCTCCCGCCGCCGCCGGGCGGGCGAGGTCACCGGGGTTTCGGCCGACCATACGGCCAAGATGCGGCTCCAGGGTCTGCCGCCGGGGCGGCGGGTCTTCTACCGGGTCTGCTTCGAGGACCGTCAGGGCGTTGCGGGCGACTGGGAGACCGGTTCACTGGTGACGGCCGGCACGGGTGCGGGCCGGGGGCGTGAGCCTCGTGTGGACTTCGTCTGGTCCGGCGACACCTGTGGCCAGGGCTATGGCATCGACGAGGATCGCGGGGGGATGCGCACCTACGCCTCCATGCTCGCGCAGGATCCCCAGTTCCTGGTCCACAGTGGCGACACCATTTACGCGGATGACGCCCTGCCGGCGGAGATCCGTCTGCCCGACGGCACGCTCTGGAGGAACCGGCTCACGGAGGAGAAATCCAAGCCGGCCGAGACCCTCGACGAGTTCCGTGGCAACCACCGCTACAACCTCCTCGACCCGCAGGTGCGACGCTTCCATGCCCGGGTGCCCGTCTTCGCGCAGTGGGACGACCATGAGGTGCTCAACAACTGGTATCCCGGGGAGCGCCTGCCCGCCGCCTCGGGCTACCGGGTCCGGGAAGTGGACCTCCTGGCCGCCCGGTCCCGGCAGGCCTTCTTCGAGTACCAGCCCATCCGCTCCCACCCGGACCGGCGAATCTTCCGGCGCATCCGGCGCGGGTCGCTGTGCGAGTTGTTCTTCCTCGACCTGAGGTCGTACCGGTCCCCCAACGGGCCGAACCGGCAGCCGATGCGGGGCCCTGACACGGCCTACCTCGGCAGCGCCCAGTTGGCTTGGCTCAAGGAGGCGATGGCCGCCAGCACCGCCACGTGGAAGTTCGTCTGCTCGGACATGCCGCTGGGCCTGGTGGTGCGGGACGGCCCCGACGCGTTCGAGAATGCGGCCAACGGCGACGGCCCCCCGCTCGGTCGCGAACTGGAGTTGGCCTCGCTCCTCCGACACCTGCGGGACCACCGGGTCCGCAACGTGGTCTGGCTGACGGCCGACGTGCACTACTGCGCCTCGCATTTCTACGACCCGGCCCGCGCGCAGTTCGGGGAGTTCGACGGCTTCTGGGAATTCGTCAGCGGACCCCTGCATGCGGGGACCTTCGGGCCGGGCATCCTCGACGACACCTTCGGTCCACAGGTTCGCTACTCGTCCCGACGACCCGGGCAGACACCGTCGGGACCGTGGACCGCCGACCAGTTCTTCGGGCGGGTCGGGATCGATCCCGTCACCCACGTGGCCCGCGTCAGCCATCTCGACCGCGACGGTCGGCACCTCTGGGGCATCGACCTGGAGCCGGCCGCGTCATGACCGGCGCTCCCGGCGAATCACCGGCCCTGGTGGACCGCCTGCGCGCCGAGATCCTGGCCGCCGGCGGGGCGATCCCGTTCGCCCGGTACATGGACCTCGCCCTGTACGAGCCCGGGCTGGGCTACTACGAGCGGGCGGCCCGGGTTGTCGGCCGGGGCGGCGATTTCGCGACCAGCGTCTCCGTGGGGCCGATGTTCGGGGAACTGCTCGCCCGCTGGATCCTCGATGGTGCGGTTTCCCGCTCGACCGAGTTGTCGGCCGGGCCCGTCGAGCTCGTCGAGGCCGGGGCCCATGACGGACGCCTGGCGGAGGATATCCTGGATGCGATCGGGCGTCTGGGTGGCGCCGATGTCGCCCGGTTCAGCTACCGGATCGTCGAGCCCAGCCCGGTGCGCCAGGCCTGGCAGGCCGCGCGGTTGGCCCGCTTTGGCGACCGGATCCGGTGGAGCCCTTCGATGCCGGGCAGGCAACCCGGTGGACCCGGGGTGCGCGGGGTGATCCTGTCGAACGAATTGCTCGACGCCTTCCCGGTGGAGCGCTGGCGCTGGAGTGCCGATCGCCGACGGTGGGTGGAGCAGGGCGTCACCTGGAGGCAGGACCGCTTCGAGTGGGTGTGCCTGCCGACGGCTCCTCCGCCGGGCTGGGCGTTGCCGCAGGAACTGGAGGCGGTGCTGCCCGAGGGTTTCGTGCGCGAGCGCAGCCCGGCGGCCGTCGACTGGTGGGCCAATGCCGCCCGGGGGCTCGAGGCGGGGTGCCTGCTGGCCATCGACTACGGCCTCGACGCCGAGGAGTTCCTGGTGCCGCACCGTGCCGAGGGCACCCTGCGTGCGTACCGCCGGCACCGGGTTTCTGGCGACCTGCTGGACTCGCCCGGAGAGGTGGACCTGACGGCCCATGTCGATTTCACGGCCATCGCCAGGGCGGGGGAGCGCGAAGGCCTGACGACCTGGGGTTGCCCATCGCAGTCGCGCTTCCTGCTGGGCGTGCTCGAGTCCACCCAACGGGTCCCGGGAGGGTTCCCGGAATGGACCCCGGCGCGGGTGCGCGCCTTCCAGACCCTGACCCATCCCGAGCATTTCGGGCGGTCGTTCCGGGTGCTGGTCCAGGGGCGTGGGCCGACGCCCTGGGATCTCCGCTGAGCCCGTGGGATCCTCCCTGCGGAGCGGCGCGGCTCGGGTGCCGCGCGGAACCTCGGGCAAGCGAACTTCCCGTTGCCCCATGGCCCACCGTGGGCCAGTTTTGGCTTGGCGCGATGATGGATTGGGCAGGCACAGCACCTTGGCGACGGCCGGATCTCCGCCCGCTCGGTTGGGCGGCGGTGATCGCGTTGGCGTTCCACCTGTTGGTGCTGGTGCTGTGGACCGGCGCCGGGATCTGGGTGCGTCGGGCACCTGATCAGGCGCCCGAGTGGGTGCGTAATCTCGTCCAGCCCACCCCGCCGCCCGCGCCGAGGCCGGCCGACCCGGCGCAGGATCCGGCGTGGCAAGAGATCCCGTTGACCTTCATCGAGGTCGATCCTGCCCTGGCGGTCAAAGACCCACCGAGGGACGCTAAATTCTACTCGGCGGCCAACGCCGTGTCGGGGCAGCCGATCCCGTCGACGAAGGCCCTGAAGGAGCCCGAGATCACGGGCGTGCAGAAGACCATGCCCAAGACCTTCGACACGGCGAGGCCGTCGCCGACCCCGCCGCAGGTCCAGCCCAAGGAGGAGCCGGAGGTGCCGGCGACGCCCGAGACCGCGGTTCGCCAGGAGAAGAAGGAGGCCCAGCCGGCCCAACCCCAGGGCGGTATCCGGGACCCGGGCGAGACCCAGTTGGCCAAGGCCGAGCCGAAGGCCGCGGCCCCGCAGCCGCAACCGGAACGCCAGGCCGTGCAGGCCCAGGAGGCCGGGGCCCCGAGGCGCAAGCCCATCAAGCGACTGGCCCAGGCCATGGAGCAGAAAGGCATCGTCCGGGGCGAGAAGATGCTTCAGCAGGGCGGGGCGTCGCGCCTCAGCATCTCGCCCTCCTTCGACGTGAAGAGCACCCCCTTCGGCGAGTACGACCTGCGCATGATCGCGGCGGTGCAGGAGCGCTGGTGGACCCTCCTCGAGGAACGCCACTACGCCCTGGAGCGCACCGGCAAGGTGGTGCTGAAGTTCCGTCTCCACGGCGATGGTTCCATCTCGCAGATGACCACCGCCGAGTCGACCGTCGGCGAGACCCTCAGCTTCACCTGCGAGGCGGCCGTGATGGGCGCCTCGCCCTTCGGGCGTTGGCCCAGCGTGCTCAAGGCCCAGGCGCTCGACCCGCGCGAGATCACCTTCACCTTCCACTACTACTGAAACCTTCCGGACCGGAATGCCCCTCGCCGGGCGTCCCGGTCCAGCGACCTCCCCGAATCAAACCCATGCGCTCCCTCTTGGATGGCGGCCCCTTCGTCTGGCTCCTGCTGGCCCTCTCGGTGACCGCCCTGACCGTCGTGCTGGAACGGGCCTGGTCCTTGCGGCGGGACCGCGTGATGCCCCGGCCGTTGCTGGACGCCCTTGCCGGCGGGGTCGGCGGCCAGGGCGGCCCCGGCGGGATCGGGGGGATCGGCGGACCGGGCAGCCCCGGTGGGATCGGCGGGATCGGCGGGATCGGGGATTTGGCCCGGTTGCGGGGGGCCTGTGCGGCCCAGCCGTCGCCGCTCTCGCGACTGGTGGACTCCGTGCTGGACCACCTTCCGTGGCCCAAGTCCGAGAATGTCGCGGCGCTCGAGGTCCGTGCGCGCCAGGAGATCGCCGGCCTCGAACGCGGCCTCGTGGTGCTCGAGGTGATCGTCGGCATCGCCCCGCTCCTCGGGCTTGTCGGCACGATCTACGGCATCATCCCGCTCTTGGGTGATTTCGGCTCCAACCTCCAGGCCGACAACGCCTTCATCGCCCGGGGCATGTCGGTGGCCCTCTACAAGACCGTGCTGGGGCTGCTGGTGGCCATGCCCTCGCTGGCGGCCTGGAGCTTCTTCACCAAACGCGTCGAACTGCTGGGCCTGGAACTCGAGGCCGTCTGCGACGGGCTGCTGCGCCGGCACTACCTGCGTTCCGGAGCCGAAGGGGCGGCCGGTGCCGGAGCCGATGGCGGAGGGCAGCGCCCATGAGGTTCCTCGTCCGCCGGCGTCGGGTCGCCCCGGCCATCATCATCATCTCGCTCATCGACGTGCTGGTGGTGCTGCTGGTGTTCCTCATGGTCACCACCCGCTTCAAGAACACGCCTTCGGTCGCGCTGACCCTGCCCGAGACCCGCGAGGCCCCCAAGGCCGGGGCGGGTCCGGAGAAGCCTCCCATGATCGTCACCATCGCCGCCGCGGCCCCGCAGTTCTTCGTCGGCCCCCGGGCCGTGACCTCGGACAAGCTCCTGGGCGAACTCAAGGACGCCGTCGCCACCGACCCCCAGGTCAAGGTGGTGCTCCGTGCCGACGAGAACGCCAACTGGGGCGACGTCGTCAAGGTCATGGACTTCGCCAAGCAGGCCAAGGTCCAGAACATCCGCGCCTACACCCGCACGGCCGGCGCCAAGTGAGCGGGAAAGCGCCCGTCCCGACGATGGACGCAAGTTTGGACTTCATGTGCATCCGTGCCTGGCCGCCTCAAGGTTGGCTCGGCGGAAGCGACGCGGTCCCCACCCACTTCCGAAGGAGTGGGTACCTCGGAAAGTTGGTTCCTCGTCATTTCCAGTGGAACCGGGGGGGCTTGACGGCCACGGGATGATGCCGGCCGATGACACCGGAACAGACGTTTGGACAGTTGCTCGGGCTTGGCAAGGCATGGCGAGTGGCGGAA
>Ga0194122_10000643_pt1 | contig 49027 bp, 46 predicted proteins | sample TA2MahCa10mmetaG_FD_155487 | JGI IMG/M metagenome (GOLD analysis project Ga0194122, IMG submission 155487) | Freshwater microbial communities from Lake Tanganyika, Tanzania - TA2015021 Mahale Deep Cast 10m | ecosystem: Environmental > Aquatic > Freshwater > Lake | place: Tanzania: Lake... | reverse complement strand
ATTCACCAGGCTGCGGAAAATCCGCAGCGGAAGGTCAGGGCGGACCCGCTTTTCAAGATCAACATAGCTGAACAGGGAACCCGCCACCGCGTCATTGCCACGCATCGCAACCTCGACCAAATGCGACGACAGTGAATCATAACAACAGAAATCAGGCTACGAATTTCAACAGCCCGCTAATGCTGATGTTGCGGCGCGGTTTCCTACCCGGCCATGGGCCGCGACGCTGGACGGGCAATGGTTAACATCGCCCGTCAAGCAAAACATTTTTCTTATACACAACAAATAGGCTTGTATGTTAGTGGGGGCTTCTCGTTTTGGGCGAAATGCCTTTGGGAATTGGGTTTGGGGGCACGCCATACCGCGATGAAAGCATCGCTGCATCTGCTGTTTTTCGCCATTCTGCTCTTTGGCGGTGCTTGGCCCATCACCAAGGTGGCTCTGGCGGATGCCAGCCCCATGTGGTTCGGCTTTGGGCGCGCGGCGCTGGCCACCCTGGTGGCAGTGCTTTTGCTGCTGATCCTGCGGCGCTTTCATGGCCCGAAGCGAGAGGATTTGCCCACCGTTATCGCGGTCGGCTTGCTGCAATTGGGCGGGTTTTTCGTGCTGGCCCATGCCGCGGTTGCGTTGGTGGAAGCGGGGCGCACCGCCATCATTTCCTCCGTCGTCACCTATTGGCTCATTCCCTTGTCCATGCTGGTGATGGGGGAAAAGGTTTCCCCCCGCCGTTGGCTGGCGGCCTTGCTTGGGCTTGCAGGCATATTGGTTCTGGCGGGCCCCTGGGCGGTGAATTGGGCCTCGCCTGATCAGGTGTTGGGCCATGCCATGCTGATTCTGGCCGCACTGCTCTGGAGCCTCGCCATCATCGTCACGCGGCGCTTTCCGGCGAAATCCCCGATATTTAATTTGCTGCCCTGGGCCTTTTCCATCGGCGCGCTGGTCATTCTGCCCTTTGCGCTGGTGCTGGAACCCAATGGCGGCATCGGCCCGGCTTCCTGGCCCTTCATGCTTTACATCGGTCTGATCGTGGCCCCCATCGGCACGTGGTGCGTGGTTGAGGTCGGGCGACGCCTCCCCGGTGCGGTTGCCTCGGTCGCGTTTTTATTGGTGCCAGCCTTCGGGGTTTTTGTCTCCACCCTTTGGCTTGGTGAGCCTTTTGGCTGGGATATGATGCTGGGGGGCGGCTTGATCGTGGCTTCGGTCGTGCTGGCAGCGTCGGAATAGATGCGGCTGCAGGCGCTGGAAGCCGGGCAGGGCAGGCCGCTGGTGCTGCTGCATGGCCTGTTTGGATCGGCACGGAATTGGGGCGGGGTGCAGAAGGCGCTGGCTGCGGAATATCGCGTGGTGGCGCTGGATTTGCGCAATCATGGCGCCTCACCCCACGCGCCCGGCATGGGCTATGCCGTGCAGGCCGAAGATGTGGCCGAGACCCTGGCCACCCTTCGCATCGAAAATGCCGCGCTGCTCGGCCATTCTATGGGCGGCAAGGTCGCAATGATGCTGGCGCTCACGCGGCCCGTCCTGGTCGAACACCTGATCGTGGCGGATATCGCGCCGCGCTCCTATCCGCCCGTGCTCCGCGCCACGGTGGGTGCGATGCAAGCGGTGCCACTGCATGCCGGCCTGACACGCCAGGAAGCCGACCAGGCCTTGCGCGCTGCCGTGCCCGAGGCACCCATTCGGAAATTTCTGTTGCAGAACCTCCGCTTCGAGGCCACGCCACCAGCCTGGCGGATCGGCTTGACCGAGATCGCTGCCGCCATGCCGGAGATCGAGGATTTCGCGCCGCCACCCGGCGCGCGGTTTGATGGCCCGGCACTCGCCATGGCTGGCGCGCTGTCACCCTATATCCGCGCCGAGGACCACGCAGGCTTTCGCGCGCTGTTTCCACGCATATCCTTTGCCAGTATCCCATGCGCTGGGCATTGGCTGCATGCGGAAAACACCGAAGGTTTTGTGGCGGCGCTAAGGGAGTTTCTGGCGGCCTGAATGTTCCACGGAAGAACTTGTTTCACCCCCGCCGTTTCGACAGCCAGCTTTCCATCCGCGCCAGCGCCTCCTCAATCACCGAATCGCCCTTGCAGAAGGCAAAGCGCGCGTAATGGGATGGCGCATCCTCACTGGCGTAGAAAGCAGTCACTGGAATCGCGGTGACCTTGGCTTCTTCCGTGAGCGTCCGACAGAAGGCGACATCATCGCCATTGAAGCCCAACGGGCGGAAATCGGTCGTCATGAAATAGGAACCCTTGGTCGGCAGCACATCAAAGCCAAGCCGCTCGAGGCCCGCGCCAAGCTTGTCGCGCTTCGCCTGCAAATTCGTCGAAAGCCCGTTGAAATAGGCGTTATCCTTCATGAGCCCAACCGCCACACCGCGCTGCAGATTTGGCGCGGTGGTGAAGGTAAGGTTCTGGTGCGCCTTCGTCACATTGGGCGCAAGACTGCGATCGGCGGTGATATAGCCAATCTTCCACCCCGTCAGCGAAAAGGTCTTGCCCGCGCTACCGACGCGCATGCAGCGCTCGCGCATGCCAGGCAGTGTCATCAGCGGAATATGCTTCGCGCCATCAAAGGTCAGGTGTTCATAGACCTCATCGCAAATCGCGTAGCAATCATGCTGTTCCAGCAGGCCCGCGATGAAGCGGAGTTCTTCTTCGGTGAAGACCTTGCCGGTCGGGTTCATCGGTGTATTCAGCAATACGGCCTTGGTCTTCGGCCCGAAAGCCGCGGCCAATTCCGCGCGCGGCAGCGCCCATTCCGGCGGGCTCAACCGCACCAGCTTCGGCACGGCACCAAGCAACCGCACCACCGGCAAATAGGTGTCATAAAGCGGTTCAATCAGCACGCATTCATCGCCCGCATTGAGCACGGCCATGAGGCAAGCAGTAATCGCCTCAGTGGCGCCCGAGGTCACCACCACTTCGGCATTCGGGTCGGCCTCAATGCCATAAAAGCGATTATTGTGATGCGCGACCGCTTGGCGGAGTTCCGGCACGCCGCTCATGGGCGGGTATTGGTTACGGCCATCCAACAGGGCGGCGGCGGCGGCATGGATCACATCGACCGGGCCATCATAATCGGGGAAACCCTGGCCCAGATTGACCGCGGCATGCTGATTGGCGAGTGCCGACATGACGGTGAAAATGGTGGTGCCAATGCCTGAAAGGACTTCGTTCTGCGGCTTCATCTAACCTGCCCGACTGCTTTGAACCCTGGCTGGTCTGTGCCGGCCCGCCCTGCTTATGGGGTGCGATGCGGCAGCGGGCAAGCCACCGAGCGGCGATGCCATGATTTTGGGCTTTATGGCGAAAATCTGGGCACCCCCGGCCCAGAAGAGCGTTTTTCTTGCCAGGGCGAGATTGTCCACGGCTGCCGCCGCATGCCATATGAATCGTGAGGAAGCGGGATATGGCGCCGCCGAATGTGGCATGGGGTCAACCCCGTGATGGGACGGAAGCGATGAAGAAGATCGAGGCCATCATAAAACCCTTCAAACTGGATGAGGTGAAGGACGCGCTGCATGAAATCGGGCTGCAGGGCCTGACAGTCATCGAAGCGAAAGGATTTGGCAGGCAAAAGGGCCATACGGAGCTTTATCGCGGCGCCGAATATGTTGTGGATTTTCTGCCCAAGGTGAAAGTGGAAGTGATTTGCAGCGACGACATGCTGGACCGCGCCGTGGAGGCCATTCAGGCAGCCGCCCGCACGGGCCGGATTGGTGATGGCAAGATTTTTGTATCGGATATCGCAGAAGTGATCCGCATTCGCACCGGCGAGCGGGGCGAGGACGCGGTCTGAGGTTTTTGAGTTTCGCCCCACCCCATCTCGGCAGGGGTTGCGGGGCGAGTGTGGCAGGAATAGACCCTGCCGCGCCTGAATAAGCCGGGCAGGTGCCGCTGAGGCATTTGTCTGGTGCCGGACTGGGCCGCGGGATACCGAAGTCGCGGCTCGGGTCAGTTTCTTTCGGGGTTCGCTAGCAGGGAATAGGATCGCAAAGTATGGCCAAGAAGCCAGCAGCCGCCGCGGGTGGCAATGCCGTCTCCAAGGTTATGGAGATGATCAAGGAACACAGCGTCGAATATGTGGATTTCCGTTTCACGGATCCGCGCGGCAAGTGGCAGCATACCGCCCAGCATGTTTCGACCATTGAGCCGGAAGTCTTCGAAGAGGGGATCATGTTTGATGGCTCTTCGATCGCAGGTTGGAAGGCGATCAATGAATCCGACATGATCCTGATGCCGGACGCGACGACGGCGGTGATGGATCCCTTCTCGGCCAAGCCGCAGATCATCCTGTTCTGCGACATTTATGAACCCTCCACCGGCCAGCGCTACAACCGCGACCCGCGCTCTACCGCAAAGAAGGCGGAAGAATTCCTGAAATCCACCGGGATTGGCGATACCGCCTTCTTCGGTCCGGAAGCGGAATTTTTCGTGTTCGACAATGTGAAGTTCGGCACGGGCGGCAATTTCGGCCATTTCTCGCTGGATAGCGTTGAAGGCCCTGGCGCCAATATGAAGGATTTCCCTGAAGGGAATATGGGCCATCGCCCGGTGGTGAAGGGTGGCTATTTCCCGGTGCCGCCGGTGGATAGCGAACAGGATCTGCGCGCCGAGATGCTCTCCACCATGGGGGAGATGGGCTTGCCGATCGAAAAGCATCACCATGAAGTGGCGCAGTCCCAGCATGAGCTCGGCACGAAGTTCGGCCCGCTGGTGAAGCAGGCGGATTTCATGCAGATCTACAAATACTGCGTGCACAATGTCGCCCATAGCTACGGCAAGACCGCGACCTTCATGCCGAAGCCGATCTATGGCGATAATGGTTCGGGCATGCATGTGCACCAGTCCATCTGGAAGGCTGGCAAGCCGGTATTCGCCGGCAATGGCTATGCCGATCTGTCGGAAACGGCGCTGTACTACATTGGCGGCATCATCAAGCACGCCAAGGCGCTGAATGCCTTCACCAACCCGCTGACCAATTCCTACAAGCGGTTGATCCCGGGTTTTGAGGCGCCCGTGTTGCTCGCCTATTCCGCGCGCAACCGTTCGGCTTCCTGCCGCATTCCTTACGCGACCAGCCCGAAGGCGAAGCGCGTTGAAGTCCGCTTCCCGGATCCGGGTGCGAATCCCTACCTTGCCTTCGCTGCCATGCTGATGGCCGGCATTGATGGCATCAAGAACAAGATCCATCCGGGCGACCCGATGGATAAGGATCTCTATGACCTGCCGCCGGAAGAGCTGAAGGGCATTCCGACCGTGTGCGGTTCCTTGCGTGAAGCGCTGCAGGCGCTGGAAGCGGATCACGACTTCCTGCTCGCTGGCGATGTCTTCTCCAAGGATCAGATCGAAAGCTATATCGAGCTCAAGTGGACGGATGTGTACAAGTTTGAACACACTCCGCACCCGGTTGAGTTTGAGATGTACTACTCCGTCTGATCTGCTTCAGGTCGGATAGGGAAGGGGCCCCGCAGGATATGTGGGGCCCTTTTGCATTTCGGGGGACGGCGTGATCAGCTAGGCGCCATGATCCCTGATCCCAAAACCTTCCTCTCCAACCCTGCCCTGCTGGATGAAGCCCTGGCGGGTGGCGATATCGCGCCCTTGTTGATGGTGCTGGTGCATCTTTCGGGCGAAGCGGAATGGCTTGACCGCTTCGCACCCCATATCAAGGGGCCCTGGAATTTCCATGAAGCGGCGCCGGATGAATTGCGCGCTGAACTCCGCGCCCGGCTGCGCGACGTCTTGTTGGATTATGCGCAAAGCGGGCGCGCATTGCCTGCGGAACCACCCGAGCACCTGCTGCACCGGATGCTTTCTGTTGGCGTTGGGGCAGAGGTGCCGGCGGAATACCTACCGCTGATCCGCGAAGAAACCGTGGTGGATGCGCCGGACCCGAAGACCGTGCAGTGGCGCCGAGATGTGCCGGCAGCGCGCCGCGCGTCCTTCCGCACTGGCATTATCGGCGCGGGTGTTTCCGGCCTGCTGATGGCGATCAAGCTGCAGGAAGCCGGGCTGCCCTTCACGATTTTTGAGAAGAATGATGCGGTCGGCGGCACCTGGTATGAAAACGACTATCCTGGCTGCGGCGTGGATACGCCCAATCATTTCTATTCCCTGTCCTTCGAACCCAATCACGATTGGCCGGAGCATTTCTCCAAGCGCGATCAGCTTTGGCAGTATTTGGAAGGCATCACCGACAAATACGGGCTGCGGCGGCATGTGCACCTGAATACCAGTGTCACCGCCGCGCATTATGATGAAGCGGCGGCGCTCTGGCGCGTGACCACTCGCCATGCCGATGGCCGCGAAGAAACCCATGAGTTTGAAGCGCTGATCGGCGCCGTTGGCACGATCAGTCGCCCGGTCATTCCACCCATTCCGGGCGTTGAGGAGTTTGACGGCCCGCTTTTTCATACCGCGCGCTGGGATCACAGCATTGCGTTGGATGGCAAGCGTGTGGCGATGATCGGCACCGGCGCATCCGGCATGCAGGCCGGGCCTTCCATTGCGCCTAAGCTTGGCCATTTCACGATTTTCCAGCGCCAGGCGCATTGGGCAGTCTATAACGCCAATTACCACGCGGTGGTGACGGAGGCGAAGAAAACCGCGCTTAAGCATATTCCCTTTTATGCCAAATGGTATCGCTTCCAGCTTTTATGGGCATCCGCTGATGGCATGCATGCGTCGCTCCATAAGGATCCGAATTGGGACCAGCCCGCGCAATCGCTCAATGCGACAAACCAAAAACTGCGCGAGGATATTATCGGCTATATCAAGACGCAGATCGGCAATCGCACCGATTTGCTGGAAAAGGTGGTGCCGCCTTATCCGCCCTATGGCAAGCGCATGCTGCGCGATAATGGCTGGTACAAGATGTTGACCGCACCGCATGTGGAACTTGTCACTACACCCATCGCGCGCATTGTGAAGGATGGTGTGGAGACCAAGGATGGCCGCCACCATCCCGCCGATGTCATCATCATGGCAACAGGTTTTGATGGCGTCAAGGCGCTTGGATCTTTGGATGTTTTTGGTCGCGACGGTGTCTCGGTGCGTACACTTTGGGGCGATGATGACCCGCGCGCCTTCCTTGGCATTACCGTGCCACGCTTTCCGAATTTCTTTATGCTCTATGGGCCAGGCACGAATCTCGCGCATGGCGGCAGCGCCATGTTCCATTCGGAATGCCAGGTGCGTTACATCATGCAGGCCATTCGTGAATTGGTGGAGAGCGGTGCGCGCAGCATCGAAATCCGCGAAGATCGCTGTGCGGCCTATAATGATTTCCTGGACGCGACCCATGCCCGCATGGTCTGGACGCATCCGGGGGTCGGCAGTTGGTACAAGAACAAGGCGGGCAGGGTGGTGACCAATTCACCCTTCCGGCTCGTGGATTACCGGCGCATGACGGAAAATCTTGATCCTGCCGATTATGTTATTGCGTAGCGTCTGATCCGCGTAGGCGGCATCACCGAAGCGGTGAATCAGCCGCTCAAATGCTGCTCCAAATCTCCAGAAAGCGGTCAATATCAGCCTCATCATTATAGACATGCGGGCTGATGCGCAGGCGCCCAAGCCGGGGTGCGACATGCGCGCCTGAAGCCGCCAGTTTTTCAATCAGCCCCTCCGGCATGCTATCCGGAAAGGCGAGGCTCAAAATATGCGGCACGCGAAAGCGCTTTTCGGTGAGCGCCGCACCTTGCGCTGCCAGGCCGTCAGCCAACCGATCTGTCAGCACGCCAAGCCTTTCGCTGATGGCAGCCGGGCCCCATTCAGCCATCATCTCCATGCCCACGGCCGCCATTTCGAGGGAGATGAAATGATCGCGCTCCCCCATATCAAACCGGCGCGCGGTGGGGGCAAAGCTCGTGTCCTTCAAATAGGGTGCAGCTTCGGATGCGATGGCGCGGCGGCCAAAACCCGTTTGCTCCAATGGCACGCCTTCCTGCCGACGCTTGGCGATATACATGAAGGCGCGGCCATAAGGCCCGAGCACCCATTTGTAGGTCGGGAAAATCAAAAAATCGGGATCGAGGGTTGCGACATCAATCAGTGTTACGCCGGCACCATGTGTCGCATCCACCAATAGCGTCGCACCTATGGCGCGCAAGGCAGGCCCGATGGCCGCGATATCAATCGCCCCACCATCGGCCCAATGCACGGAGGAGATTGAGGCGAGCGAAACCGGCGCCGCACCGGGCCGCGCGATGGCTTCCAGCACGGAAGAGGTCCAATCACCATTGGCGGGGCGGCGCACCACCTCCACCACAAAACCCTGGGCCGCGGCGCGCGTCATCCATTCCAGGACGGGGGAGGAATGGTCGTCTTCCACCAGCAAAACCCGCGTGCCAGCGGGGGGCGCAAAAATCTTGCCCGCCACGGCCACGCCATAGGAGACCGAGGGGATCAGCGCCACATCCTCAGGCGCCGCGCCAATCAGGGCTGCGGCGGCAGCGCGGGTTCTTTCGTGCTGAGCGCGGGCAAGGCCAGGGTCCACCTCCCAGGGGCGTGCCTTACGCTCCACCCCGTCATGCCCGGCGGCCTGAACGGCGCGGGGCAGGGGGCTCCAGGAGGCCGCGTTGAGGTAGCAGACATCCCGCGGGATATCGAAGGCATCGCGTTGGCAGGGCAGCATGGCGGGGTTCCTTGGTTGGGCGTGGGCGCCACAAGCTTAGGGGCAGTTCGTAGGCCAGGGAAAGCCACCGCTTTCGCTTGAGATTCGCCGCCGAATGTTGGACAAGAGGCGTCAGAGGAAGAGGTAAGCCAATGTCCGAAGCCAAAGGTTTTGCGCGCATCTACCAGCCGGCGAAATCCGCCATGCAATCCGGCCGCGCCGCAAAGGCAGGGTGGGTGCTGAGTTTCGTGCCGAGCGAAGCGCAGCGTGCTGATCAATTGGTGGGCTGGTATGGCTCGGCCGATACGGCAAAGCAGGTGACGCTGCAGTTCGATACCCGCGATCAGGCGATTGCCTATGCCGAGGTGCAGGGCCTGCGTTATGAAGCCGAAGCGCCAGCCAAGGCCGCGGGTGCCATCAAGCCGAAAGTCTATGCCGATAATTTCAAATTCGGCCGGCATGAGAATTGGTCGCATTGACGTTGCGTTTTCAGGGCGCCCTTAGCTCAGTTGGATAGAGCAACAGCCTTCTAAGCTGTGGGTCGGTGGTTCGAATCCACCAGGGCGCGCCACCCCCATGCTTCCGCAAGTCACCGCCACCTTTGGGTTTTCCTCTGCTTGGGGTAACCTCTCCCCATCAATAAAAACAATCACCAGGGGGCGTCATACACATGCAAAACATTACTCGGCGCGGGCTTGGCGCCTTGACCGCAACCGCGCTCAGCCTGCCCTACCTTGCACGCGCGGCGGATTGGCCGACGCGGCCAGTGACCTTGCTCGTGCCCTATCCGCCCGGCGGGCCTTCGGATGTTTCAACGCGGCCGTTGATGGAACCGCTTTCGCGCATTCTGGGCCAGCCCGTGGTGATCGAAAATCGCGCCGGGGCAGGGGGCAGCATTGGCGCGCAAGCAGTCGCGCAATCGCGCGATGGCCATACGGTGCTGATTTTTCCAACCGCGGTGCTGACCATCAGCCCGCATGTCATGGCGCAACTGCCCTATGATCCCGCAACGGCCTTTATCCCCGTCGCGCGCATCACGCTTGGCTATAGTGTTATTGCGTCTCATCCATCCTTGCCCTTCCGCGACGCAGCCGGGCTGATCGCCTATGGCAAGGCCAATCCTGGGCAATTGCGTTTCGGCTCCGCCGGGCCTGGTACCATCACGCAATTGACCGGAGAACTTTTCGGCGATGTCACCGGCATCAGGCTGGAACATGTGCCCTATCGTGGTTCCGCGCCATCCCTCACCGATGCGCTGGCCGGACGCGTGCAGTTGTTGTTTGATTCGGTTGCTGTGCCGGCGGTGAATGATGGCAAGCTCATTGGCATTGCGACGATTGGCGAGAACCGAAATCCATCACTGCCCAATGTGCCGACGCTGGCCGAGATCGGGCTGGAACGCGCGCTCGCCATTCCTTGGTTTGGCGTCGCCGCCCCCGCTTCCATGCCACCTGCCGCAGTGGCGCGACTGACTGAGGCGCTAAGGCAAGCCACCGCCATGCCCGAAGTCGCCAGCGCCATGGCCCCGGCCGGCATTGTGCCGGCCTTTGAAGGCGGCAGTGTTTTCGCCGAACGTGTCCGCCGCGAGCGAGAGATGTATGGCGCGCTCGCGAAGCGCATTGGCATCCAACCGCAATGATGCAAGCCTGATCCTGTGCCCGATATCGCAGCGCATCTCGCGCTGATTTTTGATGGCATCAATATCTGGACCGCGCTTGGCGTGACGTTCGTCGCGGGGCTGATGCGCGGCTTTGCGGGTTTCGGGTCCGCAATGCTGATGGCGCCGATCTTCGCCATGCTGTTCGGCTCGGCCGATATGGTGGTGACGGTGGTGGCGATTGAATTGATCGTCTCCTTCCAATTATTTCCGCAGGTACGCCATCAGGCCGATTGGAAGCTGCTGACGCCGATGAGCATCGCGGCCTGCGCCGCCATGCCGCTTGGTGTCTGGCTGCTTACGAATGTGGACAAGAATGCGATCATCACATCGGTCTCCGCGGTGATCGTTTTCTTTGTGGTGATCATGTGGAGTGGCTGGCGCTACAAGGGACGCAGAAGCCAGCCGGCCACCATTCTGGTTGGCGCCATTTCAGGTGCCATGATGGCGACCACAAGTGTCGGCGGCCCGCCGGTGCTGCTTTATCTGCTCTCCGGCAATGACCCGCCGCAGGTGAACCGCGCCAATATCGTCACCTATTATTTCCTGACGCAATTTTTGCTGATTGCGATTGTCATGGCCTCAGGCGTTGCCGGGGTGACGGCGCTGATCCGGGCCGCGATTTTACTACCGGTCATGGTGCTGGGCGCCTGGGTAGGCGGGCGCGCCTTTCAGGGCATTGGCAATGAACAGCTTTACCGGCAGGTGGCTTTGACCATTCTGTTCTGCACGGGGATGTTTGGGTTGTTGCGCGGATTTCTGCTGTAAACGATGACGCAACAGTGTTTCACGGCCTGATCCCGGGTGTTTCAACTTCCATCCCGCGCGCCCTTTCCATCAAAAAGGCCTCAATGGCGATGAATGCCGCCGATCCATAAGCAAAGGGCTCGGCGCGCACACCCACCATGCAACCGCGCAGGCGCCGTTGCAGCGAACCGACACCCTGCCATTCCAGACGATAGATCGGATAGCCTGTCGGATGGCCTTGCGGAATGACGCTGCCGGCAAGCCTGCGGCCAGCATTGTCATCATGGCATTGCGCACAAGACAGATCGAGCTGCCCGAGCTGCGTCATGTAAATGCTCTGCCCCTGGGCGCGCGCGGCGCGCATGCCGGCATCATCCGGCGGCGCAATCGGCAGGCCGCGCGATTGATGCGCGACATAACTGGTCAGCGCTAGAAGTTCCTGGCCTTCACGCGCCAAGGGCGCGCTGCCTTGCCGTGTTTCGCGGCATTGGATGATGCGCCCGGCCAGATCAATCGCCGCACCCTGCGCTGCGTCAAAGGCAGGATACCGCGCTGCGACACCGCGCATGCTGCTTGCCGCATCACCATGGCAATCGGCGCAGGATTGCGCTGCAGGGTTGGGTTTGCGGCCCCACAGCGCTTCCCCATCCAGCACCCACAACATGCCTGGATTCATGCTGTCATCACGCTGCATCGCCTGGGCTTCAGGGCGCATATCGAAAAGCCCTGAACGCCTTTCCTCAGCCACCGCCACTGAACAACAGGCCAGCAGCGCGGCAATGATGCGCTTCATGTCACGGTAATGTGGCGCGTCTCAGTCTGCGCGAAGCCGTTATCGCCTTCCCAGGTAAAGCTGATCGGGCCGGATTGCGTCGCGATGGTGGTGAAGGCGATGAAGGGATTGGCCGCGATGGCCGGCGATAGGGTCGCGTTGAAAACAACCTCCCCATCATAGCGGCAGGTGAAATTCCAGATGATATCGCGTGGCTGCAAGACACCTTCGGCATTTGGGCGATAGCCGGTTTCCATGACATGCTGGATCAAAGCACGCATTTCAATCACCGCGCCTTTCTCCGCCGATGTCGGGACCCGTAGCAACACGCGTGCCATGGCTTACCCCTCCACGCAGGCGGCCAGGGTGACAACCACCATGACGCGCTGCGCCCATAAACTGCCATCACTCATTTCCGCCACCGCCACCAAATCCTGAGTGGTCGCGAGGCGAATATGGGTCGCGAGGTAAGCCCGCCCGGATCGCGGCCCGAATTGCGCGATGATCACATTGGGCTGCGGATTGCGTTCATTGAAAACGCCAATCCGGCGCACATGATCCGCCGCAGTCATGGATGTTTCCACCGCCACCGAAATCGGCACGGCATTGCCGTTTTCCACGAGCGGCGAGACATCAAGTCGCACACGCCCTTCGCGCATCGGCTGACCGCCCGTGAATTGCCGCAAGGCTTCAGAAAGGCTTTGCCGATCCGCACGCGTTGGCGCTGGCAATAACAGCGCACCTGGTGCCGCCAGCAAAACGCGCCGTGTGATTTTCATGGCGCCTTCTCCGCCTTCAGCCCCATGAGAAAGGCGAGCACATCCTCGATCTCCGCCGCGCTCAATATCGGCCTCTCACGCCAATTGGCCCCAACACGATTAAGGCCCTCGATCCGATGATAGGCAGGCATGATGCTCTCCGGATTGACGCGCTTATTGTCCATCAGCCGTAGCCGTAACTGCCCTTCATTCCAGCGACTGCCGGCACCTTCAAGGCTCGGCGCCAGATTGCCTTGCAGGGGTTCTTCAGGGAATGGCCCGCTATGGCAAAGCAGGCAAAAACCCTTCTGCCGATCAGCGACAATCGCACGCCCACGGGCTGTATCACCCGCGCTGCCTGTCAGCGATTGAACCACCGCATCACTTGCCACCATTGGTGCCTGCGCGCTGGCCATGGCGGGCATTGCCACGGTCAGCAGCAGGCTTGCCAGTAACCGCGCTCTCCTCACGCTCGCTTGAGGTCAGCATGCTTCACCGGCAAATGCCGCACCCGCTTGCCGGTCGCGGCAAAGATCGCATTCAGCACTGCCGGCGCAGCGACAGCGATGGTGGGTTCGCCAACACCGCCCCAGAAGCCACCCGATTGCAGGATGATGGTCTCAACCTTCGGCATCTCATCCATGCGCAGCACCTGGTAGGTATCGAAATTCGCCTGCTCGATACTGCCATTCTTCACGGTGCATTCGCTATGCAGCGCGGCTGACAGCCCATAGACAAAGGATCCTTCCACCTGCATTTCGATCTGCTGTGGGTTGACCGCATGGCCGCAATCCGTGGCCGCAACAATGCGATGGATTTTGAGCCCTCCCTTATCGCTGACGGAAACTTCAGCGCAGGCCGCGACATAGCTGCCAAAGCCATGGGTCTGAGCGAGGCCCCGGAACACTTGCTGGCCGTTCACCGGCGCGGCAGTGCTACCCCAACCCACGCGTTCCGCCACCGCGTTCAGGACAGCCAAATGGCGCGGATGATTGGCCATCAGCGCGCGTCGAAACGCCAAGGGGTCCTTGCCCGCCGCAAGGGCCAATTCATCCATGAAGCATTCAAGATAAATCGCGTTTTGGTTCAGGTTCACTCCACGCCAGAAGCCAGGCGGTACATGCGGGTTGCGCATGGCGTGATCAATCAGCAGGTTCGGGATGGTATAGCCGATATCCGCTTCCCCACCGCTGGCATTCAGCCCCTGAAACGCCACCGGGTCGCGCCCATCACGGATGTTTTGCGGGAAAATGCCGGCGACGATGGATTGGCCGGAAATCCGTATATGCAGGCCAACCAGATTACCCTGCGCATCCAAGCCACCTTGCAACTTGCACATGGTCACCGGGTGGAAGCGGCCTTGCAGCATATCTTCCTCGCGCGACCAGATCATTTTGATCGGCGTACCCGGAACCTGCTTGGCAATCGCAACCGCCTGACGCACCCAATCATGCACCGCGCCGCGCCGCCCAAAGCCGCCGCCAAGGTGGATCTTATGCACCTCACACCGCGCCGGCGGCAGGCCGGCGGCTTCAGCAGTTGCAGCGAGTGCCGCTTCACCATTCTGTGTTGGCGTCCAAACCTCGCAACGCTCTGGCGTCCAAAGCGCGGTCGCGTTCATCGTCTCCATGCAGGCATGGTTCTGATGCGGGTAGCCATAAACCGCTTCAATGCGCTTGGCCGCGCCCGCCAGCGCTGCCCGCGCATCGCCATTGCGATTGCCGACCGCCGCTTCAGGCGCATCCAGACCTGCCTTGATGACCTCGGCAAAGGCAGCGGAGGATGCGCTGGCATGCTGCCCCTCATCCCAAGTGATCTTTACCGCATCCAGCGCTTTCTTGGCGCGCCACCAGGTATCAGCGACTACCGCCACGGCATTGTCACCCACGCGCAGCACATGCTTGACGCCGGGCATGGCTTCCGCCGCCTTGCTGTCAATGGCGCCGATCTTGCCGCCAAAAACCGGGCAGGCATGGATTGCTGCATTCAGCATGCCGGGCAGGCGCAAATCCATGCCATAGACCTGGCTACCATTCAGCTTTTCCGCCGTATCCAGCCGCGCGATGGATTTGCCGGCAATCTTCCAATTTCTCGGGTCCTTCAGGGGAATATCGGTGGGCGGGGTCAGGCGCGCCGCCGCTTCCGCCACTGCGCCGAAGCTGGTGCTGCGCCCGCTTGGGCCATGGATAATCCTGCTATTGGCCGCGCTGCATTCACCAACCGGCACGCCCCATGCGTTGGCCGCCGCCTGCACCAGCATCATCCGCGCTGCCGCGCCACCCTTGCGCACATAATCATGGCTGTCGCGAATGCCGCGGCTGCCACCGGTGGACATATTCCCCCAGGCGCGATTGCGCGCCAGGTTCTGGCCCGGTGTCGGATATTCCGTGGTGACTTTTGACCAATTGCATTCCAATTCCTCGGCAACCAATTGCGCGAGGCCCGTCAGCGTGCCTTGTCCCATTTCCGAACGCGCAATACGGATGACCACCGTGTCATCAGGCCGCACCACGACCCAGACATTGATCTCGGGCACGCCAGCACTGCCTTGCGCGGCAGCGGATTTCATCAGCGGCGCATGAAAGCCGAAGGTGAAGGCACCAAGAGCCGAGGAAACCGTCGCCAGCAGGCCACGGCGGGAGGCGTTTGTGATGGCATTCATGATGCTTCTCCCCTTCAGCCGCTTGTGCCGATGCCAGCGGCGCGCTGGATGCCGGCAAGAACACGATTATAGGTGCCGCAACGGCAGATATTCGTCATTTCCTCACGAATCTGCGCTTCCGTCGGCTTCGGATTGGTCGCGAGCAAGGCGCTGGCCGCCATGATCATGCCGGGCTGGCAGAAGCCGCATTGCGGCACATCAAGGGCAAGCCAGGCCTGCTGGATGGGGTGGCTGCTATCCGGCGAAAGCCCTTCAATCGTCACGATCTTTTGGTTTTCGTTGAAGGCGGAAACCGGCATGGAACAGGCGCGCACCGCAGCACCATCCACATGCACCGTGCAGGACCCGCATTGCGCAACCCCGCAGCCATATTTCGTGCCCGTCAGGCCAAGCTGTTCGCGCAATACCCAAAGCAGCGGCGTATCCGCTTCCACCTGGATATCTATGACGCGGCCATTCACATTGAGTTTCGCCACTGCTGCCTCCGGTTTTTGTTGCCCCTGCGCGGACCTTGCCGCCTTCAGCCGGGGGGAAAAGCAACCCCGTTCTCACCGGCCAGAGACGCGTAGACGCCCATTGGGGTAAGGCTAACCTGAACTGGCGATGGCTAAAAAGACATATTTGGCGTGAGTTGGTTCAACCCCTCACGCCCCATCACCACTTCCGCGATACCAGGCGGCAATCTCATCGCCCTGCATTGCAATAACGCGCGGATCAGCGGCCAATTCGGCAAAAAGCGCTGCCAGCGCGTCAATCCTATGCGGCACGGCCGAGATATAGGGGTGGATCGCGATGCACATGATCTTCACGCCCGAAGCGCTCTCAGCCTCCGCAATCAAGCGCTTGGCGTGCAGCCGCGCGCGGCGGGGCAATTCCGCCTCATCATGGTGCTGGATCATCACCACGGGAATGTCGTTCAATTCAACCGAATAGGGCAGGGAGAGCAGCTCCCCATGCGCGGTCGCGACACGCGCGGGCAGGTCATCCACCACGAAATCACCAAGCCAGTTGATGCCGGCCTCAGCGAGCAAATCAGGCGTTTCCAGTGTTTCGGTGAGCCCCGGCCCGAGCCAGCCATGGCAGGCGCGGCCCGTGAAATCTGCAATGGTCTTGACCGTGCGGCTGATCGCTTCCCGTTGATCCGGCATTTTGTGCGTGGGCACCTGCACCCAGCCATGGCCCATGAATTCCCACCCCGCATCGCGCGCCGCGGCGGCCACGCGCGGATAGGCGCCAATCACGCTGCCATTGATGGAAAGTGTCGGGCGCATGCCATAGTTTTCAAACATTTCCAGAAAACGCCAAAAGCCCACACGCATCCCATATTCATGCCAGGCCCAATTCGGCAGATCGGGCTGCAGCACGGCAGCGGTCGGCGCCACCAGCACCTGGCGCGGCATCGGGTTTTCGATCAGCCAATTCTCGATATTGACCACAGGCCACAGGATCAGCTTCTGCCCACCAGGGAGGCTGTGGCGCGGGCGATCGGCAGGCGCAGTGTAGCGCAGCCGCTCAACAGGGTTGGTCACGCTGCTTTCTTCCCATGATGGCTATGCAGCCGTGCTGAGAGATCACGCCGAACCACATTGAATTCCGGTGAGGATACATCGCGCGGCCTTGGCAATTCGATGCGATGTTCACTCGCAATGCGCCCCGGCCCTGGTTCCATCACCACCACACGATCGGCAAGAAAAATCGCCTCCTCAATCGAATGCGTGACAAACAGCACCGTCAGCTTCGTGCGCTGCCAGATATCGAGCAATTCATCCTGCAAGCGTTCCCGCGTCATGGCATCAAGGGCGCCGAAGGGCTCATCCATCAGCACCATTTCGGCATCATTGGCGAGAACACGGGCAATCGCGACGCGCTGCTTCATCCCGCCTGAGAGTTGATGCGGATAGGCATCGGCGAAACGCGAAAGCCCCACCATATCCACAAAGCGATCCACCAGGATGCGAAGCTCCGCTTTGGGCAAGCCGCGCGAGGCCGGGCCGAAGCCGATATTCTGCCGCACGGGAAGCCAGGGAAACAGCCCGTAATCCTGAAACACCATGCCACGATCCGGCGCGGGGCCAGTAATCGGCTTGTCCCACATCAGCGCCTCACCGGCGCTTGGTGGTTCAAACCCCGCAACAATGCGGAGCAAGGTGGATTTGCCGCAGCCCGAAGCGCCGATCAAGCAAACGAATTCGCCTTTCTCAATAAGAAGATTGGCATCGCTCAAGGCTTCGATGCGCTGGTCATTCAGCTCATAGACCTTGCCGACATGGCGGAGATCAAGAATGGGCAGTTCAGGCATGGTGCGAAGGGCTCCAGCGCAGCAGACGGTTCATGATGGCAACAATGACGCAGTCGGAAATGAAGCCGGCAATTCCGATTACGATCATGCCGCAAATCACTAATTCGGTGCGTGACAAGGTGCGGCCATCCATGATCACGGCGCCGAGCCCTTGCGGCACGCCGGTCATCTCGCCGACCACAATCACGAACCAGGCAAGCCCAAGGCCGAGCCTCAGCCCCGTGAAGATGGAAGGGAGTGAGGCCGGCAGCACCACGCGAAAGAATTGCGCTGTGCCGGAACAGCCCAGCATGGAAGCCGCTTCAAACAACCGCTTTTCCACACTGCGCACGCCAAACACTGTATTCAGCAGAATGGGGTAAAAGGCACCGAGGAAGACCAGGAAGAAAGCCGAACGCGGCCCAAGCCCGAACAGGATCATGGAAAGCGGCAGCCAGGCCGTCACCGGAATGGGGCGCATCAATTGCAGGAAGGGATCGAGCAGTGCCCGCACCTGTTCATTGCGCCCAATCAGCAATCCAAGCGGCACCGCCACCAGCGCGGCCAGCGCGAAACCGCCATAGACGCGCTGCATGGACGCAAACAAATGGATATGGAGTGTGGCGGAGAACGCATCATCCCAAATGCCGCCAACCGCGAAATCCACCATATATTCGGCAACATCGGCGGGGGAGGGGATAAGCCGTGTCATCCCCGCCTTCACCGCCAAATGCCAACCCAATAGCAGGATAAGCGGCACCACAAGCGCGAGCATAAACCCCTTGAGCCGCGGCCCGATAATCCCCCCGCGCCGCGACTTCTTGCCTTTCGCCGTGCTTTCGGCGGCTACACTCGCGCTCATCAATCAAACCTTCAGGACATTGCGACTTCGTTGGAAAAGCGCGGGTTGAGGAATTTGTCGAAATTCGGCAGGGCGCGGATTTGGCGCATTTCCAGCATTTGCTGCGCATAGGCGCGGGATTGCGTCATCACCGTATCGTCAAGCTTCCAGGTATATTCGACATTATTCTCGGCCAGCGCACGGTCCACGGCGGCACGCTGCGCGCCCAGAATGCGCACGGTCGCCTCCGCCACCTCTGCCTTATTGGCCATCATGTGCTCACTGGCGCGGCGATGAATGCCGAGCATGGTCCTGACCAGGGCAGGGTCTTGCGCGATCACCGCCTCAGATGTCGCGAAAATCATGTTCAGGCCACCCATGGCGGTGCCATAGGGGAATTCCACCAATTGCCCGACGCCCGAGGAAAGCGAAAGCCCAGGCGCGGGTTCCGCGCCCACATAGGCATCAATATCGCCGCGGGAGAGCATGGCGTGCATTTCACCAAAGGGCACGCGCACGCTGGTGACATCGCGCACCGTCATGCCGTTCTGGCGGAGCCGCTCCAGGATGAACACTTCCTGAGTCGAGCCCGGCCAAATGCCAACGCGCTTGCCGCGCAGCCCTGCAATGTCACGAATGCCAGAACCCGCCTTGGCAATCACGCCCATGCCGCGATTGCAGAAGGCGCCCACCACCACAACGGGTTCACCCGCCGCGGCGCCAAGCGTGCCGGCAGCAATACCAAAACCGCCGAAATCAACGCTGCGCGTCACCACCGCATTCTTGCCATCGGTCGGGCTGTCGAAGGTGATGATTTCAATGGTCAGCTCCGCCGGCGCGAAGCGCTGATAGAAATGCGGTGTCATGGAATGGATCAGCCGGAGCGACCCCATCTTCACCGTGCGCGCAGCTTGTGCACGTGCAATGGAAGGGGCGGCGAGGGGCGCCAGCGCAATGGCACCCAAAAGATGACGACGTTGCATCATGAATTCTCCTTTTGTTGAAGCCTCAAGCGGGGGTTGCGATGCCGGCCATAAAGGCGCGCCAGCCACCAAAACGGGTAATGTCTTCCGCGCCCTGCAAGCCTTCCGGTTCCACCAGAAAACCCTTGGGCCGAGAGCCATCGGCCAAAAGCAGCGTGCCGATGCCAAGCGGGGCAGGAATGCGTGAGACAAAGCGGCCAAAGCCATCATCAGGCAGGGCCCAAACCTCGGTCGCCATCGCGGCACCGGTGCCGGGTGCCACACGCAGCAAGCCAGGCCGACGCGGTGGGCCGCCTGCCAGGGCGTAAAGCCGATAGCAGGGCTCGGTCAGCACGGCGCGACGCAGCAAACCACCTTCAGCGACCAATTCATGATTGAGCGGCAAGCCCGAAAGATGCGCGCCAACAACGACAATTTCGATCATGCGGCGCGGGCCTTCTCTGCTGCTGCCAAACGGCGCGTGAATTCCTGCGCGAGCGCCATCAGCGCCGCATCGCTGCCGCGTGGGCCGATCAGCGTAATGCCGGCCGGCAGCCCATCCGGGCGCTTCGGCCCCGGCACCGCCAAGGCTGCAAGGTCAAGCAGATTGACGAAATTCGTATATACCCCTAGCCGCGCATTGGGCGCGAAGGGATCGGCTTCAAGCGCCGCCAAGGTCGGGAAACAGGGGACCGAGGGCACCACCAGCACCTCATGCGCCGCGAAGAAATCCTCGGCGACACGGCGATATTCAGCAAGCTTATACATGCCACGAAACGCATCCACGGCGCTGAAACCCTTCGCGCCATCAATGATTTTTTGCGTCACGGGATGCAGCGCACCAGGATGGGCGCGCGCGAAATCACCAAAGGCTGCTGCGCGTTCCGCAACCCAGGGGCCTTCATACAAAAGCTTGGCGGCATCAAGCATTTCGGTAATCGCGGCTTCTATGGCCGAAGGCAGCAAGGCCAACGCCGCCGTCCAAGCCGCGCGCCCGGCGGCATCATCCAAATGCGTATCCGCCGCGCGCGGCACCGCAATGCGTTGAGGCACAGCACTTGGTTCGCACCAAGTCATCAACCGGCTGAAGGGATCAGCGCGATCCTCACCGGCCAAGGCAGCAAAGCCCGCCCAGGCATCTTCAAGACACGTGGCGAAGACCGATACGCAATCCAGGCTGCGACACGCCGGCACCACGCCGCGCGTTGAAATGGCGCCGACGCTCGGCTTCAGCCCGACAATCCCATTCAGCGCCGCCGGCACGCGCCCCGAACCCGCCGTATCGGTCCCGAGTGACAGCGTCACAATCCCTCGCGCCACCGCGACTGCCGATCCAGACGAAGACCCACCCGGCACGTGATCCGGCGATGCGGCATTGCGCGGCACAGGATAAGGTGTGCGCACGCCAACCAAGCCGGTCGCGAATTGGTCCAGATTGGTCTTACCAAGAATTATCGCCCCTCCGGCGCGGAGCCGACGCACCGCTTCCGCATCCTCGGTTGGGATATGGGTGAAAGCCGGGCAGGCAGCGGTCATGGGCCGGCCGGCGACAGCAATGTTATCCTTCACCGCCACTGGCAGGCCCCAAAACGGATAGGCCACCGGGTCAAAGCCGGGCAGGGCGCCGATCGCAGCGTCCATGGCCTCGGGCGGCGTCACATCCAGGAAAATCCCGGGATCATTGGCCGCTTCCAGCCGGCGCAATGCCTCGGCCACGACAAACTCAGGGGACAGCCCAGCATGATAGGCGGCATGCAGCGTCGCCTTTTGGAAGGGAAGAATGCTTAAATCCATTACATTGCTTCCGCAAACCGCGTGCCGCCCGAAAAGCGGGCTGAGCCCACCAATTGTATACAGTTTTGCATACAAATTAGGCGACCCACCATGCATTTGCCCAAGCGCGCGGCGAGTTTCAAAACCACACCTCCCGCCCAGCCATCAGGCCCAGGCTGCCCTCGGTCGCCGCCAAATGGGCGCGCATCGCCGCCGCCGCTGCCGCGCTATCGCCCGCGCAAATCGCCGTAATGATGGCGCCGTGTTCCGCATGGGAAGCCGCCAGCCGATCCTTGCCGCCAAGCTGCGCGGCGCGAAACGGGGCCAGGCGCCGACGCGTTACCTTGGCCAATTCGGCCAAATAGGCATTGCCTGCACCCTGATACAGTGCCTCATGGAAGGCAACATTGGCCGCGCGATAGGCGGCCACATCCTGCACCAAAACCAGCCGCGCCATCGCCTCATGCCGCGCCTTCAATTTGATTTTTGTCCTGCGTGGCGAGGCTTCCGCGCAAAGCCGGGCGCAGATCGCCTCAAGCTCCGCCATGACGGCAAACATCTCAGCGATGCGCCGCGGTTCGGGCCGCGCCACCACCGCTCTGCGGCGCGGGCGCTGCTCGACCAGGCCAGTTGCGACCAGCAGGCGCAGCGCTTCCCGAACCGGGGTGCGGGAAGCGCCATGCGCAAGGGCAAGGCGTTCTTCTTCCAGCGTCGTGCCGGGGGGGATTTCGCCGCGCGTGATTGCCTCGGCAAGCGCAGCGGCGATGCCCTCTGCACGGGTTGGGCGGGTCTCCGGAGGGGCGGGCAGGGTGGCAAGGTCAAGCGGCATTGGGTGCGGCGTCCGTCAAAGACTGGGGTTTTCGGGACTTACTCAGCATGCCGCGTGCCGCGGCGTCTGGCCGGGGCTTTCGCGCCCTGGGCCTCAGCGTCTATAAAGCCATGGGAAAGGGGGCAAAGGGCGAGGCCGCGATGAAGGGCATGGCGGCGGAGACGCGGGTAATGACCACGCGCGTCGATAGGCTGGCCGCCAAGCTTGGCCCTGGCAAGCTGCTGCTTGCCGTAAGACCGGGCGTCGCGCCCTTCCAGCGCGTGCTTGGCATTCGGCAAATCCCCTATCGCGGGCCGATCTTTCGCGTATTGCCCGGCGTGCTTGGGACCATGGCGCCCAAGGAGGATTTGCTGCTGCTGCCCGATCAGGGCGCGGTATTTCAGGGCAAAGCCTATCGTGTGGGCGATCTGGCGGATGGCATCGCGATCATGGCCGAGGAGGCGCCGCCTAATTTCACTGCCATTGAAATCCTGCTTGAAGCGCATGCCGCGATCCTGCTGCAGGGGGCACAGCTTGAAGCTGGCCTGCCCCAACCTGGGGCGCCTGGTGGGCTCACAAGCGTGGCGCTTGATGACGCCATTTCCAGTTATTTGGCCATCGCCGCCGCCGAAATTGCGTTGGAAGAAGCCGCGGCAGAGGGCCGTCCTGCCGGTCCTCTGCTGAAGCCCATCGGCTGAACCCAAGCGCAAAAACATGTGGGCCCTTTGCGCGTTATGGGCCACTCGCAAACCGGCTTCGCGTGGGCAACAATGTCTGATAGCGTTTTGTCACTTACCGGGAGAGACGAGCCTGGCCGCTTCGTTTCTGACGAATTGGCGGATCCAAGCAAAAGCAAATAACGAAGGAGGAAGACAAATCATAATGCAGCGCAGAACAGCCTTCGGCCTCGCCCTTTCGGCCGGCCTCGCCCCCAGCATCCTGCGTGCGCAGGGCGCCTGGCGCCCTACGCGACCCATCCGCCTGATCGTGGCCGCCGCGCCAGGCGGTTCCAATGACATTGTTGGCCGCATCCTGGCTGAGGCCGTGGGCCAGATCCTCGGCCAACCCATGATTGTCGAAAACCGCGCTGGCGCCGGCAGCGTGATCGGGTCCGAAGCCGCGGCACGCGCCCCGGCGGATGGCTATACGCTTTTGATCAATAGCTCGCTCGCCCCCGTGCCGGCCATGGTCTCCCGCATGCCCTATAACACCGTGACAGATTTCGAAGGCATTGCGATTGTGGGCTTTTCGCCGCATCTTTTGGTGGTCAATCCCCGCGTGGAAGCGCGCACGGCACAGGAATTCGTGGCCCTACTCCGCGCCAATCCGGGGCGCTTCAACTATGCCTCGGCGGGGATTGGCAGCGGTCCGCATATCGGCGGGCTTTTGTTCATGAACCTGATGAATGTGCAGGTGGAGACCGTGCATTACCGTGGTGGTGGACCCGGCGTTGCGGCGATGGTCTCGGGCGAGGCGCATTTCGGCACGCCGACCATGGCCTCATCCCTTGGGCAGGTGCGCGGCGGCAATCTGCGCGCCCTGGCGGTCTTGTCGGACCACCGCAGCCCAGCGCTGCCCGATCTGCCAAACGCGCCGGAAGCGGGCCTGCCCGGCGTGGTGTTTGAGGAATTTTTCCCGGTGGTCGCACCCAGGGGCACGCCGCCTGAGGCCGTGGCGACGCTTGGCGCCGCCTTCCGCCAGGCGGTCCAGCAAACCGCCACCCGCCTGAACGACACAGCCGGGGTGACGCCGCGACCCGGTTTTGAAACCAATGCGCAGGTCATGACCTTCGTGCGCGAAGCCGTCGAGAAATACACCCGCATTCTGCGCGCGGCTGGTATTGACCCGGAATAAGCCGCGCCTTGCATTACAAGGCCGGCCCACTCTGGCATAAGCCACATAAACCGGAGAACCCATCATGACCGAAGCTGCAATCATCGGCTGGGCACACAGCCCCTTTGGCAAGCTTGAAGGCGAACCCGATCTGGAAAGCCTGATCGCCCGTGTCGCCCGCGCCGCGATTGAGGATGCCGGCATTTCTCCCACCGAAATTGATGCCGGCTTTGTCGGCATTTTTGGTGAGGGTTTTACGCCCCAGGGCTTCCCGGCCTCGCTGCTGTTGCAAAGCGTGCCGGAAATGCGCTTCCGCCCCATCACGCGCTATGAAAACGCGTGCGCCACGGGAAGTGCTGCCATTCATGGCGCGCGGGATTTCATCGCCGCCGGGCGCGGGCGCTTCGCGCTGGTGGTGGGTGCCGAGAAAATGACCGCGACCCCCGGCCCCAAGATTGGCGAGATTCTGCTGACCGCTTCCTATCGCAAGACGGAATCGGACATTGAAGGCGGCTTTGCCGGCGTATTTGGCCGCATTGCGGAAGCCTATTTCCAGCGCCATGGCGATCAATCCGATGCACTCGCGATGATTGCGTCCAAGAACCACAAGAATGGCGTGGACAATCCCTGGGCGCAGATGCGCAAGGATTTCGGCTTCGATTTCTGTCGGAACGAGAGTGAGAAGAACCCCTATGTGGCACGGCCCTTGAAGCGCACCGATTGCTCTCTGGTGTCCGATGGCGCAGCGGCCCTGGTGCTGGCCGATGCCGAAACGGCGAAAACCATGGGCAAATCCATCCGCTTCCGCGCCGCCGTGCAGGTGAATGAATACCTGCCCATCGCGGTGCGCGATATCATCCGCTTTGACGGTGCCCGGGCTGCCTGGCAGCGCGCCTATGAACAGGCCGGGGTGGGCGTGGGTGACCTTTCCTTTGTGGAGACCCATGACTGCTTCACCATCGCCGAGCTCATTGAATACGAAGCGATGGGGCTTGCCCCCGAAGGCAAGGGCGGCCGCGCCGCCCTGGAAGGCTGGACAGCGGCAGGCGGCAAGCTGCCGGTGAACCGCTCGGGCGGGCTGAAGGCCAAGGGCCATCCGATTGGCGCCACTGGCGTTTCCATGCATGTGCTGGCGGCGATGCAGCTTTGCGGCCAGGCGGGTGCGATGCAACTTCCGCGTGCCGATTTGGCGGGTGTCTTCAATATGGGCGGCGCGGCGGTGGCGAATTATGTCTCAATTTTGGAGCGTGCTGGCTGATAAAAGTATTCTTGGCGCAACCCTGGTGCCAAAAATCTTGGCACGCTTGATGCATGGTCACCCATGTCTGGTAGCGGGATAGCCCGCTCCTGGCAGCTTAGCCTTCCTCAACCTTGCCTAAGGGCCACCTCAGTCGGGTGGCCCTCTTTTTTGGGAATTTCTTTTCGCATTTCGCAACGCATTTTAACCCCTATATAGACAAAACAAGAACATCCACTTTTACGTGTATTTCTGCAGCAGATAACACTCTCCACCCTTCCTTCACTTCCGTCGCCTACAGCGAACGAAGCCGCCCTGGCCTTGCTGGCTTTTCCTGAGGCGGAACCGTTCTGGAGTGAAGTGCATGAGACTGTGCTTTACCTGCCGCCCGAACCCATGGGGCAAAGGCGATGGCATGTAAGCCCCAAACGCCAGGTCCTAGGGTGGTTGAGCCTCGTGGATAATCGCGTGACCTTTGACACCAGCCTGCAGATCCGCGCGCTTGGCCAAGCCGCGATTGGCCTGCTTGGTCTGGGCCGCTGTTCTGCCACGCCCCTCTCCAGCCTTTCTGATCCGCTGGATAGCAGCCCCCGTTTGGAACCCAAAGCCGCTGCCGCCCTGGTGCAGGCTTGCGCCGCCGCCACCTGGAACCCGGTTGAGGGTTAACGGGACGTCACCCTGGATGGCGCGCCGGGCCTTTGCTTCACCATTCGCCACGCCGGCAGCGGTACCTGGGCCTTGGCGATCCAGGGCAACAATAGCCTGCCCGGCGGCGGCGGATTAGATACGGTCACGGGCCTTGCCGATTTCGCCATGTTCGCGGCCCGCGTCGCCACCGCTCTGGTCAGGCCGGGGCGCCGCCCAGCGCGTATCGTAGTGTATATGCTCGATCTTGACGGGGTGCGCCACACCACCACCAATCTTGGCCATGCCGCGCAGGAAGAATTGTTGCGCGCTGCTGCGCGGCGGCTTTCCGCCGTAATCCGGGGCACAGACCTGGTCGTACGCCTTGCCGGCGATGAATTTGCAATTCTGCAATCAGATGGCTCCGCTGCCTTTCAGGCAGAAGCCATGGCGAAGCGCCTAACCGCTTTGCTCGGGCACCCCTATCTGGTGTTCGGGGAGACCGTCACCGTGACGCCACGGCTTGGCTCCGTGCTGGCGCCGGAAGTTGGCAATGACGCATCCCTGCTGCTGCGTTGTGCCGGCCTCGCGCGTTCCAGCCTGGAGCAGGAGGCAGCGGCGACGCCGCGCTGGTGCCGCTTCAGCGCCGATATGGATGCCCGCGCCAAGGCGCCGCGCAATGCCGAAGCGGCGCTGCGCCACGCCGTATTCGCCCAGCAATTTGAACAGCATAACCAGCCACTTATCGCCTTGCCTACCGGCCGGCTGACAGGGTTTGAGGCGCTGATCCGCTGGCGTCATCCTGCGGCCGGCTTGGTGCCTCCAGGTGATTTCCTCCCATTGGCCGAAAAACTTGGTCTGATGGGGCGGATTGGCGATTGGGTGATCCGGGAAGCCTGCCGCACAGCGGCGCGCTGGCCAAAATCCCTCTCTGTCGCGGTCAATATCGCCCCAGCACAATTCAAAGATGGGCGGCTTTTGGACACGCTGCGCACGGCGCTCAAGGAAACTGAACTGGCCCCGAACCGGCTGGAATTGGAAGTGACCGAAACCGCGCTGCTGCCGGCGAGTGGTGATGCGCCGGCGCAATTGGCCGCTATCCGCGCGCTTGGCTGCCACATTGCCATGGATGATTTCGGCACGGGGTATTCATCGCTGACGCAGTTGCGGTCCTTCCCCTTTGATAGGCTGAAGGTGGATCGGTCCTTCATCCGGGATTTGCCGGAAAGCTCGCAAAGCCTGGCAATCCTGCGCTCGGTGGTCGGGCTTGGGCGCAGCCTTGGCATTGCCGTGACGGCTGAGGGGGTGGAAACCCCGGATCAGATGCGGCTCTTGATCCTGGAAGGCTGCAATAGCGCCCGGGGCTATCTGATTGGTAAGCCGAAAGAAGCTTCGGCCTATGCGGCGCTGATTGCCAATCTGCCGGCAGAAGGGCTCGGCCTGGGCTGACCCCGCTTCATGCCGGCAGCAGAATGGTCGCCGCCGCCTGAGCCGCAATGCCCTCGCCACGGCCGGTAAAGCCAAGCCGTTCCGTCGTAGTGGCTTTGACCGAGACCGCCGCCACATCCATATCGGCCAGATCAGCGATGCGCGCGCGCATGGCGTCCGCATGCGGGGCGATTTTCGGCCTTTCGCAAATCAGGGTTACGTCAAGATGCACCAAAACGCCGCCGCGCGCCGCAACCCGACCGGCCGCATGACGCAGGAAGGCCGCACTTTCGGCATCCTTCCAATCCGCCTGAGAGGGCGGGAACCAACGCCCGATATCGCCTTCCGCCAGTGCGCCATAAATCGCGTCACATAGCGCATGCAGCCCAACATCGGCATCGGAATGTCCATCAAGACCAAGACCATGTGGGACATTGATGCCGCACAAGATCAATGGGCGCCCCGCAACAAGCCGATGCACATCAAAGCCAGTGCCGGTGCGCGGCATCATGCGGGCCATCATTTCAGCTTCCACGCGGGCAAGATCCTCGGGCCAGGTGATTTTCACGTTACGCTCACTGCCCGGCACAATGGCAACCGTTTGGCCGAGCGCCTCCAGCAATGAAGCATCGTCCGTTACGGCCCCAGCGCGCGCTTCATGGGCCGCGCAAAGCGGAGCATAGCGAAAGGCCTGCGGGGTTTGTGCACGAAACAGCGCCTCACGCGGCACGGTCGCCTCAATGACGCCGCCGACAGCGCGCTTCAGCGTATCGGCCACCGGTTGGGCCGGGATGGCGCCGGGATGCTGTTCCAGGGCAGCGAGCAGGGCAGGGATGGTGCCCTTCGGAATGATGGGGCGCGCCGCATCATGCACCAGAACATGATCCGGCGCCTCCGCCGCAATGGCTGCCAAGCCGGCGCGCACACTCTCCTCCCGTGCCGCTCCGCCAGCCACAACGGGCAAATAGGGCAGACCCTGCAATAGCCCGGCGACAAAGGCTTCATCGCCAGCGGGGGCTACGGGTTGCAACGCGGCTACCAGGCCTTCCGCCAAAAGCGCTTCCGCAGCATGGCGCAGCACTGGCCGGCCCAGCAAGGGAAGGAATTGCTTGGGCTGCGCCGCGCCAAAGCGGTTGCCACGCCCGGCCGAGAGAAGAAGCGCCACGGTTTTCATGCTTCTAGCATAAGATGGAATGGCTTGGCCCGTCACCCTGCCCAGTCGCGCGGCATGCATCCTGCGCCGTACCATCCAACCAACGAAACCCTCCCGTCACCTTGCCCAGACACGCAGCATGAATCCTGCGACGCAGGCAGAACGAAGTTGTCTTAGCAAAGGATTTCAGGTATTTTGCATAAATTGAATGCAGAATTGGTGCACACGGCATGAGTCTGCCTCTCCTGAAGCCGATTGACCTTGGCGGTTTGGCCATTTCCGCGCCTGTCATCCTGGCCCCCATGTCGGGCGTGACCGATCAGCCCTTCCGGCGCCTCGCGCGCTCCCTCGGCACGCCCATGGTGGTGTCTGAGATGATCGCCTCTCAGGCCATGGTGCGGGAAAACCGCCAGACGCTAAAAATGGCGGAGCTGGACGGGTTTGGCGGCCCGGCCTCAGTCCAATTGGCCGGCTGTGACCCAACAACCATGGCGGAAGCCGCGAAGCTGGTGGTGGATCGCGGCGCTGCCGTGGTGGATATCAATTTCGGCTGCCCCGTCAAAAAAGTCGCCCTGGGGCAGAGTGCTGGCAGCGCGCTGATGCGCGATGAAATCGCCGCTGCCCGCATTCTGGAAGCCACCGTCAAGGCCGTTTCCGTGCCTGTCACGCTCAAGATGCGCATGGGCTGGGACCATAACAGCCTGAATGCCCCCAATCTGGCCCGCATCGCAGAGGCTTGCGGCATTCGCCTGGTCACCATTCATGGCCGCACGCGCCAGCAATTCTACACCGGCCAGGCCGATTGGGCTTTCATTCGTCGCGTGAAGGAAGCCGTGCAAATCCCTGTAATTGCGAATGGCGATATCCTATCCATCGAGGATGCCGAGGAAGCGCTCCGCCAATCCCGCGCCGATGGCGTGATGATTGGCCGCGGCGCCTATGGCCGCCCATGGCTGCTCGGGCAGGTCGCTGCCCATCTAATGCATGGCATCCGCGTCGAGGAACCGAGCCTCGCCGAGCAAAAGCGCATCCTGTTGGAGCATTACGCGCTGATGCTGGGACATCACGGCACGGAGCCTGGCATTCGCATCGCGCGCAAGCACGTCGCCTGGTATTCCAAGGGCTTGCCGGGCTCAGCTGAGTTTCGCGTCGCGGTCAATCACGCGGTAACGGCGGAAGCGGTCCAGGCGCTGATTGATGGCTTTTTCGACCCGCTGATCGAAAAAGGCGTCACCGCCGTTCGGGATTCCTTCCACGAAGCCGGGGAAGGGCGGATCGCGGCATGAATGCGCGCGCAAGCCTTGGCAGCACCAATCGCAGCATGCCGCGACTTGACAGCGCCATGGTGCTGGCTGCCCTGCCCGTGCCGGCGGTGGTGCTGAATGCGGAAGACCGCTTCACCTTTGCCAATGGCGCCGCCGAGCAATTCTTCGGGCTTTCCGCTGGCGCGCTCTGCCAGTTGAAACTGAGCGACATCCTGCCGCCCGATAACCGTGTCTTTGCCGTATTGGCGCAGATCAGGCGCTTTGACTCACCGGTTTCGGATTATGATCTGCTGCTTGAAAGCCCGCGCATCAATCGCCGCGGTGTTTCCGTCCATGGTGGACCTTTGCATGAAATTGAGGGCGCTGTGGTGCTGACCTTGCAGGATGGGTCAACCGCGCAAATGCTCGACCGGCAACTCAGTTTTCGGGGCGCGGCGCGTGGCGCTTCTGCCATGGCCGCAATGCTGGCGCATGAGGTGAAGAACCCGCTTTCGGGCATTCGCGGTGCCGCGCAATTGCTGGAACAGCATGCGCCAGAGGCGGATAAGGAGCTTTGCCTGCTGATCCAGGATGAGGTGGACCGGATCCGGGGCCTGGTGGATCGCTTCGACATCTTCTCCGAGCGCCCGGTCGAATTGGGACCGGTGAATATCCATCAGGTGCTGGATCATGTGCGACGCATTGCGCAAACGGGCTTTGCCGCGTATTTAAAGGTGTCTGAGGACTATGACCCGTCGCTGCCGCCGATTTGGGGAAATCGCGACATTCTGGTCCAAATCATCCTTAATTTGGTGAAAAATTCCGCCGAGGCAGTGGACCCGATCCATGGCGAGATTGTGCTGTCCACCGCCTATCAGCATGGCGTGCGCATTGCGGTGCCCATCTCCAACGAAAGGGTGCATCTGCCGCTGCTGGTGACGGTGCGCGACAATGGGCCGGGTATCCCCGAAGACATTCAGGCGACGCTGTTTGAACCCTTTGTCTCCACCAAAAGGGGTGGGCAGGGGCTTGGCCTCGCACTGGTGGCGAAGCTGGTGACCGATCTTGGCGGGTTGATCGAATGCGATTCCCGCCCCGGACGCACATTATTCAAACTTTCCATGCCGGCGCCCCCGGCGGGTTGGCAGGAGAGCGCCTGATGACTGGTCTTCGCACCGTCCTGATTGCCGATGATGATCGCGCCATTCGCACTGTATTGAGCCAGGCGCTTGGCCGCGCCGGGTATCAGGTACGCGCGACATCCTCGGCGGCGACGCTCTGGCGCTGGGTGGAGGATGGAGAAGGCGATTTGGTGATCACCGATGTGATCATGCCAGATGAAAACGGGCTTGACTTGGTGCCGCGCATCCGCCGCGTGCGCCCTGAGATGCGCGTGATTGTCATGAGCGCGCAATCCACCTTCGCCACTGCCGTGAAAGCAACTCAACGTGGTGCTTTCGAATATTTGCCCAAGCCCTTCGATTTGAGGGAAGTTCTGGGCACGGTGGAACGCGCCTTGGCAGCACCCCCGGATGCGCCGCCGCCCGAGGAAGCGGAGGGCGAAAAACTGCCCTTGATCGGGCGGTCCGCCGCGATGCAGGAAATCTATCGCACGGTGGCGCGGCTCACCACCACCGATCTGACCGTGATGGTCACCGGGGAAAGCGGCACAGGCAAGGAATTGATCGCCCGCGCCTTGCATGATTACGGCAAGCGCCGCACCGGGCCGTTCGTGGCCATCAATATGGCGGCGATCCCACGCGAATTGATCGAAGCCGAGCTATTCGGCCATGAACGCGGCGCTTTTACCGGCGCGCTCAACCGCGGCATTGGCCGCTTTGAACAGGCCGCCGGCGGCACGCTTTTTCTCGATGAGATCGGCGATATGCCGCCCGAGGCGCAGACCCGCTTGCTGCGGGTTTTGCAGGAAGGCGAATTCACCACGGTGGGCGGGCGCCAGCCGATCAAGGCCAATGTGCGCATTGTGGCCGCGACCCATCGCGAGTTGCGCCACCAGATCCGCCAAGGGCTGTTTCGTGAAGACCTGTTCTATCGCCTGAATGTGGTGCCGATCCGCCTGCCGCCCTTGCGTGAAAGGCTGGAAGACATCCCCTTGCTCGCGCGGCATTTTGTGGATCGCGCCCGCGCGTCTGGCCTGCCTTCCAAGCAATTGGCACCCGAGGCGCTAGAGGCGCTGAAAGGCCATGGTTGGCCTGGCAATGCGCGCGAATTGGAAAACCTAATGCGCCGCATGGCGGCCCTTTATCCGCAGGAAGTGATCGGCGCCGATGCCGTGGCGGCGGAGCTTGCCGAGGCCGCACCCGTCGCCGGCCCCGATGGCCATCCCGCGCCCATGACCCTGGAACAGGCGGTGGAATGCCATTTGGCCAGCTTCATGGCCGCGCACAAGGATGGCGTGCCGGTCAAGGAATTATACGACCGGGTGATCGCCGAGGTTGAACGCCCCTTGCTCCGCATGGCATTGAGCGCGACAAGAGGCAATCAGATCAAGGCGGCGGCCATGCTCGGGCTCAATCGGAATACGTTGCGGAAGAAGCTGCGGGAATTGGAACTTCCCGTGGTGCGCGGCGCGTGATGATCCGACATCGCCGCATGACCTGACCATGCCCGCCGAGCCGCTCGCGGAAGCGCCGCCGCGCCCGCGTGGGTTGTTCACCCGGCTGGCTGATTTTGTCACCGGTAAGGTTTTCACGCTCGCGCTGGCTTTTTTGGCCCTGATGGTTGGGCTTGCGACTTTCGCGGCACTTTCGGGCGGCACGCCGGTGGGGCCAACGGGCGCTGGGCAATTGGCCGGCGTTATTCTCGCCAATATCGCGCTGTTGTTGCTGCTGGTCGCCTCACTCGCAGCGCGGCTCACGCGCATGTGGCTGGAACGCCGGCGCGGTGCGGCGGGGTCGCGGCTGCATGTGCGGCTTGTGCTGCTGTTTGGCGTGGTGGCCGCGGTGCCCGCGCTGCTCGTGGCGGGCTTTGCTGCGCTATTTTTCAATCTTGGCATTCAGGCCTGGTTCAGTGACCGTGTGCGCGACACGCTGGAAGCATCGCTGGTGGCCTCACGCGGCTATCTTGATGAGCATCGCAATACGATCCGCGCTGATATCCTGTTCATGGCGAATGACCTCAATCGCGCGGCCCAGGTGCTGCTGCCGGATAATGGCGTTGCCTTTGCGCGGCTGCTGGCAACCCATACGGCTTTGCGCGGCCTGACTAGCTCCATCATTTTTGAACCCGTGCTTGGTCAGGTGGTGGCGAATGCGGGCCTTGGCATTTCAAACTTGGTGGATTTGCCACCAGCCTGGGCATTGGAGGCTGTGCGCTCAGGTGAAGTGGTGGTGCTGCCGAGTGAGGCTGAGGAAGGGCGCGTGCGCGCAATGGTGCAGCTCAATATCCCGCCCGGTCTGGTGCTGCTGATCACGCGCCCGCTTGATCCTTCGGTCTTGGGGCATATGCGGCGGACCGAGATTTCCTTTAATGAATACAATCAGCTCGACCGCAATCGGGAAAGCCTGCAAATCGCCTTCTTCCTGATCTTCGCCATTGCCACCTTGCTCGTGCTGCTGGCTGCGGTGCTGATTGGCTTGCTCATGGCCAATCGCATAGCACGGCCCATTTCGCGCCTGATCCTTGCGGCAGAACGCGTGCGCGGTGGCGATCTGGCAACCAAGGTGGAAGAAGGGGAGGCGGATGATGAAATTGCGCGCCTCGCGCGGTCCTTCAACCGCATGACGAGCCAGCTTGGCGCGCAGCGCGCTGAATTGATGAATGCCTATAGCCTGATTGATGAGCGCCGGCGCTTTACAGAGACCGTGCTGTCGGGTGTTTCGGCCGGTGTCGTCGGGCTTGATAGTGAAGGGCGCGTCACCTTGCCCAATCGGTCAGCGAGCGCGTTGCTGGGTGTTGATCTGGATGCCGCGATTGGCCTTTTCTTTGCGCGCATCGCCCCGGAATTTGCTGAATTGCTTGCAGCGGCGGCGGCCAATCCGGAACGCCCGCGTGTCGCTGAAATCCTGATCGGGCCGGCCAATGCGAAGCGCATCTTGCTCGCGCGGATCGGCACCGAGACGCTGGGCGGGCGTATTGAAGGCTATGTGCTGACCTTCGATGACATTACCGAATTGCAATCGGCGCAGCGCAAGGCAGCCTGGGCGGATGTGGCGCGGCGCATTGCTCATGAAATGAAAAATCCGCTCACACCCATTCAGCTTTCTGCCGAAAGGCTCAAGCGCCGCTATCTGCGCCAGATCACCGATGATCCCGATACTTTCCGTCAATGCACGGACACGATTGTGCGACAAGTGGAAGATATCGGGCGCATGGTGGATGAATTCTCGGCCTTTGCGCGCATGCCGCAGCCGGTGATCAAACCGGAAGATGCCAATCGCCTGATGCTGGAAGCGCTGGTGCTGCAACGGAATGCGCATCCCGACATCACCTTCGACAACCATGCTGGGCCTGAGAGACTGAAGCTTCCCTGTGATCGCCGCCTGATCGGTCAGGCGCTGACCAATCTTTTGCAGAATGCGGCAGACGCCATCACCATGCGCGAAGGCGGTGAAGCCGGGCGGATTGAAACCCGCATCACCCAGGAAGGCGATATGCTGACCTTTGAGGTGACGGATAATGGCATTGGTCTGCCCAGTGAAGAACCGCCCGAAAGACTGACCGAACCCTATGTGACGCATAAGCCGAAGGGCACCGGTCTTGGCCTTGCCATTGTGAAAAAGATCATGGAAGACCACGGTGGTTCCATCAGCCTCGCGGCCCGGCCAGAGGGCTCGGGCACCATCGCAAGACTGGTCTTGCCGCTTGGCGAGTCTCCCTGGCAGTCTAAAAGCTCCGGCGCCAAGGCGCCGCAAGTGGCAAATTGAGGGGCAGCAAGATCGCGCATGGCGCATGAGATTCTGATTGTTGATGACGAACCCGATATCAGGGCGCTGCTTGAAGGCATCCTGAGCGATGAGGGATTCGAAACTCGTCAGGCCCATGATGCCGATTCCGCGCTGGCGGCCTTTGCCACGCGCCGGCCTTCGCTGGTGATCCTGGATATCTGGCTGCAGAATTCCCGCTTGGATGGGCTGGGGATTCTGGCGGCGATGCATGCGGAAGAACCGCAAGTGCCGGTGGTGATGATCTCGGGCCATGGCACCATCGAAACGGCGGTGCAGGCGATCCAGCAGGGCGCCTATGATTTCATCGAAAAGCCCTTCAAATCGGATAGGTTGTTGCTGGTTCTGGCGCGCGCCTTGGAAGCAGCGCGGCTCAAGCGCGAAAACAGCGACCTCCGGCTCCGCGCGGGGCCGGAGGCGGAATTGCTGGGCCGATCCGCCGGCATTCAGCAATTGCGCGGCGCCATTGAGAAAGTGGCGCCGACGGGGTCACGCGTATTGCTGACCGGCCCGGCAGGCGCTGGCAAGGAAGTGGCGGCGCGCAGCATCCATGCGCAATCGCGCCGCGCCGATGGCCCCTTTGTGGTGCTGAATTGCGCCATCCTGAACCCAGGGCGGTTCGAGGAAGAATTATTCGGCGTGGAGCCTGACGCGCAGGGCCAAACCCGGCACGCGGGCGTGTTGGAACGCGCCCATGGCGGGACGCTGCTTCTGGATGAGGTGGCGGATATGCCGCTCGAAACCCAGGGCAAAATCGTGCGCGCGCTGCAGGAACAGGGGTTTGAACGGGTCGGCGGTGGCACGCGCGTCAAGGTGGATGTACGCGTGATGGCGACCACCAATCGCGACCTGGCTGCTGAAATCGCCGCTGGGCGTTTCCGGGAGGATTTGTTCTATCGCCTGGCGGTGGTGCCTATCCGTGTGCCGCCGCTCAAGGAACGCCGGGAGGATGTGCCGCTTTTCGCGCGCTATTTCATCGCCCGCGCGATTGAAATCACCGGCATAGCGCCGCGTGATTTGTCGGAAGACACACTCGCGGCCATGCAGGCCTATGATTGGCCAGGCAATGTGCGCGAATTGCGCAATCTGATGGATTGGCTGCTGATCATGGCGCCGGGCGAAAGCCGGGAAGCGATTCGCCCGGAAATGCTGCCGCCACAGATCGGGTCCGCCGCCCCCGCGGTGCTGACGCTGGATCGCAGTTCGGAAATCATGACGCTGCCGCTGCGTGACGCACGGGAAGTGTTTGAACGCCAATATCTGGAAGCGCAATTGCTGCGCTTTGGCGGCAACATCAGCCGGACCGCGAATTTCGTCGGCATGGAAAGAAGCGCCTTGCATCGCAAGCTGAAATTCCTGGGCGTCCAGGCGGAAGACCGCACGCCTACAACCCCCACCAATTGAGGTAGCCCCATGTCGCGCATCGCCTATGTGAATGGTCGCTATTTGCCGCAACCCGACGCGTCGGTGAATATTGAAGATCGCGGCTATCAATTCGGTGATGGCATTTATGAGGTGATACATCTTTATAATAGCCGCTTCATTGATGAGGAGTTGCATCTGGCCCGGCTGGAACGATCCTTGCGCGAAATCGCCCTGCCCATGCCAATGCCGCTTGCGTCGCTCAGGATGGTGCTGCGCGAAGTCGCCAGGCGCAATCGCGTGACCGAGGGGTTGCTTTATATGCAGGTCACGCGCGGTGTAACGCGGCGTGACCATGCCTTTCCGAATAAGCCGATCCCGCCCGCCCTGGTGGTGACGGTCAAGCGCATCGCGCCTTATCCGACCAATGTGGACCTTTGGGGCGCGGCGGCGATCACCATGCCGGACCTCCGCTGGGCGCGCTGCGATATAAAGACCGTGAACCTGCTGCCGAATTGCCTCGCGCGGCAGGCGGCGCGTGAAAACGGCGCGATTGAAGCGGTGCTGTATGACGAGGGCACCGGCATGGTGACGGAAGGGGCGGCGACCAGCTTCTGGATTGTGGATGAGGCCGGAACCATCCGCACGCAGCCGTTGAGCGACGCCATCCTGCCCGGCTGCACCCGTGCCGCGCTGATGGCGGAATTGCGCGATGCCGGCATTGCCTTTGAAGAACGCGAATTCTCCATGGCAGAACTCCGCCGCGCTAGAGAGGCTTTTATCACCTCTGCCACATCCTTCGTGAAGCCCATTACCAAGATTGATGGCGCGCTGGTGGGTGATGGGGAAGTGGGCCCCGTGGTGCGCAAGCTGTTTGACATTTTCGCCCGGCATGTGAAGGGGGCGATGCGCAACGCGGCATGAATACCGCCCCGCGCGCCATCCTATTCGATTGGGACAATACGCTTGTGGATGGCTGGGCCGCCATTGAGGCCGGGCTGAATGCCGCCTTTCGGGAATTTGGCCTGCCGCTTTGGAATCGCACTCAGGTGCTAGCCAATGTGCGCCGTGCCTTGCGGGAGAGTTTTCCGGAATTATTCGGCGCCGATTGGGAAAGGGCGCGCGATGTTTTCTATGCCGAACTGCGCGCCTGCCATTTGCAGGTGCTGATGCCGATGCCCGGCGCGGCGATGGCGCTGGAAGCCGGGGCAGAGCGCCTGCCCATGGGGGTCGTTTCCAACAAGCAGGGGCCTTTGCTGCGCGCTGAAGCGCTGCATCTTGGTTGGGATCGGCATTTCGGGCCGTTGATTGGCGCCGGCGACGCGGCGGCTGATAAGCCAAGCCCAGCGCCGATCCTGATGGCCTTGGACGCGCTTGGCCTCAGCCCCGCGCCGGATATCTGGTATGTTGGCGATACTGCGCTGGATATGCAGGCAGCGCGCGCAGCGGGGCTACGCGCCGTGCTGATGGGGGATGCGGCGCATGATGGCGGGATTGCGTCAGTCGGGGCGGATCAAATATTCACAAATTGTCATGATCTGGCTGTAGCACTTTCGTCACTTGTCAAACCAGCCTAACCTGCCAAACTAGTTAGGCCGGCGGCCGGAAATGGTTTTCGCCGGACCGTGCCTGGTCGGTGACCAGCAAAAAGAAGGACCGGTCCCATGGCCACTGAAAAGTCCCAGAACGTGCAGGATGTCTTCCTGAACCACGTTCGCAAATCCAAAACGCCCGTCACGGTATTTCTGGTGAATGGCGTCAAATTGCAGGGCATCATCACCTGGTTTGATAATTTCTCGGTGCTGCTGCGCCGTGATGGCCATACTCAGCTTGTCTATAAGCATGCGATCAGCACCGTCATGCCAGGCGCACCGATTTCGCTCTTTGATGGCGTGCCGGCGGCGGCAGGTGCTGGCACCGCACCCGCGCCCGCGTCTGAAACGCGCCTGACCTTGCAGCGAGAGGTGATCTCTGACGGCGGAAACTGAAACGGACGCCGGTCGACCCACCCGCGCCGCCGTCATCCTCCTTTTTGAAAAGCCCGCACGCAGCGCCATTGGCGATGTGGGGGGCAAGCGTGCCGCCGAGGCTAGGCTCGCCGAGGCGATCGGCCTTGCCGCTTCCATCGGTGTCACCGTCGTCCATTCCGCGATCCATCCGCTGCGAGAGCGGCGGCCTTCCACCCTGATGGGCGAGGGCCAGGTGGACATCGAAAAGCGAGCGCTGCATGACCAGCGGGTGGGCGTGGTGATTCTGGATGCGGCGCTCAGCCCCGTACAGCAGCGCAGTCTGGAACGCGCCTGGGGCTGCAAGGTGATTGATCGCACGGGCTTGATTCTGGAAATCTTTGGCGAAAGGGCGCAGACGCGCGAAGGCAGCCTTCAGGTGGAATTGGCGCATCTGGAATATCAGCGCACGCGGCTTGTGCGGTCCTGGACGCACCTGGAACGCCAGCGCGGCGGCTTCGGCTTTCTGGGTGGGCCTGGTGAAAGCCAGATTGAAATTGACCGGCGGCTGATCGGCGATCGGATTATGCGGCTCAAGCGTGAATTGGATCAGGTGCGGCGGACGCGCGGCCTGCATCGGTGCGCGCGCGAACGTGTGCCTTATCCGGTGGTGGCGCTGGTGGGCTATACCAATGCCGGCAAGTCAACGCTGTTCAATGCGCTGACCGGGGCAGGGGTCTACGCGCAGGATCAGTTATTCGCGACGCTTGATCCCACCATGCGTGCGATCAAACTGCCATCGGGGCGGAAGGTGATCCTTTCTGATACAGTCGGCTTCATTTCCGATCTGCCGACGCAGCTGGTCGAAGCCTTCCGCGCCACTTTGGAAGAAGTCGCCGCCGCCGATCTGATCTTGCATGTACGCGACATCGCGCATCCCGATAGCGCGGCGCAGCGCGCCGATGTGCTGGGCGTTTTGGAAGCCATGGCCGATGGCCCGGATGCCACGCTGGATGAGGCCTGGCCGGACCGCGTTCTGGAAGTGCTGAACAAGGCTGATCTGCTTGGCGGCATTGGTTCGGTGGAACGCCGCAGCCCCGATGCTGTGGCGGTCTCGGCCCTGACCGGAGAGGGGTTGCCCGCACTTCGTGCCGCGATTGATGCCAGGCTTTTGGCGCAGTTTGTCGTGATTGATGCGGTGCTGCCGCCATCTGACGGTGCCGCCATTGCTTGGTTGCATGCGCACGGTGAGGTGCTGGAACGCCAGGATACCGATGACGCGGTGCAGCTTAGAGTGCGTCTATCGCCCATGGACCGTGCGCGGTTTGAAAGCCGGGGCCAGAAATGAGTATTTCAGCCAGGCAAGCCGATGACGTAGCCCTGCTGTTGCGCGTGGCGTCTCGGGCGGAAATACTGCCGCGCTTCCGGCGCATGGGGGCGGATGCGGTGAGAAGCAAGACCGGGCCGCTCGATCTGGTGACGGATGCGGATGAGGCGGCGGAGCGCGTGATTAGCGCAGGACTGCGCACGCTTTTCCCCGGCTGTGTTGTGGTGGGGGAGGAAGCCACCGCTTCTGACCCTTCACTGCTCGGGCGGCTCGCGGATGCGGAGCTTGCCTTTGTGGTGGACCCGGTGGATGGCACGGCGAATTTCGCCGCCGGCGTGCCGCTGTTTGGCTGCATGGCGGCGGCGATCCGGCGCGGTGAGATCATTGGTGCCTGGATCCATGATCCGCTGGGCGATGATACGGCGATAGCCTTGCGCGGGGAGGGGGCCTGGCTTGCTGATGCGGAAGGGCGGCGCTTCGCCGATTTGCGCGTGGCCGCCCCCACCGCGCCCGGCGATATGGTAGCGGCGGTATCCTGGGGCTATCTGCCAGAGCCACTGAAATCCCGCGTCACCAGCCGCTTGCCGCGGCTGGCCGGCACAGTGTCCTATCGCTGTGCCGCGCATGAATATCGGCTGGCCGCCGGCGGGAATGCGCATTTGCTGGTCTATAACAAGCTGATGCCGTGGGATCACGCGCCGGGCTGGCTGCTGCACCGCGAAGCCGGCGGGCATTCCGCGCGCTTTGATGGCAGCGCTTACGGCCCGCATTTGACCACCGGCGGGCTGATCTGCGCGCCTGATCGCGCGAGTTGGGAAGCCGCTCAGGAGGCGCTTTTCACCCCATGAGTGGTGCTGATGAGGATGAGGAAGCCGGCCCGCCCGGCCTGTCCCCAGGCACGCCCTTTTACATGACCCCTGCTGGTGCCGCTGCCTTGCGGTCCGAGGTCAAGCGGCTGTGGGAGGATGAACGGCCTAGGGTGGTCGACATCGTCTCCTGGGCGGCGGCGCTCGGGGATAGGTCGGAGAATGCGGATTACCAATATGGCAAGCGCCGGTTGCGCGAGATTGACCGGCGCGTGCGGTTTCTCACCAAGCGGCTTGAGAAGGTACAGGTGGTGGACCCGGCGAAGCAGACGCGCCGCGATCAGGTGTTTTTTGGCGCCACCGTGACCTATGCTCGCGCGTCAGATGACGCGGATGTCACCATCACCATTGTCGGCGTGGATGAGGCCGAGGCCGAGGCTGGGCGGATTTCCTGGGTGGCGCCGGTGGCGCGTGCGCTCTTGGGCGCGCGGGTTGGCGATCTGCGACGGTTGCGCACGCCAGCCGGGGTGGAGGAGATTGAGGTGGTGGGGATCCGCTATCCTGTAGAGTGAAATATCTCAAATTCAGTAGGTTCTGCCGCGCGATTCACTTTTCGCTTTGTTTTGCCTGCTGCCACAAAGCTTCCATCTCCTCCAGCGTCATGTCATTCAAGCTTTTTCCTGCAAGATCAGCCTGTTCTTCAATATACCCAAAGCGGCGCGTGAATTTCTGATTGGCTTGGCGGAGTGCCGCTTCCGGGTCCAAATCCAGCTTGCGCGCCAGATTAGCCAGCACGAAAAGCAGATCGCCTACCTCATCCTGAAGTCGTGCCTTATCAGCGCCTTGCAGCTCGGCGCGGAGTTCGCTCGCTTCTTCTTCCAGCTTATCCAGCACCGCGCCGGCATCTGGCCAGTCAAAGCCAACCCGTGCGGCACGGCGTGTGAGCTTGGCGGCGCGGGTCAGGGCAGGGAGGCCATCCGGGATTCCCGCCAGCACGCCGCTTTCCGCCCGCGCGGCGCGTTCGGCGGCCTTTTGTGCCTCCCAGTTACGGGTTTGGGCGGCAGCGTCGCGTGCGGCTTCCTCACCGAAGACGTGAGGATGGCGTCGGGTCATTTTGTTGGCAATGGATTGAGCGACCTCAGCAAAGCCGAACCAGCTGCGCTCGGCGGCCATTTGCGCGTGATAGACCACCTGGAACAGCAGATCGCCCAATTCATCCAATAGCTCGTCCGGGTCATTGGCGGTGATGGCGTCCGCCACCTCATAGCCTTCCTCAATCGTGTAAGGCGCGATGGAGGCGAAATCCTGCACCAAATCCCAAGGGCAGCCGCCATTGGGATCACGCAGCTTCGCCATGATGGCGAGCAGGGCACGGAGCCTGGCTTCAGGCGAATTTTGGTTCAAGGATTCGATCATGTATTTACCGCATAATGAATATTATGGAAAATTGATATCACTTTAGAATTCCTCGACCTGCGCCACACCCGGCACCACCCGCATGGCCTGCATCAACCTAGGCCCGACATTGAAGCCGCCCGGCAGCGCGATTTCCACTTCCTGTTCGGCGCCAAGCTGCGGCACCAGGATCACGCGGCCACGCCCGCGGCCTTCGCGCGCCAGCAAGGCGCGGATCGGACCAAGCGTCGCGGTCGCTTCCAGCCATAACTTAATCCCACCACCGGCATCGGCCGCGACCTTATCAAGGCTTTCAAGCTCGGTCGCGGTCAGGCGCAAAGCTTCGCCTTCCATGCGCAAATCCGCCGTCACCAGAATAGCGCTGCCCTCGGCCAGCAGCTCTCGGCTGCGGTTCAGCACCTCGGAAAAGCAGGTCACTTCAAAGCTGCCATGCGTGTCGGAAACGCGGACCCAGGCCATGCGGCTGCCGGTCTTGGTTTTGCGTTCCTTGGCATTCACCACCGTGCCGGCCAGCTTGACGCGCCCGCCGCGGCGGCTTGCGCGGTCGGCAATGCCAGAGGACGGCACCACGCCGATGCGCTTCAGCGCCTGGCGATAGGCATCCAAGGGATGAGCGGAAAGGTGAAAGCCAATCGCCTCGGCCTCCTGGGAAAGCCGATCAAGCGGCTGCCAATCCGGCACATCAGGCAGGCGCAAAGCCTCCGGCCGGCCAGGCCCAGCGCCGAAAAGGCCGATCTGGCCGCTATCGCGTTCCTCGGCGCTGGCTTGCGCACGGCGCAGGATGGTCTCCGCCCCGGCCATGACGCGGGCGCGATTGCCATCCAGGCATTCAAAAGCGCCGGCGCGGGCCAGGTTTTCGATTTGCATCTTATTGAGCAGCTTTGGGTCCACCCGCGCGGCGAAATCCGCGAGTGACGTGAAATCCCCGCCCGCATCACGCGCCGCCACCAGATCACGCATGGCGCCTTCACCAACGCGCTTCACGGCAGCGAGCGCAAAACGGATCGCCTGCTTGCCATCATCCCGCACTTCTACGCAAAAATCGGCGCCGCTGCGGTTGATATCGGGCGGCAGCACGGCAATACCAAGCCGCGCCGCTTCCTGCATATGGCCAGCAAGCTTATCCGTATTGGAAAGATCAAGCGTCATGGAAGCCGCCAGGAAGGCGACCGTGTGGTTGGCCTTCAACCAGGCGGTTTGATAGCTGACCAGCGCGTAGGCCGCCGCGTGGGATTTATTGAAGCCGTAATCCGCAAAGCGTTCCATGAGGTCAAAAATCTCGGCCGCCTTGGCCGGTTCAATGCCGCGCGCTTCGGCGCCATCGCAGAAAATCTTACGCTGCGCTTCCATTTCGCTCCGGATCTTCTTGCCCATGGCGCGGCGCAGCAAGTCGGCAGCGCCAAGCGAATAGCCCGCCAGATCCTGCGCAATCTGCATGACCTGTTCCTGATAGACCATGATGCCATAGGTTTCCAACAGGATATGCCGGATTGCCTCATGTGGCGGTTGCCACGCTTCGCCATGTTTGCGGGAGCAATAGGCGGGGATATTTGCCATGGGGCCAGGGCGATAGAGTGCGACAGCCGCCACCAAATCCTCAAAGCGGTTGGCGCGCATTTGTCGCAGGCAGTCGCGCATCCCCTGCCCTTCAAACTGGAACACGCCGGCGGCATCACCGCGCCCCAGCATTTCATAGGTTTTCGGATCATCCAGCCGGATGGCGGCGATATCAACCTCAATCCCCTGCCCTTTCAGTATATCGAGCGCGCGTTCAATCACTGTCAGCGTTTTCAGGCCAAGGAAGTCGAATTTCACCAGGCCCGCCATCTCGGCGTATTTCATTGAATACTGCGTCACCAGATATTCGGATCGCGGGTCGCGATAAAGGGGCACGGTTTCAATTAAGGGCCTCCGCCCAATCACCACGCCGGCAGCATGGGTGGAAGCATTGCGGTAAAACCCCTCCAACTGCAGCGCGATATCCATCAGCCGCGCAACCTGTTCGTCGCTGTTGCGCATTTCCTGCAAGCGCGCTTCGCCTTCGATGGCCTGCAAGAGTGTCACCGGCTTCGCCGGGTTATTGGGAATGAGCGAGGCGATTTTATCCACCTGCCCATAAGGCATGCCCAGCACGCGCCCAACATCGCGCACCGCGGCCTTGGCTTGCAGCTTCCCGAAGGTGATGATTTGCGCGACGCGATCTTCGCCGTATTCGCGCCGGACATAGGCAATCACTTCGTCGCGGCGATCCTGACAGAAATCAATATCGAAATCCGGCATGGAAACGCGTTCGGGGTTGAGGAAGCGTTCGAATAGCAGCCCGAAACGAATGGGGTCAAGGTCCGTGATCAGCAAAGCCCAGGCAGCGACCGAACCGGCGCCCGAACCGCGCCCAGGCCCCACCGGAATGGGCGGGGTTTGCGCCTTGGCCCATTGGATGAAGTCCGCGACAATCAAGAAATAACCTGGAAAACCCATTTTCTCGATAACGCCAATTTCATAGGCCAGGCGTTCACGATATTGCGTGCGCGTCGCTTCATCCGGCGCGGGGCGCATCGCGTCCAAGCGTTGCTCAAGCCCAGCTTCGGCCATGGCGCGGAGTGTTTCGGCCTCTGTCTTGCCTTGCTGCACCTTGGGGCAGATCGGTAATTCCGGCTTGCGCGCTTCGGTCATCACCGCGCTCATGCGCGCAATGGCAAGCGTATTGTCGCAAGCATCGGACAAATCCGCGAATAGCGCCCGCATGGCTTCTGCCGGTTTGAACCAATGCTCGGGTGTCACGCGCCGGCGGTCGCGTTCCGCCATGGTGCGGCCTTCAGCGATGCAGAGCAGCGCGTCATGCGCTTCATACATGGAAGGTGCGGCGAAATAGACATCATTGGCGGCGATGATCGGCAGACGCGCACTCCGCGCGAGTGCGAGCAGGGCGGGTTCCAGCAGCGCTTCCTCATCCCGGCCATGGCGGTTCAGTTCTACCGCGAGCCGATCCGGGAATGCTTCCTTGAGCCGCGCGAGCCACCTGGCGGCAGCGGGTCTCTGGCCTTCCAACAATAGGCGCGAAATCGCGCCTAGTGTGCCGCCTGTTAGCAGAAACAACCCCTCAGCATGTTCCGCGAGTTGATCGAACAGCACGGCCGGCTTGCCCGAGGCATCTTCGCGCAGAAAGCCGAGCGATGACAGGCGCTGCAAATTATCCAGGCCCTTGGGTGTAAGGGCGAGCGCCACCAGCGGGTCCGGCGGCAGGCGGAGCGCGTCTGGCCGATCAGCATCCGTGCTGGCGCGCGACAAGCTCAGTTGGCAACCCATGATGGGTTGCACGCCCTTCTTCGTGCAGGCTTCGGCGAATTCCAAGGCGCCGAACAGATTGCCGATATCTGTCAGGGCCAGCGCCGGCATGCCATCGGCGGCGGCAAGCGCGGCGAGCTTTTCAACCTTGATCGCGCCTTCCGAGAGCGAATAGGCCGAATGCGTGTGCAGATGAATAAAGGACATGCAGTTGGCGTTCCGGAATCGCGTCAAACCTCAGGTTAGCACAGCCCAAAGCCCTTGCCTGCAGCCCAATGCGCGCCCACAGTGGACTTCGGATCGTTACCGGAGGCCACAATGTCCCTGCCCCGCCTTGCCCTGACCGCCCTGCCCTTCCTGGCCCTTGCCTTTGGCGCCAGCCCCGCTTTGGCCCATGCGGGGCATAAGCATGGGATGGTCGCGGGGTTCCTACACCCGCTGATGGGCGCGGATCATGTGGCGGCGATGATGGCGATTGGGCTTTGGGCGGCATCGCTTGGCTGGCAGCGCGGCTGGCTGCCGCCGCTGGGGTTCCTGGCCGGCATGGCGGGCGGCATTGCGCTTGGCCTCATGGGCGGCATTGGGCTTGGCTTTGGAGTGGTGGAAACGGCGGTGGCGGGCAGCCTGATTGTGCTGGGTGCCATGCTGGCCATGGCGCAGCCCTTCCGCCCTGCGGTGGCGCTACCCTTGGTGCTGGTGGCGGGGTTGGTGCATGGCCTGGCGCATGGCGGTGAGATTGCTGGCGCAGCCCTGCCAACCGCTTTTGGCATGCTGGCGAGTTCCGCGCTGCTGCATGGTTTTGGCGCCGCGCTTGGCGTGGCCGGAGCGCGGTGTGCGGGCGCGCTGCGCTTTGGTGGTGCGGCGATTGCCGGGTTCGGGGCGCTTTTGATGCTGGGGTAAAAGCGGCCACAACGAGGCCTCAATGCGTGTTCGTGCCCCGTGCCAAAGGCGAGCTCCGCTTTTTGCCTCTGGTTACCGCATCCGTGCTCCATCAACAGTTCCCACCGGGGCGTCGCGAGAAATATTCTTCACCGGGTTGCAGACTTAGGCATAGGCTCCCCCACTTTGGTGAAAGAGAGAGAAACCAAGGCAAAATCCGCACTCTGGAAAAAAAGGCAACGCGGTGCGCACGCGCCTGATGGGTCAAGCCACCATCAAGAATATGAATAAGGGCGTCTATGACGACCCCATCATGGAAAAATTCGGCGATTACGCGCGCGAGGGAGTGTTTGCCATGCTCTGGTCCCGCCCGGGCTTCGATCTTAAAACCCGCGCGCTGATTTGCGTGATTTCCGATACTGCGATCCATGCCTGGCCAGAACTGGCCATCCATCTGCGCATGGCGGGGCGCATGGGCTGGACCGAGGATGAACTGACGGAAGCGCTCATGCATCTTTGCGGGTATATCGGACTGTCCGCCGTGCGGGAAGCGATGATCATCGCCAAGCATGTCTTTGCCGAAATGCACGCAGAGCCTGATGGCGGCTTGGCTTAGGCCCAAGCTTTGTCTTTCTGACCATTTCGCCTAAACAAGGCTCTCTGGGTTCAGATTCCCATTCAGCGGAGAGATGGAATAATAGCGCTCATGTCCCACACCAACCTTGCGTCAATCGGCTTCCCGACGAAGGAAGCGGCACGCCGATTTACGACGCGCCCGGAAATTAACGGGACCTTTGGCGCGGTGACCTCCACCCATTGGATTGCTTCCCAGGTTGGCATGGCGGTGCTGGAACGGGGCGGCAATGCCTTTGATGCGGCTGCTGCTGCCGGTTTCGCGCTGCAAATCGTGGAGCCGCATCTGAATGGCCCTGGCGGTGATTGCCTGATCATCTTTCATAGCGCGCGCACCGGCCTGCAGCAGGCGATTTGCGGCCAAGGACCCGCCCCCGCCGGCTTGAATGTCGCGCTGATGAAAAACCTGGGCCATGAAATCATGCCGGGCACCGGCATGCTGACAGCACCCATCCCAGGCGCCTTTGACGCCTGGATGCTGATGCTGCGCGACCACGGCACCTGGAAGCCGCGCGATATCCTGGCCTATGCAATTGGCTATGCGCGGCATGGCGCACCCATGGTGCCGCGCGTACGCGCCACGGTTGATTCCGTGCGGCCATTATTTGAGGCGGAATGGAAAACCTCTGCAGCGCTTTGGCTGCGGGCTGGCGGCCCGGCGCCGGGCGGGCTTTATGCCAACCCAACATTGGCTGACACCTATGAACGCGTGCTGCGCGAGGCGGAGGCCGCGGGCGCGGATCGCGTGGCGCAAATTGAAGCTGCGCGGCGTGCCTGGTATCGCGGCTTTGTGGCGGAAGCGATTGATCGCTTTTGCCACACGACAGAGGCGATGGATACATCAGGCCGCCGTCACCGCGCCGTGCTGAATGGGCAGGATTTGGCTGGCTGGTCCGCGCCCATCGAAGAACCGCTTGGCTTGGATTACGGCAGCCATCGCGTGCTGAAATGTGGCCCCTGGAGCCAAGGCCCCGCCATGCTGCAAACCCTGGCCCTGATCGCCGGCGATGACATTGCGGCAATGGACCCGCTAGGCGCGGATTTCATCCATCTGGTCACCGAGGCGATGAAGTTGGCCTTTGCGGATCGTGAAGCCTTTTATGGCGATCCGAATTTCGTTGATGTGCCGATGGCGACATTGCTGTCGCCCACCTATAGCGCCGCGCGTCGCGCGCTGATTGGCGCTGCCGCCAGCATGGAATTCCGCCCTGGGTCGCCCGATGGCCGCGCCCCGCGCACGGATTACGCCGCCGCCATCCGCCGCGCGCGGGAAATGGCCGCCGCTGCCGGTAGTGGTGAGCCCACGGTCTCTCGCCTTGGTGCTGCGGGTGGCGATACCTGCCATGTGGATGTGATTGACGCGGCCGGGAATATGGTGAGTGCGACACCTTCCGCCGGCTGGCTGCAATCCTCACCCGCGATCCCTGAGCTTGGCTTCTGCCTTGGCACGCGCTGCCAAATGTTCTGGCTGGATGAGGCGCTGCCCAATGGCCTGCAACCGAACAAGCGCCCGCGCACCACGCTGTCACCCGCACTTGTGTTGCGCGATGGCAAGCCCTGGATGAGCTTCGGCACACCAGGTGGCGAGCAGCAGGATCAATGGCAGCCCATCATGCTGCTGCGGATGTTGCATCATGGCATGAATATCCAGGAAGCGATTGATGCGCCTTCCTTCCATTCGGAACATTGGATCAGCAGCTTCTGGCCGCGCGGCGCCAAGCCCGGCAAGCTAGTGCTTGAAGGGCGCTATGCGCCGGAAGTGCTGGCCGCACTGAAGGCGCGCGGGCATCAAGTGGAAGCGGGCGGCGATTGGTCCGAAGGGCGGCTGACCGGCGCGCGGCGTGAGGCCGATGGCACCATCCGCGCCGGGGCCAATCCGCGCGGCATGCAGGGTTATGCAGTGGGGCGATGATGGACGATAAGAACGAAGCCAAGCGGGAATATCATGCGCGCAAGCGCATCTTGGTGACAGGTGGTGTCGGCTTTGTCGGCAGCCATTTATGCGAAGCGCTGTTGCAAGCTGGCCATGAAGTGCTTTGCGCCGATAATTTCTTCACAGGCAATAAGGCAAATATCGAAACACTATTGGATCACCCCTATTTTGAATTGCTGCGTCATGACGTGACCTTCCCGCTTTATGTTGAGGTTGATGAGATCTACAACCTCGCCTGCCCGGCATCGCCCATCCATTACCAGCATGACCCGGTGCAAACACTAAAGACCAGCGTGCATGGCGCGATCAATATGCTCGGCCTCGCGAAGCGCCTGAAGGCACCCATTTTGCAGGCTTCCACCAGCGAAGTTTACGGTGACCCGAAGGTGCATCCTCAGCCTGAGGAATATTGGGGTAATGTGAACCCCATCGGTCCACGTTCCTGTTATGATGAAGGCAAGCGTTGTGCGGAGACGCTGTTCTTCGACTACCATCGGCAATATCGGCTGAACATCAAGGTGGCGCGCATTTTCAATACCTATGGGCCTCGTATGCACCCGAATGATGGGCGCGTCGTGTCCAATTTCATCGTGCAAGCTTTGCGCGGTGATCCCATCACAATTTATGGCGATGGCAAGCAGACGCGATCCTTCTGTTTTGTCTCAGACCTGGTGGAGGGTTTGCGCCGGCTGATGGATGCGCGGGAAGATGTCACGGGGCCGATTAATCTCGGCAATCCAAGTGAGTTTACCATGGTCGAATTGGCGGACGCGGTGATCCGGCTGACGGGTTCCGCTTCCCGCATGGTCTTTCGCCCTACCCCGGTGGATGACCCACGCCAGCGCCAGCCCAATATCACCAAGGCGCGCAGCCAGCTCGGTTGGGAACCGACCATTCCGTTGGAACAGGGCCTGGTGCATACCATCGCCTATTTCGATAGGCTGTTGACGAGAGGAAACGCCTGAGCATGCGCATCCTGCTCACCATCGCGCATTTCTTCCGCGCGGAGGAAGGATCAAACTGTCCGTTGTCAAATCATTTGAGACAAATTGGCGGCCTTTGTGCCGGAGTATCTGGCCCATCTGGGTTTAAGGTTAGGCTGCCTTTTGGTGATGCATCAAGCGGCGGTGCTGGATGGTTCTGCGC
>Ga0194122_10000622_pt1 | contig 50440 bp, 45 predicted proteins | sample TA2MahCa10mmetaG_FD_155487 | JGI IMG/M metagenome (GOLD analysis project Ga0194122, IMG submission 155487) | Freshwater microbial communities from Lake Tanganyika, Tanzania - TA2015021 Mahale Deep Cast 10m | ecosystem: Environmental > Aquatic > Freshwater > Lake | place: Tanzania: Lake... | reverse complement strand
TCGATACCGCTTGTGGAACTTCGGCATACGAATCAAATTGCATGCTGTAGCTCGCGCGACCTTGTGTCCTGCTGCGAAGATCTCCGACGTAGCCGAACATCTCTGACAGTGGCACTAGTGCCTTAACAATTCGGGCACCTGACCGCTCATCCATGGCCAAGATTTGACCACGACGACTATTAATATCGCCGATGACATCACCCATGAAATCTTCAGGGGTAATAACTTCAACCGACATCACTGGTTCCAGCAGAACAGGGCCAGCAAGTTTTGCTGCCTCCTTAAATGCTGCGATACCAGCAATCTTGAAGGCAAGCTCTGATGAGTCAACATCATGGTAAGCGCCATCAAGAAGAGTTACTTTCACATCAACTAATGGATAGCCAGCAAGTGGTCCACTAGCGAGTGCTTCCTGGCAACCATCATCAACAGATGGGATGTACTCCTTAGGAATACGACCGCCAGTGATCTTATTTACGAATTCGTAAGGGTTTTCAGAACCAGTTGGAAGTGGCTCTACTGAGATTTGAATCTTTGCAAACTGACCAGATCCACCTGATTGTTTCTTATGGGTGTAGTCATAACGAGAAACTGTTTTGCGAAGTGTTTCGCGGTAAGCCACCTGTGGTTTACCAACATTTGCCTCTACTTTAAATTCACGCTTCATACGATCAACTAAAATTTCTAAGTGCAGCTCACCCATTCCAGAGATAATTGTCTGACCAGTCTCTTCATCTGATTTAACATGGAAGGTTGGATCCTCTTCGGCCAATGATTGAATTGCAACACCAAGTTTTTCTTGATCTGCCTTGGTCTTAGGTTCGATCGCTACCGAGATAACTGGAGCTGGGAAATCCATTGATTCTAGAATTACTGGTTTATCAACATCACATAATGTCTCACCGGTGGTGGTGTCTTTCAGACCCATAACCGCAATAATCATTCCGGCCCCGGCTGACTCCATCTCCTCACGCTTGTTAGCGTGCATCTGATAGATCTTTCCAATTCTTTCTTTTCTATCTTTAGTTGAATTAAGTACTGCAGTTCCAGCCGTTAATGAGCCGGAGTAAATCCGAACGAAGGTTAATTTACCAAGATGGGGATCTCGCATAATCTTGAAAGCAAGGGCTGAGAATGGCTCATCATTTTTTGGTTGGCGCTCAATCTCAACAGTTGGGTCACCTTGTTTGTAACCAACAATTGCTTTTACATCTAGCGGGCTTGGTAGGTAGCGATTTACCGCATCAAGCATTGGCTGCACACCCTTGTTCTTAAAGGCAGAACCAGTAAGTACTGGTGTTGCTTTATCTGCAAGGGTTGCACGACGGATTCCAGCAATAATTTCATCCTCAGTTAACTCAGCACCCTCTAGGTACTTCTCCATCACAACATCATCACACTCAGCTAGAGTTTCAAGTAAATCATGACGTGCTTGCTTTGCTTTCTCAGCTAAGTTGGCAGGGATCTCTTCAATTACATAATCCTCACCCTTTTTAGTCTCTCCTGGCCATACCAAAGCTTTCATTTTGATCAAATCAACTAAGCCAGAGAAATCTCCCTCAAGACCAATTGGAATTTGTAGTACAAGTGGTGTGGCATTAAGTCGAGATTTAATCATCTCTACGCAGCGATCAAATGATGCACCGGTTCGATCTAGCTTGTTAACAAAACAAATTCGTGGAACTTTATATCGATCGGCTTGGCGCCAAACAGTTTCAGATTGTGGCTCAACCCCAGCAACACCATCAAATACTGCAACTGCGCCATCCAAAACTCGAAGGGAGCGCTCTACCTCAACTGTGAAATCTACGTGGCCAGGGGTATCAATGATGTTAATCATGTGATCTTTCCAATGACAGGTAGTAGCCGCAGAGGTAATTGTGATTCCGCGCTCTTGCTCCTGCTCCATCCAGTCCATGGTGGCTGCGCCCTCATGAACCTCACCAATTTTGTAATTGATTCCAGTGTAGAAAAGAATTCGCTCAGTTGTTGTGGTTTTGCCCGCGTCAATATGAGCCATGATTCCAATATTGCGAACCTTGGCTAGATCGATTGCGGTGGCAACTGACATTTTCTTCTCTTCTCCCGATTTCTCTTTGATTACCAGCGATAGTGAGCAAACGCCTTGTTTGCTTCAGCCATCTTGTGAGTGTCTTCGCGCTTTTTAACTGCTGCGCCTAAGCCATTGCTGGCATCAATCAATTCATTTCCCAAACGCTCCGCCATAGATTTCTCACGGCGCTCTCTTGAGTTATCAACAATCCAACGAAGACCAAGCGCTAATGCCCGAGCTGGCTTAACCTCAACTGGTACTTGGTAGGTAGCTCCACCAACTCGGCGAGAGCGAACCTCAACAGTTGGTTTTACATTATCTAATGCTCGCTTAAGCACAATTACTGGATCACCATTAGTTTTCTCACGGCAGTTCTCAAGTGCGCCATAAACAATTGCTTCCGCAGTTGATCGCTTACCATGCGTCAAAATCTTATTAATTAAAGAGGTAACAACCGGAGAGCTGTATACAGGATCTGCAACAACTGGGTCTTTTGCAACCGGGCCTTTACGTGGCATTACTTCTTCTCCTTCTTTGCACCATAACGTGAACGTGATTGCTTACGATCTTTAACACCTTGGGTATCAAGGGAACCACGAACAATTTTGTAACGAACTCCAGGTAGGTCCTTTACGCGACCACCACGAACTAAAACGATTGAGTGCTCTTGCAAGTTATGTCCTTCACCAGGAATGTATGCAGTTACCTCCATGCCACTGGTTAGGCGAACACGTGCAACTTTACGAAGCGCAGAGTTTGGCTTCTTAGGTGTAGTTGTATAAACACGTGTGCAAACGCCACGACGTTGCGGGCTACCTTTTAATGCCGGTGTGCTCGTCTTATCTGTCTTCTCGGCGCGACCCTTTCGGACCAGCTGCTGAATAGTTGGCACTACATCTCCTATAACTTGTTTTGTTAATAAATAATTATTTAAATTATTTATTCAAACTTTTTTCTCATCTAACAACCACACTTTCCCGACCCACGAGGTCGGGCGTGTTGCCCATTCCTTGCAGATAAGATGCAATCGAAATTGCATGTTTTTGTGCAGCTCTTGTAGGTAAGAAAAGAGCGGGACGGGAAGGGTAGCCCAGGGCGAGGTCCCCGGTCAAAACGATCCATCTACTCCTACCCCCCCAATTCTTCAGGTTGCGACACGCCGAACCAACCTCATCCCGCCCGCCTATGGTTAATAGATGAAGAGTCCAAAACTGCGTGGAATTGTCCACTTAGTAATGTCACCAATTAGTTTGGTGGCAGGTTTAGTACTTATTACCTTGGCAGATGAACTTCGTGGGCGAATCACTTTGGGGATTTTTACCTTAACTGCGGTTACCTTGTTTACCTGCAGCGCCCTCTACCACCGAATTGCTTGGAATGATAAAAATAAAGCAATCTGGCGCAGAATTGATCATTCAAATATCTCAGTCTTAATCGCAGGAACCTACACACCCTTTGCTGTGTATTTGTTAGAGCCAAATCAAGCTAGAACGTTGCTGATTATTGCTTGGTCTGGTGCAATTTTAAGTTCACTACTTAGAATTTTTTGGCTCTCTGCCCCAAGATGGTTATATGTAACTGGTTATATCGCACTGGGTTGGGCAGCGATTATCTACCTGCCAGAGTTCTTGAAATCTGGTGGAGTTGTAATTTTTGTACTAATCATAGTTGGTGGATTCTTATACTCAGTTGGTGGGGTGATATATGCAATTAAAAGGCCAAATTTTTCTATCAATTGGTTTGGCTTTCATGAATTATTCCATGCGATGACAGCTGCTGCCTTTATCTGCCACTTTGTTGCTGGAGCACTTACAGTTTTCACAAAAAGTTAATTTTTGCCTTAAGTAAAATGGCCGACGCAATTACTTAGCGCCGGCCACTTTCAAACTACATTACTTTTAACGAACCTCGAACTCATCCAATCGGACCGCCTCACCTGAACCTTGTGATTCAAATGGAGTGAACTCGAATTCATCGTATGCAGCATAAACTGCAGCCTTTGCTTCCTCAGTTGGCTCAACTCGAACGTTGCGGTAGCGAGCAAGTCCAGTTCCAGCTGGGATCAACTTGCCGATGATTACGTTCTCCTTTAGACCAAGTAGTGGATCACTCTTCTCAGACAAAGCTGCATCCGTTAGAACACGTGTTGTCTCTTGGAATGAAGCTGCTGACAACCATGACTCAGTTGCAAGTGAGGCCTTAGTAATACCCATTAACTCAGGTCGACCAGAGGCTGCTTTGCCACCAGTTGAAACTACTCTACGGTTTTCTTCTTCAAAGCGACCGCGCTCAACTAACTCTCCTGGTAGTAAATCAGTATCACCTGGCTCAAGAACTGTGATGCGCTTTAACATTTGGCGAACAATAATTTCAATATGTTTATCGTGGATAGAAACACCTTGCATACGATAAACCTCTTGAATCTCACTGACTAAGTGAATCTGAGTTTGACGAGGCCCTAAGATACGAAGTACCTGCTTAGGATCAATTGCACCAACTACTAATTGCTGGCCAGTTCCCACACGTTGTCCCTCTTCTACTAGAAGTTTTTGACGACGAGTAATTGGGTAGGCAACCGCCTCACCACCATCCTCTGGAGTAACAACAATCTTCTTACCCTTGGCATCCTCAAGGAATGAGACAGTTCCAGCAGCCTCAGCAATAGGGGCCACACCCTTTGGTGTTCTAGCCTCAAACAACTCCTGTACTCGAGGAAGACCATGAGTAATTTGAGTTTCACCAAGTAATTGAGCACCACCGGTGTGGAAGGTACGCATTGTTAACTGGGTACCAGGCTCACCGATTGATTGAGCTGCAATAATTCCCACCGCCTCGCCGACATCTACTAATTTGCCAGCAGCCATAGAACGTCCGTAACACATTGCGCACTGACCAACCTTGCTATCGCAGGTTAGAACTGAGCGAACCTTTACCTCTTCTACCCCTGCTGCAACTAATGTGTCGATATTACGATCACCAAGATCTGTGCCGGCAGTCAATATAACTTTGCCACCTGCAGTTACATCCTCTGCAAGGTTTCTACCAAACAAAGATGTTTCAACATGGTCATCACGAACCAATGCACCAGTTGAATCCTTGGCAGCAATCTTGAGAGTTAGACCACGATCTGTTCCGCAATCTTCTTCGCGAATAATTACATCTTGGGCTACATCGCACAGACGACGGGTTAGGTAACCTGAGTCTGCGGTACGAAGTGCGGTATCGGCCAAACCTTTACGAGCACCATGTGTTGAAATGAAGTACTCAAGAACAGATAATCCTTCACGGAAGTTAGATTTAATTGGACGAGGAATAATTTCACCCTTTGGATTAGCAACCAGACCGCGCATACCTGCAATTTGGCGAATCTGCATCATATTTCCACGAGCCCCTGAGTAAACCATCATCCAAACTGGGTTGGTGCGAGGGAAGTTATCCTCCATCTCCTTGGCAACCTCATTGGTAGCAAGTGTCCAGATCTCAATTAACTCCTGGCGACGTTCATCATCGGTAATCAATCCCTTTTCATACTGTGATTGAACCTTGTCAGCCTTAGTTTCAAAGCCCTCCAAGATTTCCCGCTTACGCCCTGGTGTTACAACATCATTAATGGAAATAGTTACACCAGCTCTAGTTGCCCAGTAGAAACCAAGAGATTTCAGAGCATCTAGGGTTTGAGCCACAGTTACCTTGGCATAACCTTCCGCCAAACTATCAACAATTAAACCAAGTAGCTTCTTAGTTACATCGTAATCAACAAATGGGAAGTCAGCCGGAAGAACCTCATTAAATAAAGCACGACCTAATGTGGTCTCACGAGTTTCACCAACACCGCTCTTATCGATGCGCAATCTAATCTTTGCCTGCAAAGAAAGGCTGCCTTGATCAAATGCCATAACCGCCTCTGCAATTGATGAAAAGGCTCGACCCTCTCCCAATTGCTTCTCACGAAGTGAGGTTAGGAAGTAAAGACCAAGCACCATATCCTGAGTAGGAGAGGTAATTGGTCGACCAGATGCCGGTGATAAAATATTGTTGCTAGAAAGCATTAATACTCGAGCCTCTGCTTGTGCTTCAGCTGATAGTGGCAAATGAACCGCCATCTGATCACCATCAAAGTCTGCGTTAAATGCAGTACAAACTAATGGGTGGATTTGAACAGCTTTTCCTTCAACCAATTGTGGTTCAAATGCTTGAATACCAAGACGGTGCAAAGTTGGTGCACGATTTAGTAGTACTGGATGCTCAGCAATTACCTCTTCTAATACATCCCAAACTACTGGGCGAGCACGCTCAACCATTCGCTTTGCGGATTTAATATTTTGAGCATGATTTAAATCAACCAAACGTTTCATCACAAATGGCTTAAATAACTCAAGTGCCATCTGCTTTGGCAGACCGCACTGATGCAACTTAAGTTGTGGACCAACCACAATTACTGAACGACCAGAGTAATCAACCCGCTTTCCAAGTAAGTTTTGGCGGAATCGTCCCTGCTTACCCTTTAGCATGTCAGAGAGTGATTTAAGTGGACGGTTTCCTGGTCCAGTAACTGGGCGACCACGTCGACCATTATCAAATAGTGAATCTACCGCCTCTTGCAACATACGTTTTTCGTTGTTAACGATAATTTCAGGTGCACCCAAATCTGCTAATCGCTTTAATCGGTTGTTTCGATTAATAACTCGGCGATATAAATCATTTAGATCACTTGTTGCAAAACGGCCACCATCTAGTTGAACCATTGGGCGAAGATCTGGTGGAATAACTGGAACACAATCAAGCACCATAGATGCTGGCTTGTTTCTAGTATTTAAAAATGAGTTAACTACCTTCAAACGCTTAATCGCACGGGTCTTCTTCTGACCTTTACCAGTTTGAGAGAGCTCAGTTAACTTATCAAACTCAGATTGCAGATCAAAGGTTTCAAGACGAGCTTGAATAGCCTGCGCACCCATTGATCCCTTGAAGTAAACACCGTAACGATCACGAAGTTCACGGTATAAGGATTCATCACCTTCAAGATCTTGAACCTTTAGATTCTTAAACCGATTCCAAACAGCTTCTAAGCGGTCTAACTCTTTTTGAGAACGATCACGAATAGTCTTTAACTCACGCTCGCCAGCTTCGCGCACCTTACGACGAGCATCTGCCTTTGCGCCCTCATCCTCTAGATCTGCTAAATCAGACTCCATTTTTTTAGTTCTAGTATCTAATTCAAGATCTCTACGAGATTCAATTTTTTTGAAATCAGATGAGTACTTCTTCTCCAAGGTTGGCATATCCTCATCACGTGCTTCGGTATCAACCTCAGTGATCATGTAAGCAGCAAAGTAAATTACTTTCTCAAGATCCTTTGGTGCTAGATCAAGCAGATAACCAAGCCGGCTTGGCACACCTTTGAAGTACCAGATGTGAGTTACTGGAGCTGCTAACTCAATATGTCCCATGCGCTCACGACGAACCTTGGCGCGGGTTACCTCAACGCCGCACCTCTCGCAGATAATTCCTTTAAATCTAACCCGCTTGTACTTACCGCAGTAACACTCCCAGTCACGAGTTGGTCCGAAGATCTTTTCATCAAACAAACCATCTTTTTCTGGCTTTAAAGTTCGGTAGTTAATAGTCTCTGGCTTTTTGACCTCACCAAATGACCACTCACGAATATTCTCAGTTGAGGCAAGACCGATTCTTAACTCATCAAAAAAGTTAACATCTAACATGGTTATCTTCTCCTCACACTTCTTCTACTGAGCTTGGCTCAACTCGGGATAAGTTGATACCTAACTCCTCGGCGGTTCTAAAGACCTCTTCATCGGTGTCGCGCATTTCAATTGCCACACCCTCTGATGAGAGCACTTCAACATTTAAGCAAAGTGATTGCATTTCCTTAACCAATACCTTGAATGATTCAGGAATTCCTGGCTCTGGAATATTTTCACCCTTAACAATTGCCTCATAAACCTTTACTCGTCCTAAGACATCATCAGATTTAATAGTTAACAACTCTTGGAGTGTGTATGCAGCGCCATATGCTTCTAGCGCCCAAACCTCCATCTCACCAAATCGTTGACCACCAAATTGTGCCTTTCCACCCAATGGTTGTTGCGTAATCATTGAGTAAGGACCGGTGGAACGAGCATGGATCTTGTCATCTACTAAATGGTGCAGCTTCAAGATGTACATATAACCAACTGAAATTGGTTGCTTATATGGCTCACCAGTGCGGCCATCAAACAATTGAGCTTTACCATCTGCGCCAATCAATCGCATGCCATCTTTATTAGGCAGAGTTGAAGTAAGTAATCCTGATAACTCCTCTTCGCGAGTGCCATCAAATACTGGTGTTGCCACCTTGGTATTTGCTGGAGCTTCGGCAAAACCATTTGCGCGTAGAGAAGTTTGCCACTCCTCATTTCCCTCCAACTTCCAACCAGATTTAGCAACCCAACCTAAGTGAGTCTCTAATACCTGGCCAACATTCATACGTCCTGGAACACCAAGTGGGTTTAATACAACATCAACTGGTGTGCCATCAGCTAAGAACGGCATATCCTCAACTGGCAAAATCTTTGAGATAACTCCCTTGTTACCGTGGCGGCCAGCAAGTTTGTCACCATCTTGAATCTTGCGCTTTTGTGCAACATAAACTCGAACCACCTGGTTAACACCAGCTGCTAATTCAAATCCCTCTTCTGAGTCTTGAATACTTACACCGATTACCTTGCCCGACTCACCATGTGGAACCTTAAGTGAGGTATCGCGAACCTCTCGAGCTTTTTCACCAAAGATTGCACGCAGTAAACGCTCTTCTGGTGTTAACTCAGTTTCACCCTTTGGTGTTACCTTTCCAACCAAAATATCTCCAGGCACAACATCTGCGCCAACTCGAATAATTCCGCGCTCATCAAGATCTGCTAATACCTCTTCTGAGACATTTGGAATATCACGGGTAATTTCCTCTGCCCCTAATTTGGTATCCCGAGCATCTACTTCATACTCTTCAATATGAATTGAGGTAAGGACGTCATCTTGCACAAGGCGCTGCGAAAGAATAATCGCATCCTCATAGTTATGGCCCTCCCATGACATAAATGCCACAAGTAGGTTTTTACCTAATGCCATCTCGCCAAGTTCAGTACTTGCACCATCTGCAACCACTGCGCCAGCTTCAATCTTCTCACCAACTGAAACAACTACCTTTTGGTTTCGGCTAGTTCCTTGATTTGAGCGCACAAACTTTTCAACAAAGTAGGTTTCAGTTGAACCATCATCATTTTTAACAACTACCTGATCAGAGTTGACCTCAGTAACTACCCCTGCCTTGCGAGCCAGTAGTACATCGCCGGCATCAACTGCAGCTCGAAACTCCATACCAGTTCCAACTAATGGCGCTTCAGCTCTTACCAATGGAACAGCTTGGCGCATCATGTTGGCGCCCATCAGCGCACGGTTAGCATCATCATGCTCTAAGAATGGAATCATTGCAGTTGCAACTGAAACCATCTGTCGTGGTGAAACATCCATGTAATCAACCTCAGTGGCTTGAATATTTTCAACCTCACCACCACGGCGACGAACTAATACTCTTGATTCAGCGAAATGATTATCAGCTGTCAGTGGTGCATTTGCCTGAGCGATAACATGCTCATCCTCTTCATCCGCTGTTAGGTAATCAATCCGATCAGTTACCTTGCCATCTACCACCTTGCGATAAGGAGTTTCAATAAATCCAAATGGTGTAACTCGAGCATAAGTTGCCAAAGATCCAATCAAACCAATGTTTGGACCTTCTGGGGTTTCAATTGGACACATACGACCGTAATGTGAAGGGTGAACATCTCGCACCTCAAAGCCGGCACGTTCACGAGATAGACCACCAGGTCCAAGTGCTGATAAACGACGCTTATGTGTCATACCAGAGAGTGGATTAGTTTGATCCATGAACTGGGAAAGTTGTGATGTACCAAAAAACTCTTTGATTGATGCGACAACTGGGCGAATATTGATCAATGTTTGCGGCGTGATTGCTTCTACATCTTGGGTGGTCATGCGCTCGCGTACCACGCGCTCCATCCGAGAAAGACCGGTGCGAACTTGGTTTTGAATTAACTCGCCAACAGTTCGAAGTCGTCGATTACCAAAATGATCAATGTCATCGGTTTCTACACGAACCTCTTTGCCATACTCAAGCAAAGCATCGCCACGGTGAAGTGCCACCAAGTACTTGATTGTTCCGACAATATCTTCAATGGTTAGCAGGCCACGATTTAGGTCAAGCTCAATTCCTAACTTTTTATTGATCTTAAAACGACCAACCTTTGCTAGGTCATATCGCTTTGGATTGAAATAAAGATTTTCAATTAAGTTTTGAGCTGCCTCTTTGGTTGGTGGCTCACCTGGACGAAGTTTGCGGTAGATATCTAGCAACGCTTCATCTTGGGTCTCCACATTATCTTTTTCTAGAGTTAATTTGATTGATTCAAACTCACCAAATTGCTCAAGAATTTGTGCACTGCTCCAACCAAGTGCTTTTAGAAATACTGTGACAGATTGCTTACGCTTACGATCGATACGAACTCCGACCATATCTTTCTTATCTACTTCAAACTCAAGCCATGCACCTCTGCTTGGAATAATTTTGGTTGTGAAAACATCTTTATCAGATGCTTTTTCAATTGTGCGCTCAAAATAAACTCCAGGAGAGCGAACTAATTGTGAAACAACTACACGCTCTGTGCCATTGATGACAAAAGTTCCGCGTGGTGTCATTAATGGGAAATCACCCATGAAAACAGTTTGTGACTTAATTTCACCAGTTATGTTATTGGTGAACTCAGCTGTTAAGAAAAGTGGAGCGGCATAAGTAATATCGCGCTCTTTACACTCTGCAATTGAGTACTTTGGTGGTTCAAAGCGATGATCACGGAATGACAGTGACATCGATCCTTGGAAATCTTCAATTGGTGAAATCTCTTCAAAAATTTCTTCAAGTCCAGATTGTTTTGGCACTTCACCGCGATGTGACTTTTCAGCATCAGCTAAGCGAGCGCGCCATGCGTCGTTACCAAGTAACCAATCAATACTTTCTAGTTGTAGCGAGAGTAGATTTGGTACTTCAAGTGGTTCCCGAATCTTTGCAAATGAGACACGACGTGGAGCTTGAGATTTAATTTTTGAAGCGGCCAAATTTTCCTCCAGTAATTAACTGCGTTAAAGCACACGGCTACCGCTAGGTCATAGCCGCTATATGCCGAGGACCTTTTGGTTTTTAAAAATTGTGAAGGGGCAGAATATCTAACCTCTGCCCCTTCTGTCTAATTCAAGTAATTACTTGATGGTGACCTTTGCGCCGGCAGCCTCAAATGCGGCCTTTGCCTTATCAGCGGTTGCCTTATCAGCCTTCTCCATGATGGTTGCTGGGGTGGCGTCAACTAGATCCTTGGCCTCTTTTAGACCTAGGCTGGAGTTAAGCGCACGAACCTCTTTGATAACTGCAATCTTCTGAGCGCCAGCATCCTCCAGGATGATGGTGAACTCATCTTGAGCAGCATCAGCAGCTGCGGCGGCTGCGCCACCTGCAGCAGCAACTGCAACTGGTGCAGCAGCTGTTACATCAAACTCTGTCTCAAATGCTTTAACAAACTCTGTTAGCTCAACCAAAGACATCTCTTTGAACTGACCTAATAGATCTGCGGTGTTTAGCTTTGCCATGTTCGTTCCTTTTCTGCTAATCCCGACTCCAACTCTTGGTATGAGTACGGGGGTTGGGGGTCGGTTTAGTTTTCTGTGCTTTCAGCAGCAGGTGCTGCTTCGGCGACAACCTCTGGTGTTGCATCTTGTGCAACTGGTACCTCAGTAACTGCTTGGGCAACTGGTGCTTCTGCCTTTACCTGAGCAACTGGTGCTGGTGCTCCTGCCTCCATCTTGATACGAAGTGCATCAAATGCACGTGCTGCCTTAGACATTGATGCCTTCATAGCACCAGCAATCTTGGCCAGCAGTATTTCGCGAGATTCAAGATTAGCAAGTTGCATAATCTCAGCAGTTGTAACTGCCTTGCCTTCAAAGATTCCACCCTTTATTACTAGTAGTGGATTCTCTTTAGCAAAATCACGCAATGCTTTTGCAGCATCAATTGGATCACCCTTAATAAAAGCTACAGCGGAAGGACCGGCCAGCATTGCTGGATCTAAATCAACACCTGCCTCTTTTGCTGCAATTTTAGTTAAGGTATTTTTAACTACGGAGTACTTGTTTTTTACGCCAAGTGATCGACGTAGTTGCTTCATCAAACCAACGGATAGACCGCGGTACTCAGTTAGCACAGTTGCATTTGCGGTGCGGAAATCTTCAACGATCTCAGCCACAGCAGCTGTCTTCTCTGGGGTTGCCATTTGGCATCCTTTCTAAATAAGAAAAACCTCGGCGCATAAATGCACACGAGGTTGTCGTTGGCACCTATGCGGGCTGTCTTTCAACAATTACCTTTTAAAGATTTCCTTTAAAAGACCTGCAGTCTTTGGTTTCTAGTCGTCGCTAATTTCGTAGTCCGACTTGAATAAGCCAAGGGTAGGCGGTAAAGCCCACCCAAGTCAAAATTTACTTTTTTATTGAATCTGGGCTCCGCCATCTCGAGCAAATGAGGTGTCTAACTTAATTCCTGGGCTCATTGTGGATGAGACGGTGGCGGATTTAATAAATCGACCCTTTGATGAGGCTGGCTTTGAACGCATAACCTCTTCAATTGCAGCTGCATAATTTTCTGCTAATTGCTCAGCGGTAAAGGAAACCTTACCGATCACAAAGTGGAGATTTGAATTTTTATCAACTCTAAACTCAATTTTTCCACCTTTTATATCTGAGACTGCTTTACCTACATTTGTCGTCACTGTTCCAGTCTTTGGGTTTGGCATTAAGCCACGAGGTCCAAGAACTTTTCCAAGTCTGCCAACCTTTCCCATTAACTCTGGTGTTGAGACAACTGCGTCATAATCCAGACGTCCTTTTGCAACCTCATCAATTAACTCATCTGCGCCAACAATGTCAGCTCCAGCAGATCGAGCCTCTTCAGCTCGCTCGCCACCTGCAAAAACTAAAACTCGGGCAGTCTTTCCTGTTCCATGTGGCAGATTAACGGTGGAACGAATTGCTTGATCTGCTTTCTTTGGATCTACACCTAAAAACAGTGCCACATCAACAGTGGCATCATATTTAACGGTGGATGTCTCTTTTACTAACTTCATAGCCTCACCTGGCATATAAAGATTATCTAGCTTAATCTTTTCTGCAGCGGCCTTATATTTCTTACTTCGCTTCATTTCTTCTCCTCTTGGTTAATCTTGAAAGGGTTTTCAAGATTGGGGTTGTGGTTTTTGCGAACCAGCGAGGTTCTCCCACATTTTTTCTTAGTTAGAGACGGTAATACCCATCGAACGAGCAGTACCGGCAATAATTCGAGATGCCATCTCTAAGTCATTGGCATTTAGATCCACCATCTTTTGTTTGGCGATATCTTCAACCTGTGCCTTAGTTAGATTTGCAACCTTATCTTTGTGAGGGATTGCAGATCCCTTCTCAATTCCAGCAGCCTTTAAAATCAATCTTGATGCAGGTGGCGTCTTAGTAATAAAGGTAAATGATCGATCCTCAAAAACTGTTATCTCAACTGGGATGATATTTCCCTTTTGGCTCTCTGTTGCAGCGTTGTAGGCCTTAACAAAATCCATGATGTTCACACCATGTTGACCCAAAGCAGGACCCACTGGTGGCGCTGGTGTGGCAGCACCGGCTTGAATCTGCAACTTGATAAGTGCGGTTACCTTCTTCTTTGGTGCCATGTTTTTTCCTTTTCTCTTCTAATTAAATCTTCTGGACCTGATGAAATGAAAGCTCTACTGGAGTTTCGCGACCAAAAATTGAAACCAAAACCTTTAACTTCGCCTGCTCTGGCATGATCTCTGAGATAGTAGCTGGCAATGTTGCAAATGGACCATCCATTACCGTAATTGACTCACCAATTGAGTAATCAACATCCTTCATCGCAATCTTGCCATCCTTCTTCAATGGACGTGGGGCAAGAATGTTCTCAACCTCAGCCAGAGTAAGAGGTGATGGATGATGAGCGTTACCAACAAAACCGGTTACGCCTGGTGTGTTTCTAACACATGACCAAGATTCATCAGTTAACTCCATACGAACTAATACATAACCCGGAAAAACATTGCGCTTGACTACTTTGATCGCGCCATTCTTAAGCTCACGAACCTCTTCTTCTGGAACCTCAATTTGGAATATGAAATCCTCCATATTTAAAGACTGAATACGGTTTACTAAATTTCCTTTTACCTTCTTTTCATATCCAGCGTAGGAATGGACCACAAACCATTCACCTGGTGCATTTCTTAGTGCAGCCCGAAACTCGGCATTCTCATCATTTTCTTCAGGTGTTGCATCGGCAACCACATCTTCAATAACTGACTCAATTGCCTCTTCAACTTTTGGTGCAGCATCACTTACTGCTAGTGCCGCCTCAAATGCATCCACTGGTGGATTAGCTGGCGTATCAATTGACATCATATATTTCCGTTCGCCTTAGCCAAATATCCAAAAAGTGACTCTAGTTAAAATTAAATCAAATATTGAAACCACTAAAATTACAAACCCCACGAAGACCAATACCACTGCGGTGTAGGTAGTTAATTGATTACGAGTTGGCCAAACAACTTTGCTTAGCTCAGAGATAACTTGGCGATAAAACAGGCCAATGCGACCAAAGATGCTTTTCGGCTCCTCGGTTGAGACAATCTCTTCGCTCATCTACCTATTCCTTTACTCGTTATCTAATAAAACTTTTTAACTGCTACTTGCAGGGCAGGAGGGACTCGAACCCCCAACCGGCCGCTTTGGAGACGGCAACTCTAGCCAATTGAGCTACTGCCCTTCGTCCCGAATTAAGGCATGAAAAATCATGACCTAATACAAGCGCCGGGGGCAAAATTGTAGGCGGGTTATAGAGAAAGGTAAAACTGCGATAAATTGGAAGCCAGTTTTAAGCGTAGATGGCAGACTTAACCCCCCATGGGTGCATCGAGTAAAACAAGAGTTTCAAAACGAATATCGGCTATTGCAGAGTCTGCAACTCTTGCAGTTGATAGCAAAGCAAAGGCATTAAAAGCAGCTGGCCGTCCCGTAATTGGTTTTGGTGCAGGTGAGCCAGATTTTCCAACACCTGATTACATTGTTAATGCAGCTATCGAGGCGGCAAAACTTCCGGCAAATCATCGCTATACCCCAACTCCAGGATTACCTGAATTACGTGATGCAATTGTTAAAAAAACTAAGCGAGATTCAAATTATGAAATTACTGCCGATCAGGTTTTAGTCACCAACGGTGGTAAACAATCTGTTTACCAATCATTTGCTGCCGTACTAGATCCAGGTGATGAGGTTTTACTACCATCTCCATATTGGACAACTTATCCCGAGTGCATCAAGTTAGCAGGTGGGATACCAGTTGAAGTTTTTGCCGATGAGTCACAAAATTATTTAGTTTCAGTTGCTCAATTAGAAAAAGCCTTAACTCCTAAAACCAAGGTGTTGCTTTTTTGTTCACCCTCAAACCCAACGGGATCTGTTTACTCGCCAGAGCAGGTTAGGCAGATTGGTCAGTGGGCCTACCAAAAAGGCTTATGGGTTATAACCGATGAAATATATGAACATCTTCTATATGACGGTGCGGTGGCGCCAAGTATTTGCGTGGGAGTCCCAGAACTAGCAGATCAGACAATAATTATTAATGGGGTTGCTAAAACTTATGCGATGACTGGCTGGCGGGTTGGTTGGATGATTGGACCAAAGGATTTAATTAAAGCTGCAACAAATCTACAATCACATCTTTCTTCCAATGTATCAAATGTTTCACAGCGGGCTGCAATTGCTGCATTAAGTGGGGATCTATCAGCTGTTCATAAAATGGGTGAGGCCTTTGATCGCAGACGAAAGTTAATAGTTAAGTTATTAAATGAGATTCCGGGGGTAAGTTGTCCAACTCCAACTGGTGCGTTTTATGTTTATCCATCAGTTAAGAATCTATTGGGTAAGGAGATTCGAGGTAAGCGACCTAAGAGTTCGGCAGAGCTTGCAACATTAATTTTAGATGAGGTTGAGGTGGCTGCTGTGCCAGGTGAAGCTTTTGGTCCATCTGGTTATCTTCGTTTTTCATACGCCTTAGGGGATGAAGATATTGTGGAAGGAATTGGCCGGGTTAAAAAATTGTTAAGTGAAGCGATTTAATTTAAATCCACACCCACCAACTGCACCTCAGCCTCTAGCTTTATTCCAAATTTTTCAAATACTTTTTCTCTAGCCATCTTTGCTAACTTAACAATGTCACCAGCTGTGGCATCTCCTGAGTTTGTTAATGCGAGGACATGTTTACTTGAGATTTGCGCACCAGCTAATTTTTCACCCTTGTTAACACCGGCATGTTCCATTAACCAAGCTGCTGAAGTTTTTACCCTGCCATCTGGTTGCACCCAACGTGGCGCTTCAGGCGGCAACTTATCGGCAATCTCTTTCCTTAAAATTGGGTTAACAAAAAAAGAACCAGCTGAATTTGAATCTGCACCACTTGTGTCAATCAACATTCCCTTTCGACCTCGCAACTGCAACACAGCCTTTCTAACCTCAACCACAGAGGATCGGTCCCCGACATTTACTGACAAATAATTTGCTAACTCAACATAGGTAATGGGCAGGGATTGCACACCCTTTCTAAGTTGAAAACTCACACTCAAGATCACATACCTGCCTGACTCTGCTTTGAATATTGAATTACGGTATGAAAATTTGCATTGCTCATTGGTAAAGGTTGTGATCTCTCCTTTTTTACGATCATATGCCCTGACCCGGGCAATAGTTTCACTAACTTCATGGCCATATGCACCAATGTTTTGAATCGGTGCACCACCAACAGTTCCAGGAATACCGCTTAATGATTCTAAATCTGCAAAACCTTTTTCAATTGTTAAAGCTACAAATTTATCCCAGTCTTCTCCAGCTGAGACTTCAATCATTCCGCCACTACAAGGGTCATAATCTAGTGAACTACCACTGCTTTCTACCTTGATAACCGTTCCAGCAAAACCTGCATCACTAATTAATAAATTAGATCCACCACCTAGAATCAGGAGCTTCTCACCTGCTTTATCTGCAGTTTTTACAAATTCAATTAATTCATCTTCGGTTTGGGCATGGAGAATTTTTTGAGCAGGGCCACCAACTTTAAGTGTGGTGAAATTTGATAAAGCCTCCATTAGCTAAGCCTAGCGACGAGGTGAGAGGATCTCATTTTTTCCTCGAAATCGATCTAAAATTCTCTGATAATTCTTCCGTGAATTCTTCTCTCGATAATCTGGATCAACATCGTGATATCCGTGATGGCGCCCTTGCTCAAGTGGTAAGTCAACCTGCATTAATTTCCCACCTGCGCTTCTAATAACCAGTGATAACTCTAAATCTGCATTTCGATAATACTTAGCACTTGGATTTGCTCCACCAGCAGCTAAGGTAAATTTGCGATCTAAGGCAAAAAAGTAACTGAATAAGACATCAACCTCACCTGCACCACAATCTGTGGTGGTGCGCCATTGATCATCAATGTTAACTAAGCCACCCTTCCATCCAACTCCCTGAAATCCAGACTCAAGCTTTGAAACTGTTATTGGAATCGGATCTGAAGTAAATATTGTTGATGGATCCATTATGATCAAATAATCCTCAGTAAAAGTATTCAAAAAGTAATTGATTACATTTCCCCAGCCAAGTGGATTTTTCTCTTGAATGAGGCTGACTTGATTAGTTTTAAAAAAATCATCAGCTAACCAATTACTTTTACCATTTGCATAAACACTTATCGGCGTGGTGGTGTGATTAGTAATTGAGGTTACGCAACTTAGTAAATCCTCAGTAAAGCCCTCTGCAATTAGGCAGATACGAATTGACCCAGCCATTGGCGGGTGTTAATTATCGAGTTTCGCGATGAAGTTGTGAAGATTTGCACCTTGGGCAAAACTTCTTAAGCTCAAGACGATCTGGATCGTTGCGACGATTTTTGCGTGTAATGTAGTTGCGCTCTTTGCACTCAACACATGCCATTGTAATTTTTGGACGAACATCTGCACTTTTAGTTGCCATGGTTGAGCTCCTAGCCTTGTAGTTTAAGCTAACTAATTAGTTAACTTCCTTGTTGGGTGAGGTTACCTGACCCTCACCATTTGGTGAAATTACTGCGTACTTTTATCTTGAATTACTAATTTAATACTGGTAGCGGAGGCGGGATTTGAACCCACGACACAGCGATTATGAGCCGCTTGCTCTACCAAGCTGAGCTACCCCGCCAAAATTAATTTTCTATATTTATTTGTTGTTCGAGCCCCCTAACGGAATCGAACCGTTGACCTTTTCCTTACCATGGAAACACTCTACCGACTGAGCTAAGGGGGCGAAGTGCTGACTAAGGATACAACCCGCCTATGTTAAAGACGAATTGAGGGTGTGATTACTTTAAGTAAGCCTTGCTTGCAATCTCAATTCGCCGCTCTTTATAAGCAGATGATGCTCCAGTTAAAAGGTGCTCAAATGGATTACCACTCTTGATTAATTTTCTTAATAGATCATCTTCAATGCCTTGATAAACCTGCACTTGTTTAGCTTTAGAAATCTTTACCTCTTTATGCGGTTTTATCATGCGATATAAAACTGTTATCAACTGCAAACCAGAGTAAACAGTGCCCCGCCATCCTCTACCAAATATATCTTGAATCTTTAACACAAACAATGTTCTAATTTTTCCTACCTCAGGATTTACTGGCTGTTTCAGCAGCTCTTTGAAAAGATTAGCTGCCTCCTCTGCTCCAGTAACTACCGGTAAAGATTCGCAGTTTTTAGATAACTCTGCTCGTAAGTTTGAATCAATTAACTTTGAAGCGGCAAGTGAAATCTGGCTTAAATCAGATTGGTCCACAGTTAATGCCACTTTGTTATCAGCTGTCCAGGCAGCTCTTCTAGTTTGATTATCGGTGCCCCTGGTATTTGGAATAAATAGTGTTGGAATCTTTGCGGCCAACTCCTCATGGACACTGTTGTATCCGGCTGCGCAAATTGCCGCATCAAATGCGTTTAAAACATTAGCCAGTGGGAAATATTTAACAACCCTTAAATCAAGTCCATCCGGTGCGAAATTCACTCCTGATGAATCAATCGGATCCTTGGTTAGGACCACTTGAAGATTTGGCCATGCCAGCAATCCCTTCAAAGCGGCAGCCATTTTGGCATTTAGATCTGCTTCGCCAATACCAAGTTGCACAAGCATTGCCGGACGATTTAAATCTAAGCCAAGCAAATTTCTAGCATCTGCTTTACTTAGTGCTGTTTTTGAATCAAAAATAGAAATAGGCTTTACAAGCACACTATCTTTTCGATTTGCAGTTGGGCCTTTGTCATAACTTTGCCCATAATCTCCCGGCGAGATGATGAGATCCATCATTTTTGACTGCAAGTTGAGTAAATACCGTTGGGGAGTTTTCTGCCAAAATCCTCTTCTTACCCAAACCAATTTCACATCTGGCCTAACACTTTTTAATCCAATAATTCCTGGATATGGAACCACGCCATCGAAGCTGACAATTTTGGCATTTGTTTCATCAATTAATGCCACAATTCGATCTCGTAAATATCTGTCCCACTCAAATCTGCCCATCCATTTTCGATCTCTGCCAGGCACATACTCAAAACCCACATCTGCAATTTTTGGTACTTCCACTACACCAGATGCCATAGAGATGATTACGGGATTTGCAAAACTCTTCAATTGGGCTGCAATCGCACTTGCTCGCGTTAGATGACCCATGCCGATTCCATTACTTGTCGCTAGAATAATGGTTACCTTTTCCATGAATTCAGTATAACTCCAACAAAGTTAGGCAGACCCAAATGAATACCTTGCTACTACTAGCAATATTGGCTCTGCAAATTTTTATGGTGTATTACCTGATAAGAAGTGCTAGAAATCTTGGTTCAAAATCTACTCGCTATCAAAAAGATTTGATGGAAAACATAAATATGATGCGAGCAAGTACTAGAAGTAATCTGGTAAACCCTGAATCAATTCCAAACTCTCCCGAGTTTAAAGCACTTAATTGGGACTACGTAATTTCACTAACAAGTCATCCGGCGAGATTTAGCACGCTAACAATTGCTCTAGATCAATGCTTAAATCAAATTCTAATTCCAAAACAGGTTTATCTAAACATCGCTCAATCAGATATATCCCAACTACCTGATGAGGTTAGAAAGTTAGAGTCTGGTGAAGTACTTAAGATAATCCCTTGTGAAGATTTAGGGCCAGGTAAGAAACTGATCCCAACTTTAAAACAAGAAGCCAACCTACCCATCATTGTGGTCGATGATGATTTGTACTTTGAAGCTGATTTAACTATGCAACTAATGATTCAGCACCATCTAGCGCCACGACATGTGATTGCATCTAGGGTCCATAAAATTTCCTATGAAAAAGATGGTCGCCCATGTGCTTACAGCAAATGGGTAAAAAATTACTCACTCTCAAATGGCCCTGCTGAAGATCTTTTCCCAACCTCAGGAGCGGGAACTCTTTATAAAAAAGAATTTTTCCATCCCGATGTAGTAGATACAGATAGTTATAAGAAGCTTGCTTTTCACACCGATGACTTGTGGTGGTATATCCAAAGTAAGCGAGTTGGAGTTATTTCAAAACGACTTCCTGGTTATAACAAATTAGAGTTTATTAAGGGCACTCAGGAGAGTGGATTATGGAGTAATGGTAATCAGGATAGAAATGATACAAATTTAAACAATTTAATGAAAAAGTACTCTCTTTAAATTAACTGGTGGCGGGTGAAGGATTTGAACCTTCGAAGGCAGAGCCGGGGGATTTACAGTCCCCTCCCATTGGCCGCTCGGGCAACCCGCCAGGATTGTTAAGCGAAGTAAAGTCTAAAGCCTTATTACTTCTAATGCCAAAAGATCAATTATCTATCACTATACCTTGCAATAAATCGAACATGGTCTGGATTTAACTCTGCAATAGTTCTTGCGCCAAGTAGTTTCATAGTTCTAACTACTTGAGTGCGAAGAATCTCTAAGGTGCGATCGACGCCAGGTTTTCCACCTGCCATTAAGCCATAAAGGTATGCCCGTCCAATCCAGGTGAATTTGGCACCACTTGCAAGAGCTGCAACAACATCTGCACCATGCATAATTCCCGTATCCACTTGCACCTCTGCTTTGCTTCCCGCTTCCTTTACCACCTCTGGTAATAAATAAAGTGGGACTGGTGCGCGATCTAATTGTCGGCCACCATGATTTGAAAGAATAATTGCATCAGCACCTGCTGCTACAGACATAAGTGCATCATCAACTGTTTGAATACCCTTGACCACAAGATTTCCTTGCCACTGCCCCCGAATCCACTTTAAATCCTCATATGTGACTGTTGGATCAAACATAGAGTCAAGTAACTCAGCAACAGTGCCGTTCCAAGAATCCAGCGATGCAAACTTAAGTGGATCTGTTGTAAGAAAGTTAAACCACCATGCTGGTCGAGGAATTGCATTTAATATTGTTTTTGAAGTTAAAGATGGTGGAATGGTCATTCCATTTCTAACATCTCTTAACCTGGCACCTGCCACTGGTACATCTACAGTCAAAACTAAGGTGTCAAAACCTGCAGCTTTTGCCCGATCAACCAAAGCCATACTTCTATCTCGATCTTTCCACATATAAAGTTGAAACCAATTTCGCCCAGTCGGTGCAACTCTTGCAACATCTTCTATGGATCGAGTCCCCATGGTTGAAAGGGTGTACGGAATTCCAGCATCAGCTGCAGCACATGCTCCTGCATACTCACCTTCAGTTTGCATCATTCTTGTGAAGCCAGTTGGTGCAATGCCAATCGGCATACTCATTTTCTTGCCTAGCATTTGTACCGAAAGATCGACATCTTTAACATCGCGTAAAATTCTTGGCTGAAACTCCAACTTTTCATATGCAGCTCTTGCTCTACTTAAGCTGGATTCAGTATCAGCACCACCATCTGTGTAATCAAAAGGGGCTTGCGGTGTACGTCGCTTGGCAATATCGCGTAAATCATAAATAGTTAAGGCCCTGGTTAATCTTCGTTTTCTTGGATTTAAAATTATCTTTCTAAATCGTAATAACTGTGCCAGATCTTTTGGGCTAGGAAAGCGCCGCTTAACCTTAACTTGGCTCACCATAGCTCCAATCAAAAACTGCCTGTGATAAAAGCAGTGCAATTAACTAGTAAAGTATAGACATGGCTGACAGTAGTTTCGATATCGTCTCAAAAATTGATCAAATGGAGTTAGATAACGCCTTTAATCAATGCGATAGGGAGATTGCTACCAGGTTCGACTTTAAGAACACCGAGACCAAAATCGAAAAAACCGGATTAAAAGTGGTTTTGGAGTCTAGTACCGAGGAGAGAGTAAAAGCCGCCCTTGATGTTTTTAAAGACAAATTGATAAAGAGAAATGTTTCACTAAAACATCTAGATGCCGCTGAGCCAGAGCTGAGTGGAAAAACTTATCGAATTACCTGCAACTTTAAAGAGGGAATATCGACTGAGAATGCAAAGAAGGTTGCTAAATTCTTAAAAGAAAAAGGTCCTAAATCTTTGAAAACCCAAATCCAGGGCGAAGAGTTGCGGGTGTCAAGTAAAAGCAAAGATGATTTACAAAGTGCTATTGCTCTTGTTAAAAAAGAGTCGTGGGAGTTTGCAGTTCAATTTACTAACTACCGATAACTAAAATAGAAGGAAATATTGAAAACTAACAGGCTTGGAATTATCTATGGCGTTGGTGCCTATGTAATCTGGGGATCATTACCAATTTACTGGCGCTGGTTAGAAAAAGCTTCGGCCTTTGAAATTTTGGCAAACCGTGGAATTTGGTCTCTAATTGTCTGTCTTCTGTTTTTAGCTTTTCAACAACAATTAAGATCCACATTTAGATTGATCAAAAATTACAAAACTTTCTTTACTCTTGCCCTATCATCGTTCTTACTTACCCTAAATTGGGGTATCTATATTTGGTCCGTATCAGTTGATCGAGTAGTTGAAGCATCCCTTGGCTATTACATGACACCACTGGTGGTGGTTTTCTTTGGTGTCTTTATATTGAAAGAAAAACTAAGGATCGCTCAGAAACTCTCACTAACTTTGGCTGCGATAGGTGTTGCAATACTAACTATTGCCTTTGGCCAGTTGCCACTAGTTGCTTTTGGTTTAGCACTTAGTTGGGGCACCTACTCATTGATAAAAAAACGGCTCGATGCCGGCTCCCTTGAAACACTTTCTGTAGAGATGCTCTTTGCTTTAATTCCTAGCGGAATTTATATGTTCTATCTGTTCAGCAATAATCAAAATGAATTTGGCTCAGAGCTTTGGTTCTCGCTAATAGTTATGACAACTGGCCTTGTAACCATCATTCCATTGCTTATGTTTAACTCAGCTGCTACTACTTTGCCCTTAACACTTCTTGGACTACTTGGTTATATCAATCCAACTATCATGTTTTTAATTGGGTTTATTGTCTTTCATGAACCATTAACTTTTTCTAAAATTTTTGGCTTTATTTTTATCTGGAGTGCGTTAATTTTGTTAGGAATTGATATGTACCGATCAGGTAGATCGATTGACCAAAGCAAAGGTTAGATTTTCTAAAGCACTTTTGGCTGGGCTGTCAGGTAGATCAACAAGCAGCTTATTTGCATCTCTTGCCACATCACCTAAATAATCTTGAACCTTTTTTAGTGCTTTGTTGTTACGAAGCTCAGTAATTACATTAGACAGATCATCATCACTGATTGGCTTTTTAAGTTTTTCAATCAGCTGCTGATCGGCCGGATCATTCTCTGCGATTACAAATAAGGTAACTAAAGTAGGAATTCCCTCTTTAAGATCTGTGCCTGGAGTTTTGCCAGAAGCGGTCTCATTACTTGCTATATCCAGCAAATCATCTGCAACCTGAAAGGCAATACCTATTTTTTCACCAAATTTTGTAAGAGTTTCAACAACCTCCATAGATGCACCGGATAATAAAGCGCCAAATCTTGCGCTAGTGGCAATCAATGAACCAGTTTTATCAGCAACTACCTTCATGTAGTGATCTATTTGAGATAAGCCTTCACTCTTGCCTTGAGTTTCTTTGATTTGACCAATCACTAATCTTTCAAAAGTTTTTGCCTGTAGTTTGACTGCCTCTGGGCCAATTTCAGCCAGCATGTCTGACACTTTTGAAAACAGATAATCACCAGTCAAAATTGCCACTGCGTTATCCCACTTTTTATTAGCACTTATAACTCCGCGTCTCAGTGCGGCATCATCCATAACATCATCGTGATACAAAGTTGCTAAATGTGTTAACTCGCAACATACCGCTGCTTTTATGATGTCGTAATTTGAAGCGTCTCCAAATTGAGCGGCCAGAAGTGTTAGTAGCGGTCTAAGTCTTTTCCCGCCAGCTTCAACTAAGTGACGTGAAGTTTCAACTACTAATGGATAATCACCTTTAATGTGTGATCGCATCAAATCTTCGACTTTTTTAAGGTCAGAGATCAAGGATTGTTCAAGTTGAATATCTAGATTAGGTATTCCAATTTTATTCATTTATTTAATAAAGGTTGCAAAGTTAGTCGCCGAACTCAATAACAAAGATGGGGCTAAACCTAAAATGATTGAGGCAATTGTGGCTACTGCAATTGAAAGCTTGCTTTTAACAGTTGGAATCACCACTGAAACTGAGTCATTTACTGGATCAGTAAAGAAAATCATTATTATGACTCGGATATAAAAGAATGCGGCAATCGCACTTGCAAGAACTCCAGTTACAACGATTTCGATACGTCCAGATTCATAAGCAGCGGAGAAAATTGCAAACTTACCGATAAAGCCAGAGGTTAATGGAATACCTGCAAAGCTTAGAAGTAGGAAGGCAAATATTGATCCGACAAGTGGTGATTTCTTTCCTAGGCCAACCCAACGATTTAAGTCAGTTACCTCACCGGTTGAATCTCTGACTAAACTTATAATTCCAAATGCAGCAAGAGTGGTTAATCCGTAAGCCATTAGGTAAAACAATGAAGCAGCTAAACCATCTTTACTAAGTGCCACAACGCCAGAAAGTAGGAAACCGGCGTGGGCAATTGAGGAGTATGCCAGCATACGTTTTACATCTCGCTGAGCTATTGCAACCACAGAGCCAAAAACCATAGTTAAGATCGCAATCACAGTAATTATTGGTCGCCACATTGTTTGTACTTCAGCAAAACCTATGTAAAAGATTCTTAAAATTGCTCCAAAAGCTGCAACCTTTGTGCAAGCGGCCATAAAAGCAGTTACAGGAGTCGGAGCGCCTTGATATACATCTGGCGTCCATGAATGAAATGGAACTGCACTAATTTTGAACAATAAACCAATTGAGACGAAGATAATTCCAATCAACAAAAATACTTCATTGGCACTACCGGCGGCTGAGCTAATGCCAGCCAATGAGATTGTGCCGGCATAGCCATATAAAAAGGCTGCACCAAATAAGAAAAAGGCGGATGCATATGCTCCAAGTAAGAAGTACTTAAGCGCTGCTTCTTGGGAGAGTAAGCGCCTTCGCCTGCTTAGACCAGCTAATAAGTAAAGTGGTAGTGAGAACACCTCAAGTGCAACAAACAATGTTATTAAATCTGTGGCCACTGGAAACAGCATCATTCCACCAACGGCAAACATAAAGAGTGGGAAAATCTCAGTTTGTTGATTTTTTTGTGACAAAGCAACAGCTTCCTCACTAGATCCCGGTAATGCTGAAGCCTGAGCTGTGAAGTTATCCTGATCTGCAATAAGTAATACTGCAATTAAAGCCAAGATCACCACTGTTGCTTGGATAAATACACCAGCTTTATCAATCGTTACCGAATTAACCGCTGCAGTAGTAGATGAAATATCCCTTATTCGCCACAGCTGAACTAACGCCAGTAGCAATGCACCAATGCTGATAGTCAGTTGGACAGCGGCTCGATGAGTCTTGCCCATAAACGCCTCAACCAAAACACCAATAACGGCCGCCGCAAAGACAATAATCATTGGCGAAAGTAGAAGGTAACCAAGAGCAGGTGCGGTTAGCATCATTTCTTCACCTGCGCTATCGGATCTAAAAAGCCGGCATCTGTCACCACTTTTTCAGAGGTTGGATTAATCAAATCAAGTGCTGGTTTTGGATAAAAACCCATCACAACAATTATCGCTATAACAGGGGCAATTGCAATTTTTTCACGCAAGTTTAGATCTGCCATTTTTTCATTACCTGGTGTAATTGGACCATGTAAAGTTTTTTGAATTGGAATCAAAATGTAAAGGGCAGCCAAGATAATTCCCAATGTACCAATAATCGCAGCTACTGGATACCGAGTATAAGTTCCAACTAACACTAAGAATTCACTTACAAAGCTTGCCAATCCTGGTAGTGCAAGTCCTGATAAGCCAGCAATAAAAAAGCTCCAGGCCATAATTGGAGTAACTCTTTGAAGCCCACCGAAGTCTGAAATTGTTGATGAGCTTCTTCGAGCCATCATCCAACCTGCAATCAAGAACAATGCTGCGGTGGAAAAACCATGATTTACCATATACAAGTTTGCACCTGACATACCTTGAGTGGTCATGGCAAAAATACCCATTGTGATAAATCCAAAGTGAGAAATTGAGGTAAATGCAATCAATCCTTTAACATCTTTTTGTCCAATAGCCATAAATGCACCATAAATTATGGAGATAACCGCCAAGGTGATTATTAAAGGCGTAAAGGTTTTACTAGCATCTGGAAATAACTCAATACAAAAACGAATCATGCCGTATGTGCCAACTTTATCTAGTACACCTAATAGCAAAACTGAGGTGCCAGGTGTAGCTGATTTTGCGGCATCGGGTAACCAAGTATGGAAAGGCCACAATGGAGCTTTGATGGCAAATGCGATGAAAAATCCTAAAAACAGGAAGTTTTCGGTTTGGTTATCTATTTCTAAAGTTGAAAGTTGGGTCAAATCAAAAGTAGAACCAATTTGATTTCCAGATATTACATAAACACCTATTATGGAAGCTAACATCAATAATCCACCAAATAAGCTATACAAAAGGAATTTAATCGCGGCTGCTGATCTATTCACACTTCCATATCCACCTATTAAAAAATATACCGGAATTAGCATTGCTTCGAAGAAAACATAAAATAGAAATAGATCAGTAGCAGCAAAAACGCCAATCATCATGGTTTCAAGAATTAGGATTAAGACGTAAAAAGTTTTAACACTCCATCTACCACCATCAGACTCATTCCAAGTTGCAAGCACCACAATTGGTACTAAAATTGTTGAAAGTAAGATTAAAACTAAAGAAATACCATCTACACCAACGGCAAAGTTAATATTAAAGGCTGAGATCCAGGCATTACTCTGCGTAAACTGCATACTAGTTAGTGACTTATCAAAACCTGTAGCTAAAAACAGTGATGCAACTGCCACTAAAGTTGTAACTAAGAGAGCAAACTTTTTCACAAAATCGGTGTTCTTATTTGGGATGAAATACATGAGCGCTGCGCCAATTAGTGGTAGTAGGCCAATTAGAGTTACCAGACTCATGCGGTAACAACCCATATTGTTGCGATCAAAGCTAAAGCTCCTACAACCATTAACAATGCATAGCTTCTTACATATCCGTTCTGAATAACCCTTAATTTGTTACCAGCGCTCAATGAAACAGAACCCACTCCTCTTACCGCTCCATCTATCAATAAGTAATCGATATTTAGCAAGTTCTTTACTAATGATTGTCCAGGTCGCATAAAAGCTGCTTCGTTAAAACTATCTTGGAATAGATCTGCTCGTGCTGCTTTAGTAAGTGATGACACCTGCTCTGGTGCCTTATCTGTTTGCTCCCCGCGATACTTAAGTATTGCGATTGCTACACCAATAATTACAACAACTACAGCCATAACTGAAACCACAATTGGTGGCAAAAGCTCCTTATGATGAACTTCGAGTGGATTTACAACTGGCTCTAGCCAATGAACTAACCAATCACCTTTATACAAAAGATAACCGGAGGCAACAGAGCCAATTGAAAGCAATCCAATAGGTATTAACATCAAAGCTGGACTTTCATGAGGTTCATCTTTATGACCCCATCTTTCATTTCCGAAAAAGGTCAAAATAACCACTCGGGTCATATAAAAGGCGGTAATCATGGCTCCAAATAGTGTCGCCGATCCCAATATCAAACCTTTAACTCCACCTTCATTAAGAGCGGTCTCGATGATTTTGTCTTTTGAATAAAAACCAGCAAATGGTGGCACGCCAATAATTGCAAGATACCCAAGGCCAAAGGTTAGGAAAGTAATCGGCATAAATTTTCCAATTCCGCCATACCTTCGCATATTTACTTCATCTTTCATTCCATGCATTACTGAACCAGCACCAAGGAACATGCTCGCCTTAAAGAACCCATGTGTAAGTAGATGCATAATTGCAAATGCATAACCAATCGGTCCTAATCCAGTTGCTAAAATCATGTAGCCAATTTGTGACATAGTAGAAGCAGCTAATGCTTTTTTAATATCATCTTTTGCGGTACCAATAATTGCTCCGAAAAGTAAAGTGATTCCACCAATAATTAAGACCATTAACTGCGCAATTGGTGCAGCATCAAAAATAAAATTAGATCGAGTTATTAGATATACACCGGCGGTAACCATGGTTGCCGCATGTATCAAGGCCGAAACTGGAGTTGGACCTGCCATTGCATCTCCCAACCAAGATTGCAATGGAAATTGGGCAGATTTACCGCAGGCAGCAAGTAAGAGCATTAGACCAATAGCAGTCAGCTGTGTTGAAGATGCTTGGTCAACACCCTCTTTCATACCAGAAAAAGAGACATCGCCGAAGGTGGCAAATGCAATCATTATCGCAAGTGATAACCCGACATCACCGACGCGGTTAGCCACAAATGCTTTTTTGGCTGCGGTTGCATATGCAGGTTTTTCATTCCAGAAACCAATCAGCAGGTAGGAGGCAAGTCCTACTCCCTCCCAACCTACATAAAGATTCAAATAAGAGTCACCTAAAACCAAAAGCAACATAGCAGCAATAAAGAAATTTAGATAGGCAAAAAAACGCCTGCGATCTAAGTCGTGTGACATATAGGCAATTGAATAAACATGAATCAAAGTGCCAACACCTGTGATTAGCAAAACAAAACATATAGAAAGCTGATCTAAAAGAAGCGAAGCATCTACTTGGAAGGAGCCTACAGAGATCCAAGTAAATATTTTCTGTGTTACCGCTCGATTTTCCTCTGACCTTGCTTGCATCGCAAAAAACTCAATAATTCCGATTGTGAAAGTAGAGGCAGAAACAATTGTTCCCATTATGTGGCCCCAGGAGTTAGCTCGCTTTCCTGCCAGCAACAAAATCGCTGAGCTAAATAATGGAAGCGCGATCAACCAGAGTAGGTTCTCAGATGTCTGCATACTTATCTTTTCAGCAAACTTGCATCATCTACAGATGCAGAACGTCTAGATCGATAAATAGTCACAATAATTGCCAGTCCAACTACCACCTCACAAGCTGCAACAACCATGGTGAAGAAAGCAACAACTTGACCCTCTAAATTACTGTTTATTCTCGCAAAGGTTACAAAAGCTAAATTAGCGGCGTTAAGCATCAATTCAATACACATAAATACCACAATTGAATTTCTTCGTACCACTACACCAATAGCACCAATGGTAAATAAGATTGCTGAGAGGTAGAGATAATTAGCAACTGCCATTACTTTTCCTCCTCTTCAGCTTTTTTCATTTCAAAAGTTGTACTCTCAATAATGTCTCCCCGAGCCTGCAGTACTTTTGAAATTGAGGTAGGTGCAGCCTGTCCAGTTGGCAATAGCGCTGGCACATCTACTGCATTATGTAGTGCGTAAACACCAGCACTTGGTAAGCCAGCAGCATCTTTTAAGTTATCTTCTCTAAATCTTGCAATCGACAAATCTCGTTGAGAATTATTTGATTTAGATTTCTGGCTATGTCCTAACACCATCGCACCAATTGCTGCGGTAATTAACAGAGCCGATACCACTTCAAATGCGAAGACATACCTAGTGAACAACTGCACGGCAATCCCAAATGCATTTCCTTCAGCATTTGCTGCAGCTAAGCCTGTGATTGGTCGATTAAAGGTTGCTCGACCTATCAAACTAACCAATAGACCACCAAACCCAACTGCTGCAACTATTGCTATTGGTCTAAGTCTAGGAATGTTTTCTTCCAATGAATCTGATGTGTCAATGCCAACTAACATTAAAATGAATAAAAACAGCATCATTACAGCGCCGGTGTAAACAACTATTTGAACAATGCCTAAGAAAAGGGCCTCTTGAGCAATATAGAAAATTGCCAATGAAATCATCACCCAAGCAAGAAGCAAAGCAGAGTGAACCGCCTTTTTTACTAAAAGCATTCCAAGTGCTGCCAGAACTGACAAGGGCGCAAGGAAATAAAACAGATAAGACTCTGGAGTGGCGGTTGTGCCAACATCTAAAGCGAAATTAATCATTAATAGCTACACCTTGTGATGGATGAGAGCCTGTGACTTCACCACGATAGTAATTACCATCATCAGTATTTGGATACATTGGGTGTGGTGGTGGAACCATGCCAGCTCGTAGCGGACCTAGTAGATCATCTTTTTCAAATATCAATTTTCCTCTTGTGCTATCTGCTAACTCATACTCATTTGTCATTGTTAATGCTCTAGTGGGGCAAGCCTCAATACAAAGCCCGCAGAATATGCACCTTAAATAATTGATTTGATATACCTTTCCATACCGTTCACCTGGAGAGTACTGCTCGCCTTCTTTGTTATCAGCACCTTCAACATAAATTGCATCAGCTGGACAAGCCCATGCACACAATTCACAACCTATGCATTTTTCGAGTCCATCTGGATGTCTATTTAATTGATGGCGACCATGGAATCTTTCAGCGGTTGGTTCCTTTACCTCTGGGTATTGCACTGTATTTACTTTCTTAAACATTGTTCTGAAAGTCACCCAAAATCCAAGAAGTTGCTTGCCAAAGCTTGCACTTTCATGATCAGTAATTGGAGCTTTAGCTTGATCTGACTTAGCTAAACCAAAATCCTCATTACGAGGCAAAATTTCATCAGCCATTTAACTGCTCCGCTCTTGAGTTTGGAATTGCTGGGACTGGAAAATTAGGTTCAGAGGCATTAACTATTTTTGCTTGCTTTGCAATCTTTTCTTTATGGCGCTCAAACAAAGAGGTACCAACTAGGTATAAAAGTGCAACTGTAAAGACAAATGCGAATATAACTGCCCGTGGTGCATTCTCTTGAGATAACAATCGCAAGCTTGCTACAACTAAAATCCAAGCTAATGAGAATGGAATCAGTACTTTCCATCCAAACTTCATAAACTGGTCATATCGCAGACGTGGCAAGGTTCCACGTAACCAAACAAAGACAAAGAAAAATGCTAAAACCTTTATAAAGAACCAAACTAATGTAAACCATCCACCCAGCCACTGCTCAGTAAATCCAAGACCTGGTAGGGCTCGATAGCCACCCAAGAACAATGTGGTGGCTAAGGCTGAAACTGCAATGATATTTACATACTCTGATAGGAAAAATAGTGCGAATTTAAGTGATGAGTACTCAGTATGGAAACCACCAACTAGTTCACCCTCTGCCTCAGCTAAATCAAATGGTGCACGATTTGTTTCGCCAACCATAGAGATTGAATAAATTACAAAGGATGGAAACAGCACAACTGCATACCACCACTGTTGTTGGGCGGCGACAATCTCTGAAGTGGACATTGAGCCGGCATAGATGAAAACAGCAACAAGAGATAATCCCATTGCAACTTCATAGGAAATTACCTGGGCTGATGAACGAAGCCCGCCTAGCAGCGGATAAGTTGATCCAGAAGACCAACCTGCCAACACAATTCCATAAACTCCAAATGAGGCTACGGCAAGAATGTAAAGAACGCCGACTGAAAGATCTGTTAGCTGCATCGCTGTTTGTTGACCAAAGAAATTGACAGGCCCAGTCATAGGAATTACTGCAAATGCCATAAAACATGCAGTCGTACTGATAATTGGCGCAATTACAAACACGATGCGATCAGCTGATTTGGGAATTAGATCCTCTTTTAGAGCTAGCTTTACGCCATCAACTAATGCCTGTAATAAACCAAATTTACCAACTCTGTTTGGTCCACTTCGTTGTTGCATTCTGGCAACGATTCGTCGCTCACCCCAAACCGACATAATCGTTAAGAAAACACATACAGCAAAAATTATTAAACCCTTTAGTGCAATAACCCAACCTGGGTCTTGGCTGATTAACTCTGCATTTGTCATGCCTTAGCCACCTTTACAACAGAATTTCCAACCACGCCTAGATTTCTAATCAACTGGCTATTGATTGAATTGCGAGGTAACCAAATGCTGGAGTCATCAATATCGCCAATTACGCATGGAAGTGTAACTGCGCCATAACTGTTTGAAACTCTAACTAAATCACTCTCCCTAACACCTAGGTTATTGGCTCTGAATTTGCTAATCACAGCAACAGAAGCACGAGCAGTACCAGCTAAATTTTCCTCTCCATCTTGTAAAGAACCTTTATCTAGCAGGTTTCGCCAGGAGGTAAGAATTGCCTCATCATTACTAAGAGATTTAACTTCAGTGCCGGCAACTGATTTCATACTTGGACTAGCACCATCCCATGCACCAAGGGATTCTAGTTCAGCTCTTGCAGATTTAACTGTTGGCAAGTTAATTGGTTTACCAATCTCATCAGCCAAGATTGAAAGAATTCTTACATCACTTCGATTAAGCGATTGTTCCACTGCTGCCTCAAACTTACGGACCTTTCCTTGCCAATCCATGAACGAACCACTCTTTTCAACCACTGCTGCAACAGGAAATACCACTGACGCGATTTCGGTGATATCACTTTGGCGAATTTCAAGTGACACAATAAACTTTTTAGAAAGTTTTACTTTGGCATCTGCAGAGATATCCATTGGATCAACTCCACCAATTACTAACGCCTGTAAATCTGAGTTGATCATTTCTTGGGTATCCATGCCTTGAGCAGTTGGTAGTGAGTCCACACTCCAAGCTGTTGAAAGATCTACCCTGGCTGCAGCATCAGTAATCGGACGTTTTCCTGGTAATAAATTTGGCAGCGCTCCTGCTGTTATGGCACCTACCTCACCTGCTCGTCGAGGGATCCAACCCAATTTTGCACCAGTTTTTTGAATCAAATTGGCAACTGCTGACAACGCTCCAACAGTTTCAGCTGCCCGCTCACCAACTAGCACCACTGATTTGTTTGTTAAACCGGTAATTGAATTAATTGCCGCCACTTCATTTCCAGCTGCACTCTTTATCAAATTCGCATTTAGTTTTTCACTTCCCCGACTTGAAAGAGCAGCAATGCTGGTCACTTTTATTGAGCGCTTGTGAACTTGTTTATAGATTCTTAAAAAGACAATTGGCGACTCATCCTCTGGTTCAAAGTTAATGAGAAGTACATGATCTGCCTTATCGATATCTGAGTATGCCGCTGTGGAAGGAGTAGATGTTAAGAAATCCAACTCCTCTTGAGTTTGGACTCGTGCTCGAAAATCAATATTGTTACTTCCAAGAGTTACTCGAGCAAATTTGCTATAACCATAAGCATCTTCAACTGTTGCTCGTCCGCCAACCAACACACCAGCTCGTGCCTCTTTTAATCCAGCTGCTGCTACTGCCAACGCCTCAGGCCAAGAGGCCTCTCGTAGTTGACCATTTGAGTCGCGAATCAGTGGGGTAGTAATTCGATTTTTTGCCACTTCATACTTAAATGCCCAGCGACCTTTATCGCAATTCCACTCTTCATTCACAGATGGATCTTCACCAGCTAGTCTGCGTAAAGTTTTTCCTCTACGAACATCGGTGCGCATTGCACAGCCTGAAGCACAGTGTTCACATGCAGATTCGGTAGAAACTAAATCAAAAGGCCTTGCTCTAAATCGATAAGAGGTTCCAGTTAATGCTCCTACTGGACAGATTTGAACAGTATTACCTGAGTAGTAAGAATTAAATGGTTCATCTTCATAAATACCCACCTGCTGCAGAGCGCCTCGTTCATTTAAGGTAATAAATGGATCGCCAGCAATTTGCTCTGAAAATCTGGTGCAGCGAGCACAAAGCACGCATCGTTCACGATCTAACAAAACTTGTGAAGAGATAGCTACCGGTTTTTCAAATGTTCGCTTAGCTCCCTCAAATCGAGATTCACCACGGCCGTTGGACATGGCTTGATTTTGTAATGGGCACTCGCCACCTTTATCGCACACTGGACAATCCAATGGGTGGTTTATAAGTAATAACTCCATCACACCCTTTTGTGCTTTATCAGCTACAGCCGAGGTTAATTGTGTTTTAACGATCATTCCGTTTTCAACTGGAATAGTGCAGGAAGCTTGTGGTTTAGGAAACGCTCGACCATTAATTTCAATATCAACTAAGCATTGTCGGCAAGCACCAGCAGGTTCAAGTAGTGGATGATCACAAAATCTTGGTATCTGAATTCCAAGTTTTTCTGCCGCTCTGATCACTAGCGTGCCCTTTGGCACAGTTACTTCAAAGCCATCAATCACACAGGTTATTAACTCAACTTTTTGTTCACTACTAAGCTCTTGAATGCTCATCTAACACCTGCACTTTCAAACAAGGTGGCGGCCGCTGGATCAAATGGGCAACTACCAGCTGATAGATGATCTAAATACTCCTGTCGGAAGTATTGAAGTGAAGAAATTATTGGACTTGCTGCACCATCTGCAAGTGCGCAAAATGAACGCCCCATAATGTTGTCACAAAGATCTAACAACTTATCTAGATCTGCTGCGCTGCCCTTGCCAGCCTCTAAATCCTTCAATACCTGAACTAACCACCAGGTTCCTTCTCGACATGGTGTGCACTTTCCACAAGATTCATGTTTGTAAAACTCTGTCCAACGAAGCACCGCACGAACCACACAGGTTGTCTCATCAAATATTTGTAATGCTTTTGTGCCAAGCATTGAGCCTGCAGCGGAGACTCCTTCGTAATCTAATGGCACATCTAAATGCGCATCGGTAAATATTGGCGTTGATGAACCGCCTGGTGTCCAAAACTTCAATTTATGCCCTGATCTAATTCCACCAGATATCTCAAGTAGTTGGCGAAGTGTTATGCCAAGTGGTGCTTCAAATTGACCTGGATTGTTTACATGGCCTGAGAGTGAATAAAGGGTAAAGCCTTTACTTTTCTCTGTTCCCATCGCAGTAAACCATGCGACACCATTATTAATAATTGCCGGTACTGAGGCAACAGATTCAACATTGTTAACAACGGTTGGCTTCGCATATAAACCAGCAATTGCTGGAAAAGGTGGACGCAATCTTGGTTGTCCTCTAAATCCTTCAAGTGAATCTAGTAACGCAGTCTCTTCTCCGCAAATATAAGCACCTGCTCCAACATGGAGAACTAACTCCAAATCAAAACCTTTGCCCAAAATATTTTTACCGAGTAAGCCTGCCTTGTAAGCATCCGCTATCGCTTGTTGAACTCTTCTTACTACATGCGTTACCTCACCACGTATATAAATAAATGCATAATTGGCCCTTATTGCGTAGGAACCGATAATCACACCCTCAATTAACACATGGGGATTTGCCATCATTAAAGGTGTATCTTTACAAGTTCCAGGTTCTGACTCATCAGCATTTACAACAAAGTAATGTTCTTTGTTATCTCCTTGCGGAATAAAACCCCATTTATTTCCAGTAGGAAAACCTGCTCCGCCTCGTCCACGTAACCCAGAATCTTTAACCATTTGAATAACTTCATCTGGTTTCATAGCTAAAGCTTTTCCAACTGCGGTGTACCCACCACTGCGTTTATAACCTTCAATAGTAAATGAATCTGCTTGATCCCAGTTGGCAGAAAGGACTGGAGTTAATTTACTCATGCCCCACCTTTAGCCTTCTTTAATCCCAACAATGTTGGCTCACCTGCCTGCACGCCTTCATTTGCCAATCCATCAGAGATGCCAGCTAAGACCGCTGAGTTTTGTTTCCAAGTTCGCAGTGTCTTTGGGCCTCGTGTTGGTGGGATTGGATTTCCAGCTCTTGCACTATCAACTAGATCTTTAGTTGATTGCACTGTTTGGTTGTCATAAAACTCCCAATTGACCATAACAACAGGTGCATAATCACAAGCAGCATTGCACTCAATGTGTTCTAATGAAACCTTGCCATCTGGAGTGACGCCATCATTTTCAATTCGTAAATGCTCTTTAACCGCATCAAATATTGCATCGCCACCCATAACTGCACACAATGTATTGGTGCAGATTCCAACATGGTAATCACCCACTGGTTTAGATTTGTATTGGGTGTAAAAAGTTGAAACTGCAGTCACCTCAGCGGTTGCAAGCTCTAGTTTTTGGCCAATTAATTCAATACCTTCATTAGTCACATATCCCTCTATTGATTGCACAAAATGAAGCAATGGCATGATGGCAGATCGTTTACGTGGATATCTTGCAATTATTGAATCCATAACTGCAATTTGCTCATTTGTATATGCCATTATCGATCAACTCCTCCCATTACAGGATCAATTGATGCCACAGCAGCAACTACATCAGAAATTAATCCACCCTCACACATAGCTGGCGTTGATTGCAGATTGTTAAATGATGGATCTCGGAAATGAACTCGATAAGGCCTAGTACCACCATCTGAAACTAAATTAACTCCTAATTCACCTCGAGGAGATTCAATAGCGGTATATACCTGCCCTGCTGGAACACGAAAACCTTCTGTGACTAATTTGAAGTGATGAATCAACGCCTCCATTGACTCACCCATAATTTCTCTAATGTGATTTAGTGAGTTACCCATTCCATCAGCACCAACTGATAGTCGGGATGGCCACGCAATCTTCTTATCAGCCACCATTACTGGTTGGCCCTCTAATTTCTCTAATTTAGAAACACATTGCTCAATAATTCTCAAAGATTGCTCTAGTTCTTTCATTCTGATTAAAAAGCGACCATAAACATCACAGGTATCGGTAGTTGGGATTTCAAATTCATAATCCTCATAACCACAATAAGGTTGTGCTTTACGTAAATCCCAAGCTAATCCAGTTGAACGAAGCACTGGTCCAGTAATTCCTAATGTCGTACATCCGGCTAAATCTAGATAACCAACCCCCTGCGTACGCTTGATCCAAATAGAATTTCCTACCAAAAGCTTTTCATTATCCTTAAAGTTAATTCTTAAATCTTTAACAGTCTCGCGAATCTTTTGCAGCGCACCTTGTGGTAAATCCTGTGCCACTCCGCCTGGTCGTACATAAGCCATATTCATTCGCAACCCAGAGAGCATTTCAAATATATCTAATACCTTTTCACGCTCTCTAAATGCAAAGATCATTGGCGATAGAGCGCCCAACTCAAGTGCGCCAGTTCCTAGGGCAACCATGTGTGATGAGATTCGATTGAACTCCATCATCATTACACGTATTACCGTAGCTCTTTCTGGCACATCATTTGTTATTCCCAATAGCTTTTCAACGCCTAGGCAATATGCAGTCTCATTGAATATTGGTGACAGATAATCCATTCTGGTTACAAAAGTTACGCCTTGAGTCCAATTTCTAAACTCAGTGTTTTTCTCAATTCCAGTATGCAGATAGCCGATTCCACATCGTGTTTCGGTAATTGTTTCTCCTTCAAGCTCCAAAATTAAACGAAGCACTCCATGAGTTGAGGGGTGTTGTGGTCCCATGTTTAAAACAACTCGTTCCTCTTTTGTTGCACCAATTTCAGTTACTAATGCATCCCAATCTCCACCTGTAACTGAATAAACTCGACCTTCAGTTGTTTCCTGCGAAGATGCGTATGGATCAGTGAAAGTGGTCATGAGTAACTCCGACGCTGTGATGGTGCAGGAACTGTTGCACCCTTGTATTCAATTTCAATACCATCCAATGGATAATCTTTTCGTTGTGGAAAACCAGACCAATCATCTGGCATCAAAATTCGTGTTAGGCCAGGATGGTTATCAAAAATAATTCCAAACATGTCATAAGTCTCTCGCTCATGCCAATTTGTTCCAGCCCATATTTCAACTAGTGATGGAATGTGGGGATCTGTTTCCGACACACAAACTTCTAATCTGATTCGTTGGTTTCTCGTTATTGAAAGCAACGAATAAATTGCATGCAACTGGCGATTTACTTCTTCTGGATAGTGCACACCATTTACGCCAACACACATCTCAAACTTCAATTGATCACGTAGTATCTTGGCCACTTCCAGTAATCGACTTGGTTTTATAAACAAGGTTAACTCGCCACGGTCTACTACTACCTTTTCAATTGCATCACTAAATAGTGGATATGCCCGTTCTAAATCATCAGCCACCTGATCAAAATATCCACCATATGGCCGTTCAGTTGATCCAATTACAGTTTGGGTTTTTACCAATCCGCCAAAACCTGAAGTATCTCCGCTTCCTTGGCTACCAAACATTCCGCTCTTACTCATGCCAACAATCCCTTTAATTGATGAGTAGGTTTTGCAGCTAACGCAGCCGCCTCTACCTCTTTAATTATTTTTTCTCTATTTGGACCAAGCTTTTCATTTCCAATTTGCTCATGTAGTTTCAAAATTGCATCCATCAACATTTCAGGTCTTGGTGGACATCCTGGAAGATAGATATCAACAGGAATTATGTGATCAACCCCTTGCACAATTGCGTAGTTATTGAACATACCTCCTGATGAAGCACAAGCTCCCATGGCAATTGACCATTTAGGTGCTGCCATTTGATCATAAATTTGGCGAACAACTGGAGCCATTTTGTTACTGACTCGGCCAGCAACAATCATTAAATCCGCTTGCCGAGGAGATGCCCGAAATACTTCCATTCCAAATCTCGCTAAATCATATCTACCCGCACCCGCTGCCATCATTTCAATAGCGCAACAAGCCAAACCAAAAGTTGCTGGCCACAATGAATTTTTGCGCATATAACCAGCCAGTTTTTCAACTGTTGTTAAAAGAAACCCACTCGGTAATTTTTCTTCTAAGCCCATGTCAATCCCATTCCAATCCACCACGTCGCCAGACATAGGCATAGGCCACAAATACTGTGCCAATAAATAATCCCATTTCAACTAATCCAAATACGCCAAGCTCATCAAATGCAACAGCCCATGGATATAAAAAGACTATTTCAATATCAAAAACAATAAACAACATCGCAGTTAAGAAATACTTAATAGGAAATCTACCGCCACCTGCTGCTTGTGGTGAGGGTTGGATACCGCACTCATAAGCATCTGACTTTGCTCGGTTATACCGTTTTGGGCCAGTCAGGGCTGCGGCCACAACAGAAAAAATCGCAAATCCAAAACCAATTGCCCCAATCGCCAGGATTGGCACATAGGGATTAAATGAAAGATTCATACCGTCAAATCTTATTGTTTGCCAGCAGTGGCTTTTGCCACTTAAGCCTTATACCCAATGTGAACTGCGACAATTCCGAAGGTTAGGTCCTGCCAAGCCACAGAGTTCCACCCATTTTTTTCCATTATTCGAGCCAGCCCTGCCTGATCTGGCCAGGCTCGAATAGATTCTGCAAGATAAACATAAGCCTTTGGATTTTTACTTATTTTTCGCACCACGATGGGCAGTGCCTTCATTAAATAGTTTAGGTAAATGCTTTTGAAAATCTTATTCACGGGATGAGAAAATTCAGCAATAACTATTTTCCCGTTATGTTTAGTAACGCGCGAGGCTTCTTTTAATGCCAAAGAAGTATCACTTGTATTTCTCAAACCAAATGAAATTGTAGTTACATCAAAAGTGTTGTCATTAAATGGCAACTTAAGGGCATCACCTTGAACAAACTTAATGTCTTTATGTTGCTTCCTGCCTTGTGCAAGCATTCCCTCTGAGAAATCAAGTGCAGTAACTTGTGCACCTTTATCAACTAATGGTCTAGCTGATGATCCGGTGCCAGCGGCTATATCCAAGATCTGCATACCAGTTTTTGGAGCAATGATTGCCGTCACACTTTTGCGCCAAGATTTAGTTCTACCGAGGCTAAGAAGGTCATTTAGAAAGTCATATCGACTTGCCACACCATCAAACATCTTTGATACATCATCTGGATCTTTGTTTAGATTAGCACGGACCACGCCCCTATTCTCTAAGGAGTAGGCTTTGCACACAAATCCAGTAAATAGATGGGCGTAAATTATTCATGTCAGTTTTAATTACTACTGAAATCTTGGGAGAGAATTCAGTACTTACCTCTGTCGAAAGCCATCTAGATTTAACTGCAGCTTGGTTGCGAAGTGGAGATGGGCTTGTAGGTTTTGGAGAGTACAAAAAAGTAAAAATTTCAGGACCCGATAGATTTAAACAAGCCCGCACCTGGTGGAACCAACAACTTTCTGAATTTAAAATTCAAAATAATGTGCACGGTAGTGGCACCGGGCCTGTGCTTTTTACCTCGTTCTCATTTGATCCTCAACAAAGCTCAGTGCTACTTATTCCTGAGATCATCTTGGCGAAAAAAGGTAATAAGTCTTGGGTTACTTGGATTGGCGATAGCAGACAGCCAGATTTTTCAAAGCTAAACAATGCAAAATCAAGTGGCCAGATAACTTGGGAGATTGGGTCAATATCAGAGAATAAGTGGCGAGAACAGGTAAGTTTTGCAATCAAATCAATAAATGAGGGTAAGTTAGAAAAAGTAGTTCTAGCCAGGGATCAAATTGCACGTTCTAATTCGCCAATTAATACTCGCAGTCTTTTGCAACGACTTGAAATTGATTATCCATCTACTTGGTTATTCATGGTTGATGGATTAGTTGGTGCTACTCCTGAACTTTTAGTTAGGCTAAGTAAATCTCTAGTAACCTCTAGAGTTTTAGCAGGAACAATCCAAAAAACTGGCAATGAAGACAGAGACTTGGCTCTGGCCGCCTCGTTAGCCAAATCTTCAAAGGATTTAGAGGAGCATGAGTACGCAGTTAGATCAGTCGCTGATGCGTTAGAACCATTTTGTTCATCAACAAATGTTCCAGAATCTCCCTTTGTTCTACATCTTTCAAATGTTATGCATCTTGCAACTGATGTCACTGGAGTTCTCAATGACAGCGTAAAACAAGCAGATATTTTTACCCTGATCGATCAACTTCATCCCACAGCAGCGGTCTGTGGTACCCCTACAGATATCGCAAGAGAATTGATTAGTAATCTTGAACTAATGAATCGCGAACGATATGCAGCTCCAGTCGGTTGGGTAGATGCAAATGGAGATGGTGAGGTAGCGATTGCACTTCGTTGTGGATTACTTTCAGAAGACAAAAAATCTATGCGAATTTTTGCAGGTTGTGGAATTGTTGCAGGTTCAGACCCTGAGAAAGAATTTGCCGAGAGTCAGGCTAAGTTAATGCCCATGCGCACCGCTCTTGAGATGCTCTGAGATATATCTTTTAACTTTTGGGCATTTATCTCTCGATTTGGTACCGCTACAACCACAATCTCTAAGCCTGTAACTTTCTTGTTTAACACATTTTGCAATTGGGAAGCATCACTTACCCTCAAAGCATTTACCCCAAAGCCAGTGCAAACCTCAACAAGATCTAAATTGTGTGGAGTACCAAATAACTGATCGAAATCTTCAACCCCAGCTTGTGGCAAGGTGGAAAATATCCCACCGCCATTGTTATCAATAACATAGATCCGTATATTTTCACCAGCTGCATTTGTTAACGCGGAAATATCATGTAAAAAGGTCAAATCACCCAAAATTGCATTGGTGTTTTCAAACTCTTTAGCAATACCAAATACTGTTGAGATATTTCCATCTATGCCAGCCAAACCTCGATTTGCAAAAACATCAAGTCCACCTCTTGGCTTACAAAATGCTTCAATATCTCTAACTGGCCGAGAAGAGCCAACAAACAACGCACTCCCATTTGGTAGCGAGTTACAAATATTTGAGATAACCAATTGTTCAGACCAAGGTAAATCTCTAATCACCTCAGCAGCCAAAGTTACTGAGGTACTCCACAAACTTAAATCGGCTTTCTCACTAAAAACCTGTTTAGGTAATTTTGAAAGCAATAAATTTGCTTCTCGGTTGCTATCTATACTGCTAGCGCGAGGATCAATTACAATCAGATTTTTCGCAAGTTTTATAAAGTTATTTGTGCTTCTAGATAGTGTGGTTCTACCAATGACTACTACATTTTCTGGGGCAAGTCTTTTTGCTATTTCGTTATCATTTAAAAACAATACTGCGTGTGCTACTGATTGAGGAAAAGAAAGGGGATCCTCAGCAATCATTGGCCAATTCAGTTGCTTTGCAAACTCTAAAACCTCATCGACTCGATAGCCTCCACGATCATGTCCAACAATTAATACTCCAGTACCTGATTCAATCTTTCCTTCAAGCTTATTTTGGTGACTGATTGAATTTATCTTTACACCTGCCAACCAATCAGTTTTGTCAGTGGCAATTAAAGGCTCATCAAATTGAAGGTTGAGGTGAACCGGTCCGTCATTGAGTAGAGATCTAATCTCAATCTCAGATGAGAGGTCATAAGTTTTTATGCCTGGAAAAAGATTTACTTGATTAGTTGTCTGATTCGCACCAGTTTTTCTTAATCTTGCCGGCCGATCAGCTGTGATAATCAGCAATTTATTCATTCCATGTAATGCTTCTATTGCAGCTGGATGAAAATTAGCTGCTGCTGTTCCACTTGTGCAAATGACTGCTGCATAATTATTACTTGCCTTTGACACTCCTAGTGCGAAAAAGGCAGCACCACGTTCATCAATTTTTATATGCAGGTTAATTAGTTCTCGTTTGACAGCTTCATTAAGTGATGTGAGTAAAGGCGCATTACGAGAACCAGGTGAGACTACAAAATCACTTACGCCAGCCTCAATCAATTGGCGAAGTACAGCGTGGGCTAAATTAGTTGCACTACTCATATCAAAACCTGTTCATAAATTTCATTAACTCTATTTTGCCACCATTCTTGGCGTGTTGGTGCTGCTTTAAATTGCTCGAGCAAATCAGGAATAACTTTTCTATTTTTAATACTTCCATTCTCTGCAACTAATGGTTTGCTTGTCACATCCGCATCAAGTAAGGCCGTAGTTGCTAGCCCACATGCTCCGTAAAGATTCGGAACAGCAGCTGCAAGCGATAAGCCATGCGAGATTCCGACACTACTATCAAGCGCACTTGATACCACAACAGGTAACTGGATTTTTTCAATTAACTCAAGCGATGCTGAAAATCCTCCGCTTGGTGCCCATTTGATAATTGCCACATCAGCGACCTCTCTAAGTTTGGTTAAATCAGAGCCCAAAAACTTTCTAATTGATTCATCAACAGCAATTTGAATATTTACCGACTGACGAAGTAGCTTTAAATCAGCAATATCTGAACATGGCTGCTCTACGTAATCAATTTGCCCTGGAAATTCTTGAAGATAATTTCTTAAATTGGCAATTGCCTCCTCTAAACTCCAGCCACCATTAACATCTAAGCGAAATTTCACTCTAGGTATATGACGTGAAACCTCTTGAAGTAATAGATGGTCATGGACAAAGTCATTTACCTTTACTTTAACTGTCGTGCAGCCATTAAAGCCGGCTAGTAATTTTCCAACTTGATCAACCTTTACATTTGGCAAAGTGGCATTTACAGATATATCACCTCTAATTTGTTTTGGTGCAGGGGTTATAGCTGCTTCTAATGCTGCTTTAAGCCAAGTTGCTGATTCTTTGTGGTTGTACTCTGTAAATGGTGCAAACTCGCTCCAGCCTTGTGGCCCCTCAAATAATGCAATCTCACGAACTTTTATATGCCGAAAATTATGTTTGACTGGCAGGCTGACAACATTTAGTTGAAACGGAAACATTAATTATGGACGTTTAGGGAATTTATTAAAATTTGGCTCTCGTTTTTCTTGATAGGCGTTTCTACCCTCTTGACCTTCCTCGGTCAGATAAAACAACATAGTTGCATCACCTGCTAATTGCTGTACACCAGCCAGACCATCATCTGCTGCATTTAATCCAGCTTTTAGTAATCGAAGTGCCATTGGTGAATGTCTTAACATCTCTCTAGCCCAACTGACAGTCTCTGCCTCCAATTCTTCAACAGGCACCACGGCATTTACTAATCCCATATCTAATGCTTCCTGTGCATCATATTGCCGGCAGAGAAACCAAATTTCTCGTGCTTTCTTTTGTCCAACATGTGCAGCTAACAACCCAGCACCGTAGCCACCATCAAATGACCCAACCATTGGACCTGTTTGACCAAACTTGGCATTTGCTGCAGCAATAGTTAAATCGCAAACTACATGTAGAACATGTCCGCCACCGATAGCCCAACCAGCAACCATGGCTACAACTGGTTTAGGAGTACGACGAATTTGAATCTGAAGATCTAAAACATTTAAGCGGCCAATTCCTTTTTTACTTAACTCATCATCGCCGAGGTAACCATCGTCACCTCGAACATTTATATCTCCGCCCGAGCAAAAAGCTTCCGTACCTTCTCCAGTAAAAATAATGACGCCAACTTGATCGTTATCACGTGCTAAATCAAATGCTTTAGCCAACTCTTTCAGAGTTTGTGGTCGAAACGCATTTCGAACCTGCGGCCGATTAATTGTAATTTTTGCCATACCTTCAGCGGTTTGGTATCTAATATCTTTAAAATCTTTACCACCCTTACCGCTCTCCCATTTTGGAATAGTTCGATCGCCAGGTGCTCGTTTAACTGGCTTGCTCACGGGATGCTCCTAAGGTTTTATTCACAATTAGATAAGAGATAGCCTACGGTGATTATGGGTGAAAATGAACTGCGAGATTTAATCTCGATTCAGGCTAAGTGGTCAATCCCACAACTACAAGAAAACTTAGCGATGGCAGTTGAGGGATCGGGTCCAGCGCTTTCAACGGAGGAGTTAAAGGTCAGGCATGTTCCAAGTGAGATAGCACTTGTGGTGGCTACCTCTGGTTCAACTGGTAAACCAAAATCAGTTGCGATCGCATCAAAGGCACTTATTGCCTCAGTAAATGCAAGTCATAAATATTTAGGTGCAACTCCTGGGGATACTTGGTCACTTTTACTACCTACAAATCATATTGCTGGCCTTAATGTCTTGATCAGAGCAACCGCATTAGGTTCTAGAGTTATTGATAATCGAAACCAAGATAAATATGTTGATGCAGATTTTGTTTCTATTGTGCCAACTCAACTCCATAAAGCCTTAACTGTTGATCCCGCCCTGCTAGAACACTTAACCGCTGCAGAGGCGGTGTTGGTAGGTGGTGGGCCATTAAGTGAAAGCTTAAAAAAAGAAGCAAACAGTAAGCATGTAAAAGTTATAACTACATACGGGATGACTGAGATGTGTGGGGGTTGTGTTTACAATCAAAAACCTCTTGATGGAGTAGAAGTAAAAATTTCAAATGAGGGTTTAATCCAACTTACTGGACCGATGATCTCATCTGGATATCTAAGTGAGGATGGAAAGATTGAGAAAGAATTTGAATCTGGCTGGTTTAAAAGTCGTGATATTGGAGAATTAAATGCTGGCCTATTAAAAATTTTGGGTAGATCTGATGAGGTGATTATCTCTGGAGGTGAAAAAATCTCTTTGGTTGAGGTTGAGGACTCAATAAGAAAGGTACTGCCAAACGTTGAGGTAATTGCTTTTGGTTTACCTGATGATAAATGGGGTGAAAAATTATGTATCGCCTCTACTCTGAAGATAAATCAGGATGAGCTCAAACTAAAGTTGGGAAATCTAGCAACACCTAAAGAGATGTTTGTTTTTGAAAGAATTCCTAAAACCACAATGGAAAAACCAGATCGCAGAGCTGCTATTGAGTTAGCAAGTAAGATGAGTATCAAATGAAACGCTGGGTTATTGGCGCTAGAGTTAAAACTCTACCTGCTGCTATTGCACCAGTTTTAGTTGGTACCGCATATGCCAGCCAGATCACTTGGTTAAATGCGGCACTTGCCATGATTGTTTCACTATCACTTCAAATTGGGGTGAATTTTTCCAATGACTACTCAGATGGAATCAAAGGAGTAGATGCCAATCGAGTTGGTCCAACTCGACTAGTTGCTTCAGGTTTGGCCAATGCTAAATCTGTTAAAGCTGCTGCAATTGTTTCATTTTTAGTTGCTGCTGTTGCTGGATTAATTCTTGCGATGGGGGTTTCTTACTGGCTTATTGCAGTGGGTGCTTTAGCAATCTGGGCTGCTTGGGGATATACCGGAGGGAAAAAACCTTACGGCTACTTTGGATTTGGCGAACTTTCAGTTTTCATATTCTTTGGGTTGGTTGCAACTATTGGAAGTTATTTTGTTCAAACCCAAGAGATAAATTGGCAAATTTTTATATTGGCAATTCCAGTTGGCTCTCACTCTTGTGCAATTTTAGCTATCAATAATTTAAGAGATCTGCCTCAAGATGCCTTGGCAGGTAAGCGAACTATGGCGGTTAAAATTGGTGAGAAAAACACTCGGCGTTTTTTTGTACTTCTCTTAGTAATTGCTCAGTTTTTTGCTGCTGGCGCGAGTGCCATATCCCTGTTGGCATTTTTCACCTTACTTTGCCTACCGCTGACTTACTTGATTAGTAAACAGGTTTTGGCTGGCGCAGTTGGCAAGGAGTTAATTGCACTTTTGTCGCACACTGCAAAACTACAACTTTTGATGGCTGTCTTATTAACCACTGCACTTGTAATCTAAAACCGCTAAACTAAGAGCATGCTTAAGTACTTAGTGGTCCTAGTTATCATTATTGATATTTATACATTAATTGATTGCGCTATGACCCCACAGGAAAAGGTACGCAGATTTCCCAAGTGGGCTTGGTTATTGATAATCATTCTGACCGGAATAATTGGTGATATTGCCTGGTTTGTTGCGGGTAGACCAAGAGGGCCAAGACCTAATCGTGGTGGTCAAAAGCGAATTATTCCGCCCGATGACAATCCTGATTTTTTAAGAAAGTTATAAACCAGAGTAGGTGTGACGGCCAGTTCCCCATACATTTATATAAATGTAATTAAAAAGGAATGTTGAGCCGGCAAGTAAACAAAGCCAAGCTGCTTTTCTACCTCGCCAACCTACAGTCACACGTGCATGTAGATAGGCAGCATAAGCAACCCAAGTTATGAAGGCCCAAGTTTCTTTTGGATCCCATCCCCAGTAACGACCCCAAGCCGCCTCTGCCCAAATCGCCCCGGCAATTACCGAGAAAGTCCATAATGGAAAGACCAACGCTACTAATCGATACGAAAGATTGTCTAAGGCTTCAAGTGTTGGTAGTTTCTCAGCCCAAACCGGCCTAACTCCTTTTTGCTCATACTTGTCAAGAAATAAATATGTACCCGCAATGCAATTAGCCAAGAGAAATACACCACCTGAGATGATTGCTGCTGAAACATGAATTACTAACCATGGCGATTTCAAAGCCGGCATTAAAGGTGCACTTGGACGATACAACAAGGTAACCGCAGTTCCTAAAGTAAGCAGAATTGAAAGTGCTGCTGGTAAGCCAAGCCATCGCAACTTATATTTTTTTAGTGCAAATAAATATGCTCCACTAAATGCAAGTGCACCAGTTATTGAAAACTCATACATGTTGCCCCATGGAACTCGATTTGCAGAAACCCCTCGGAAAATTACACCAGGTAGTAAAAGTAAAAAACCTATAACCATAAAGGCGGTGGCGAGTCGGCCAACTCGTTCAGTTCGAGAAAAATCCAATTTAGTTTTCTTAACTGATTTAGCAGGTGTTTTTACCGACCAAGCAACCTCTATTGCGTGAGATAAAAAAGCTAGGGCATAAAAAAGTATCGCTGAGTAAATAAGATTATTTGATAGTACTGCAGCGGAGTTATCGCTCATTACTCATCTCCTTCACCAACTCTTTGATCTCATCTTCTAGACCTGGTATTCCATTTTTTGCAAGACCTGCAATCTGAGTCTTTCTGCCCTGCTTAACCCAAATTCTTCGCTGCCTTGTAAATAATGAGATTAGTAATCCCAAGATAGCAAGTATTGCACCAATTAATGCAAAGCCTTTTCCAGGATCCTTTACTATTTGTAAGTTAACCCAAGATGTCCATCCTGTAAATGTGATGCTGCCCTCACCAAAGTCATAACTTTCGTTAAGAACTAATGCCTTTAAACCAATCCGTTCCATCTTGCTGGTATCAATTCGATAAACAGATTGTGGAATTCCTCTGTTAAGCCCTAGATCACCTTTCCAAACCGCCACCAATAGGCGAGGGTCTAAAACCTCAGGATATGAAGAAAATCCACCACGAATTGGATCTCGATCTGCGGTTGGCAAAAAGGATGCAACAAATCCGATCTGCGGTTGCATGTCAGGCACTTTTATTGCACCAATCGAAGAAAGATTTGCATCCTGAGGTAAAAACGTAGTCGGCCCATCAAACACAACTTTTCCAGTTTTATCTTTAACTACCACGATTGGTGCATAACCATTTGCCTGCAAATAAATTTTCGTACTTCCGTAGGTTAGTGGTTGATTTACCTTTATGACTCTGGTTGTTTCTGTTGAACCAACGGGATTGGCTGTGGATACGGTTAACTCATAATCAAGTGCAGCATTTGATACTGGATCATACTTGGCTTTGAAATCTTTAATTGTTATTGAAAATGGTGGCAGTGAATCCTCAGATTGATACTTACCAAAGCCTAAAATGTCATAAGAGGTTGGTGTATTAATAAAGCGATCTCCTATATTGACAATTGCATCACCACGACTGCCTAATAATGAGCCAATGCCAACTGCAATAAGGATCAAAACTAGCGATAAGTGAAAGAGCAGGTTGCCACTTTCGCGGGCATATCCTTTTTCAGCTGAAATTGAATTTTCATCTCTCCTAATTCGAAAATGTTTTTTCCTTAAATACCGCTCTACAATATGTAGATCCACTTTTTTAAACTCGGTGTATGACTCCATACGATCTAAATACTTAGGAGTTAATGGTGGCTTTGCACCAATTGCTTTGAGGTGCTCAATGCTCCTAGGTAATACACAACCGATTAGCGAAATAAACAACAATAAGTAGATGGCACTAAACCAAGGTGAGCTAAAAACATCAAACATACTAAATCGATCAAGCCAAATTGCAACCTGTGGGTTGTCAATAAAGTATTGCCTCACCTGAACTGGATTTTGACTACGTTGAGGGAAGAGTGAACCTGGAATAGCTGCAATTGCAAGTAGGAGAAGAAGTATTAACGCAATTCGCATGCTGGTTAACTGGCGCCAGCACCACCTTAAGAAGGATCTGCTATCTAACTCGGTACTCATTAGATGATTGGTATAAATCCACTAATTAAATCGCGCAAGCTGTTCATAAGTTGATCCCAAAGATCTGAAACCTGCAGGAAGCCAATTAGTATTAAAAAGCTACCGCCAATCTTTGTGATTGCGCTACCTCTCCTGGCAATGAATTTTCGTAATCGCTCTGCTTTATCCAATGCCAAGCCCATCAGGATAAAAGGAAGACCAAGACCTAGACAATAAGCAGCCGATAAAATTGCACCTCGTTGAGCAGTTGCACTTTGGATTGCAAGTACCTGTACTGCTCCCAATGTTGGTCCGATACAAGGCGTCCAACCAATACCAAAAGCAAAACCTAAAAGAGGTGCAAAGGTTAGGCCACTTCGCATTCGCCAATTGGGTTTAAAGCTCCTATAAAACTTTTCACTCAATAAGAAGATAACTCCAAGTGCAATCGTTACTAAACCAAGAACTATCGATATGGGTCTTGAGTTCTCAGCGATTTTAGAACCCAGCCCACCAAACAATGTCCCGTATGAAACAAACAACAACGTAAACCCAGCAACAAATAGCACCGAACCCAAAAAAACTCTGCCCCTGCTTTTCACATCACTCATTCCAGATGCATACGAGAGATAACCAGGGACTAATGGGATTACACAGGGTGAAAAAAATGAGACTAAACCTGCAAGAGCTGCAACAAACATCGCTATTAAAAGATTTGCATCAAAGACCTGATCAATTAAAAACTCAATCATTTGCCAATACCTTA
>Ga0194122_10000606_pt1 | contig 51119 bp, 36 predicted proteins | sample TA2MahCa10mmetaG_FD_155487 | JGI IMG/M metagenome (GOLD analysis project Ga0194122, IMG submission 155487) | Freshwater microbial communities from Lake Tanganyika, Tanzania - TA2015021 Mahale Deep Cast 10m | ecosystem: Environmental > Aquatic > Freshwater > Lake | place: Tanzania: Lake... | reverse complement strand
TGATAGCTTCAGCACCGAAAGAACATAGATCAATCAATGATTCTATTGTGTTGCAGGGAAACATAAGCTCTCTCCATTAAACAGAAATCCTAAATTAAAAACTGGACCTATTGTGGGGGGCTTGACAAAGTCGATTTGAGGTTATACAATTTCCAGATCCTAAAGAAGAAACACTTCTGGAATATGCTAATCAACTTTTGAGGAGAGCAAAAAGCAATAGTATTGATCCAAAAAAAATAAAAGCACTTACGAGTTTTCGAGAGGTTGACAGATTTGTCTCTTTAGAAAAAAACAAGTAAAGCGTAGACAATATTTAAACACTACAATAATTTTTAGTCGTAAAAAACGGAAGGTTATCATGAAAAAAATAACTCTACTTACACGAATTGTCATATTTTGCACGCTATGTAATCTTTCTCAATCTGTCCAAAGATTGGATGAACATGATGTTTTAGGTGCCAGATATTTTGTTGGACTATCTTACGATACTGCTAAGTTTGAGAATAATCCATTTTATAATGAATATGGTTTTAGACAGCATGATCCATTTGGTGTTTATGTTGACGCGTCTTATCTGCGTCAACATAAAACAACTCATTCAATACCTTCGGAATTAATTGTTCAGTATAAAGATAGTCAATTTAGAGAGGGTCTTTAAGGTCTGATAAATGAATAAACTTGCGGGTTGGAATGTAGAGTTGCGCCAATTAAACCGGAATGTACCGCAGAGCTTAGATTCTAAATTATTTCAAAAAGGAAACAATATTGTGCGAGTAATAAAAAATATATTTTTAGGGTTAATAAGTGTTGTATTTATGATATCTGAAACCTATTCAGGTCGATATGATAATTTGGAGGGAATACTTTCACTTTCCAAAAATGATATTAATCACAAGATGTTTGAGATGAGAAGAAAAGATAAAGCGGAAGAAGAACAATGGAAAAATAAAATAAGATATAAAGATCACCATAAATACATGGTTGAGTTGGCTGGCACCAGATACCAAAGTGAATATTCTAGTGAAAGAGACTTTGTTGTGAGTGCATTAAATGGAAATTTAGAAGAATGTGTATCGCTTCTGGATAGGGGCATAGATATAAATGCAAATAATAATGTGGGGAATGCTATTGGAGTGGCAGCAAGAAATAATCATCTTGAATTATGTAAAGTCTTAATTAGGCGCGGCGCGAATATAGACATATTTAATATTGAGGGTGAAACGCCGCTAATGTTGGCTGCAAAATTTGGTAATGTTGAAATTTTAGAACTGTTAATTATGAATGGTGCTAGCATTCATTTGACAAGACCCGGGGTTAATTTAACATTTATCGATTACCTTACAAAAGAAGTCTGCGATAATAATTCAAAAATGATTAACTTATTAGAACGATATGGATTAAGAAAAACTGAGATTGAAAAAGCAAAACCTTCAGGTCTAATAACAGCTAAAGAAATAAATACAATTTTCGTTGATACGTCTCCTCTTACTGCGCCCAAATCTAACAAGAGCTATAATGATAGTACTTTCTCGCCTGGGTGTACAATGCAATAAGCATTCCCACAGTAGTTCTAATGAGAAAGAAGTGTTAAGCCTCCAGTAGGGGGCTTTTTTGAATTGGTCTTCCCAATTAATGGAGAGAACTTTTTGTTCCCTACAACGGCCAACCTCATTGAATAAACTCAAGCCTCTTGAGGCTAATGAAATTACTTTAAGAGCAGATGGTTTTTAATTTAAAGAGCTTTGAGACCTGACCTCATTGGAATAGCAGCAACAGATCTTGATTAAAGTCTTACCTTCTGTCAGGGTATAAAATGTCTCAACGTTCAACAATTCATCTCGCAAAAAATTCTTTAAATCGTTCGGTAATTCCAACTTCCCAACAGACTTTTGCAACTATCTTTCTATTGCCAAGAAAAATCTCAATTTCTATAAAATGTCCCATAATTTGATTGGTCTCAAGTTTCTTTCGATATATCTTGCCTACTTTTTGATATAGATCCTACCTCATTTTCTTGACCTGCTAAGAAGTCAGGACAGTATCTTACTGATGACTGGCATAACTCTAAGAACCAAAGAACATACGTGCATTTTCTAAAATATGATCAAACTGCTCCGAACATTCATAGTCTTTCTTGACATATCCCTTATCATCGAGCTTAACATTTTCTATAAAGCTACCGCCCAAGAAAGCTTGGTAATCTTCCCCGTTTTTTCCTCCAATATTTGTTTTAGGAAAAAGATTAAGGAAATTTCGGCCAACTAAGCCAGTTGGAGTTTTGAATTCATTGCCAGGAGCAATTAATATACTATTATTATAACCAAGCCCCTTTGAGTCTTTATCCTGATTACAAAGAAGCATATAATGGCCGAGAGTTGGTGCATACCTATTTTCTTCTCCCGTTAATCTTCCTGCCAGAGCTCCAGCACAGTTAAAAACGATTTTTGAAGAAATTTCGTCAAAGGAGTTAATGTGCTGTTGCTTAATAACAATTTGATGTCTATTTAGTTGTTTATGAAGAAGAGATTGAAAATGAGCAGTATTGACAAACATTCCATCTTTATAACAGTACATATTGTGAGATTTATCCGTATCTTCAATTTGCAACCTTACTTCAAACCCCGGAGACATAAGGTCATTTTCTACATAAGTTTCTAGGGCTGGGCTTTTACCCCCAACACGATAAATAGGTAATCTTCTAACTGTCTCATCGGTATCCTCTATAAAAGGGTGTGTGCCACTGGTACATTGGGAAAATCTTTTAAAAGATTTAATGCAGAATTCTTTATATCTAAGAGATTCCGGATGCTGGCTATCAATGGAAGCTGCAATAAATCCACCCGCATTTGGTGTCGCTGAGGCAGTCATTTCGTCTGTTATCATGATTATATTTTTATAACCACGCGTTTTTAAGTGCAACGCTGATAAACTTCCAATTAGTCCTGATCCGACTATCGCAATTTCAGTTTCCTTGCCATGCTTAAGAAAACTACCCATCTCTTTTTCTAAGCGTTCGATTTGATATTCTACCGCCCCCTCTCCTATTGTAATCCCTGATCCCCCAAAACCACTTGTCGTAATTACAAGCTGGCCACCATGAGATTTAAATCCTAGATCATATGGTTCTTTATGCCCTGGACGAACACAAATTCCTTTCTTTTGTATCCTATCTACATCTAAGCAGGGCGCCTTATAATAGTGCGTAACTATTTTACTTTCTTCTTCCTCCGCTAGAATGAGGGAATTTGAATAAAAAGTTACAATTAATGTAATGAAAAATTTTAATGGTCGTTTGTGTATAAAGGATTTTAAATTAATCATGGCACTCTCCTGAAGTTGAATTTATCAAAACGGTTAAAAAACTGTCATTGGCTATTATTGATTAACTCGAGCTCTTTGTTAACAACCTTTAAGCGCGAATTCATCCAAGCAATTTTGGGATGAGTCTTTTGATAGTATTTTTGATGATTTTCAAGACTATGTTCAATTAAGGCTTTTGCTTTTTCGTAATTTTTTAAATGCAAATAAATATTACCCAGTTGTGCCGAGACCCATGAAAGTCTTATATTATCCTGTTTGAATATATTTTTATGAAGCTGGACACTTTCTTCAAGTAAAATTCGGGCTTTTTCATGATACCCCATTTTGCTATACGTGTTTGCCAAGTGCATCATAACCCAGGGAATTCCAACATGATTATTGGGAAGACATTTCTTATAAATTGCGAGGCTTTTCTCCAGTTGACTTTTGGATATTTCAAGCTTACCTATTTCTCGATTAACGATGCCTAGATGGGCAAGAACCCAAGAAATTTCAATATGATTTTCTGGAAGATGTTTCTTGAGAAGAACAAGGCTTTTTTCTAAGAAATCACCTGCTTTATCATAATTGCCAATATTGTAATTAAGAATGCCTAGGTGCGCTAAAGGCCAAGACTTTCCAACATAGTCGTCGGGAGAATATTGATCATAAATTTTGAGACTTTGTTCAAGAAGTACTTTAGCTTTCTCATAGTATCCAAGTTTTCTATAAACATTTCCCAGGTGACAAGAAGTGCGGGCTATATAATTGTAATTATCTGAAAAGTGCAGTTTAGAAATTCTAAGAGCCCTTTCTAACAATTTCTTCGATGTATAGTAATCTCCCGTAATTCTGTATACTGCTCCTAAATGTATTAATGCCAAAGGAACGGCAGGATGGTTTTCAGGAAAATTCTGTTCCAAAATATCTAGACTTTTTTGGTGAAATTCTATTGATTTTGTATGTTCACCAAGAATTGCATAAAGACTTCCTAAGTTTGTTAATGTACTAGCTATATCATTGAAATTTTGTGGTAAATACTTTTCATAAATTGCAAGGCTTTCTTCTAATAATTTTTTAGATTCTTCATATTTACCTAAAATCTTATAAAAATTACCTAAAGAATTTAAGGCCATTGAAAATAATTTATAGTCTTTTGGGAGATGTTTTTTGGATATAACAACACTTCTTTCAAAATAATCTTTAGCTTTCTCATAATTTCCTAAGTTAAAATACACACTACCCAAATATATTGATAACCTTACAATTCTAGAGTGATTAATATTTTGTAAATTATTAAAATATTCAATATTATTTTCTAAATAATTTTTTGCAATAACAAATTTGTTTTCATAATAATATATTATACCTAACTCACTAGTAATGATGTGCTTATACTCATCGTTGATAAGATTTGTAAAACTTAAAAAAACATTAATGTGACTTACAAAATATTTTAGCTTTAAAAATTCTTCTTTATCTACAGCATCAATTATATAATAGGCAAAGATTCTTGTAATGCGCTTCAATAATTCGTTTCTTTTTTCTAGAGGTAGTGCATCTAAAAGATAGGGTAAAATAATCGCTTGCGTGCTTCGATGGAGAGAAAATGTATTATTCTGCGATGATAAACTATCCTCACCAGTCAGCAGTGAATATTTTTTTAAATGATAGATAAAATTATCAACAATAGTTTTTTCTTTACATCTGTGCAATAAGTCTCTTGGAATATTTTGAGAGCCTATAAGGCTTATAAAGAGCAATAACTCAGAAAAATCTTTGTTGGCATTAGTCAATTTTTTTAATGAAGTTGCAATAATATTATAACGAGTTTTCGTATAGTTGGTTGAGTCTTTAAGAACATTTTCCTGCATTTCTAAAAACTCATTATTACTTGTCTTCAAGAGCATTAAGTACTCTTCATAAGAAGTGCTAGTTGCTTTTAAATAATGGGCTGCCAAAGAAACATCTAGAGGAAAAGAGGGTATATTATTTAAAAACTTCTCTATCTCCCCTTTGTTAGAAAGAGAGGAGGAAGGCCCAGAACTATGATTCATAATTTTTAAAAAAAAATTTAATTTTTCCGACGGTTCTAGCTCCCCTACCTGTATGGCTAATTGTATCTGGCTATTATTTTGAATATGACTGTCTCTTGTGGTCAGAATCACTTTTCCATTTCCCCACACATTTGGGTCCGAGGGAAAATATTTTTGAATATCGCTAAATTTTTCTACGTTATCAAAGATCAACAACCAACCTGTTCGTAACTTCAGAGAATCTTTTACCAATTGAATTATTTTCTTATCTTTTTCCGCTGCCATTTTAATACCTTGAAGCTCGCGCATTACCTTTTTTTCTTCATCCGTTTTTAAAAGAGCATAAGCAAAATTTTCAAATGAATTCCTAAGACTTTCTTGAGTTTCAGCATTTATTTCCCAAACAATAGGTGATTTTTGAGAGCGTGCATATTGACGAGCAAGTGTTGTCTTCCCTGAACCACCGGGTCCGATAATAGCAATAGTTTGGATTTCAGGTGTATCCTTAAAACTGTTTGAAATTTCAGCAATAAGATCGGTTCTATTCAAAAATGTGGGTTTAGAAGGGATAGGTAAGTCAGACCGAACGGAAGCTTCCCGGATTGGCGACCTCTTTATGGAAAAAATACTCCCCCCCAAAAAAGTAGTTGAAAGAATAATGAGTAGAAGGGAAGTTAGAAACCTAAGTTGCCATTTTCTTTGATAAAGAATATTAAGAAATTCAGTTTTAAGATTCCCAAAATATGATTTTGTATTTTGGATTGGCAGATAAGACTGAGTTGAGTTTGATACAATAGATTCACCAGTTTCGCCGTTATGACGCTGAATCTTTACTAGAAAGTCTTCAAAATCATTCTCTGGAAGAAGGTGCATTAGGATTTTGATGAAAGAATGATAATAGGTGCTTCCATTTCCCAATGAAACTGTGGAAAATGTTTCTGAAAAATAAAAGGGTGTAAGAGCATTTTTTGTATTCTCTTTTAAAAATATGAGAGAATCAGAATTTTCGCATTCTTCAAAAGTGAGTGAAGATATCAGCAAGTTATTCTCTACTTGTTTGTTTTTAAGCTCAGTCTGAAGGGCTTTGGGAATTACATACCGATGGTGCTTTTCTGAGCTCTTACTCGTTTCTTCCATAAAGGAGTCTAAAGAGCATGAGCCCTTTAGGCTTTGAACCGTGACTAACATACCTGCGAGTTTTAGATGCGTTTCGAATTGCTGTACAAGTGCTGAGCACTCATCATTTCCTTGCCAATAATAAATTGTAAAAGAAGGGGGTTTTTGGCGAATTTGAGCTGAAATGTCATTTAGCTTTTTCTCGAAGACGCTCCGGATCATCAGAAACTGACTTCGACGAACCTCGATATAGCAATTTGGCGGATCGATTAGGAAAACTTGTTAATATGTTTGAGTCTATGGGCCAATTAACTCAAGCTCTTAATGTTGTTATCACGAAGCAAACTGACATGACAGATACAATCTTTCAAAATGTTAGGGACGAAGCAGAAGGTGACAATGAGAATCACTTAAATCGGAACCCTCGTGTTATGGAGCTCGTTCGTTTCTTGGCAAACCATGGACCGACAAGTGTCTCCTTTTTTCCGAAACCTCTTCAGGTAGGTGCCTACCAAAATCCCAACTGTTTCCAAAGAATATTTAGGAATTTGGGTCATGCCACTCCTGTTAACACCCCAACTATTAGAGTTTCTGTGTCGCCTCAAGCTCGAGAAATTGTTAGCACTTTAGGTCAAAGGTTCAATACCTCTTTGACAGACTATATCAGAAATCAACAAGCACAACTGATTATCGACCACTGTACTCAAAGAATTAGCCATTTCCCTCTAGGGCCTATTGCGACATTGAGGGCGGAATTTGCTAATCTCCTTGGACAACTTCAAACTGTCACTCAGCTTGCTACTCCTGATAATCCAATGGATTTTGCGAATCGTTTGAACAGCATTCTCCATGTGGACAATCTGTCCCACAGAATCTGCACTCTGAAATTCTTAAGAGATATTAACAATGCAGTCACCTATGATACTGCAGCTTGGGCTGAGGCTCTTAGAGTAACGATTCAAAATATTACTTCTCTCACAGTAGCACCCCAATGTGAGTACGGTAATGGTACTCTCTTATTAAAAGGGAATTTACTAGGCTCGAGTGATGTTAATCGAGCACTAGTTGCAAGGATCAACCAACATGATACACGACCAATTCTTGCCTTAAGGGTATTTAGTTTGAACACTCTGCTGATTGACGAAAACTTGACGCTTCCAGGAACTTTGGTAGCTTTAATCTCGCCTCACACTCGAGTCTTTGGGCAAAGAATCATAAACCTTTGTGGCGCACATGGTGCTAATGGTCAGGATGGGGGACCCGGCCTTCCAGGTACGCCAGCTAGTCACGGACAACATGGAGGCCATTTATTTGGGTTTTCTAGTGTTTACGAAAACATTAATGGTCTTTCTGTTCTTACCACGGGTGGTAATGGAGGACGTGGCGGTAATGGTGGCAATGGTGCAGATGGTATTCCAGGGATTGATGGAAATTTGGCTAAAGTAACTGAGAATAGGAGTGTTCGTTATCAATCTGGCAAATACCCGGAGATAGATGAATTTTGGGAATATCATGATCAGGGAACCGATGGAACTCCTGGCCAAAATTCTGGGCAAGGAGGGAGAGGTGGATTAGCTGGGAAAAATGGCACAGTTCTCATTGACGGTCAATGGAACAATGCAATTCAAAATGCTGTTGCTACCGAGGGGGATAATGGAATTACCGGTGTAGCAGGTATGGGGGGGAAACATGGACAGCATTGCACTGGCACTAAGAAAGAAAATAGCTGGAAACCCAGAAGGGGTGATTGGCAAAAAAACGGTGAGCATTATACAGTAGTAAGAGCCCATCTTCCCCGAAATCCAGCATCTGCTCCAAACGGGATTAATCCGCAAGGCTTCAATGATGTCGGTCAATCAAATCAACTTCTCCAAATCCCTCTCAACGGGGATGCTTTAAGGCAGGAATATAGCGATTTCTACAATGCGCAAGGAGCGGCAAATCCATTTGTTCGATCATTCCCTAATCTTCAATAGGAGAATGGATACGGAGCCTTATAGAAGCAAGATCGGGGGTAATCCAATGAGGGGCAAAACTTTTCTTATAGAATACCAACGACTTAAAGAGCGGCTTTGTGTTTAGAGCATATTAACAACCAGGAAAGTATGAGAATAATTTTACAAAAGGAAAATAGAAGATGAAAAAAAAATCACTAATCACATTAACTCTTTTGGGTGGAATTTTAACATCCTACCCACAAAGCATTTTAGCAGCAGAAAGAGCTGTTGATCCCGCTGCCCTGGAGGCTTCTGTGAATCGAGTCCAACAAAGAGTCCAAGACTTTGCTGAAGTTCATCCAGACGCAATCTGCTCAGTCGTGGTTATCGGAGCACCTAGAATTGGCAAAACTTCTCTACACCATCTTCTAGCGAACAAACCGATTATAGCAGAACAGGCAAATCCCAGAGAGTTAAGACTCCATGTTGATGCAAATAATCTATTGCCGGGTTTTAGAATCAGTCATACAGGTGAGCGGGGTACTTTAGAACCTTGTATGTGGTATGATCCACAAAATAGGCTCAAACTTTTCGATTTTCCAGGAAATAATGATCCAGAAGGACCTCAACAAGTTATTCTGAATGCTATTTTTGCTCATCAATTAATTCAGAATCAAGCAAATGCAAAAGTATTATTTGCTCTGGCTGAAAATGACCTTGATGGACCAGGGTATGAGAACCTTTCCGAAAAATTCGGGAGATTAGTTGATATGTTTGAATCAATGGATCAGTTGAAACAAGGGCTTAATGTTGTCATCACTAAACACACAAATTTACCAGAAACAATTTTCCAAGAAGTTTTACAGGAAGCGGATGCAAACCATCGTAATCTTCTAAACACCAATCGAGATGGAAAAGTCATCAATCTTATAAGATTCCTTGCGGCTAATGGCGCAACTCGAGTTTCGTTTTTCTCCAAACCAACTCAATTAGGAGCTTATGACCGACCAGCAGATCGCCTGCGGATTCTAAATAATCTGATTGCAAACACCAATCCGATTGCTTATCCCAGAGTGAACATTGCCGTTACACCCCAAGCGCGGGAGCTTGTTGGAAATTTAGGGTTAAGGCTTAATGCATCTCTTGCAGAGTATATAAGAATAGAAGAAGTAAGATTGATAACAAATCATTGTATGCAAGAGATAATCAATCTAGCCCCAAACGACATCACCGCTTTAAGAACAGCAATGGGAAATATTGCAGGACAACTCAATACGATTGTTCAACAAATTTCCCCCGATAACCCTTTGAATTTTAGCAATCAACTCAATGGACTACTCCAAGCAGATCGTATTACCGCTAGGATTAATACGATTACCTTTCTAAAAAGGATTAACGATGCAGTTAACTATGATACTCAAGCTTGGGGAGCGGCACTTAACGGTGGAATTCAGCAAGTGACTTCCTTAAGTGCTGCCCCTGCAGCTAATGTTCAAGGAATTCTTCCTTCCTATGAATATGGGAATGGCATTCTAACATTAAGAGGTACGATTCTGGGAACAAGCGACGTCAATAGAGCTGTAGCCCAATTGAGAGCTAGCGGAAATAATAATCCCATCAACACGTTGAAAGTTTATAGTTTCAACACCCTTCTAATTGATGCAGACCTTAGATTCCCGGGAACACTAACATGTTTATTGTCTCCTCACTTACGCGTAGTCGGCCCAGCAAGAATCCTTAATCTATCAGGAGCCCATGGCACAGTTGGAGATAATGGAGCTATGGGAGTTCTTGGCGTTAATGGGGGCGTAGGTCAACCCGGATTACCTGGAACTCATGGTCAACATGGAGGCCATTTTTATGGAAAAGCCCATACATATGAGAATATTAATGCTCTTACGGTTAATACCATGGGGGGCAATGGAGGACGTGGGGGCAATGGTGGCAATGGTGCAAACGGTATCGCAGGGAATGATGGGGTTTTATTAACAATCACAAATACATCTCAAGATAATGGTGAATACTCACTTGGGAATAACCAGTCAAGAAGATTCTGGGAAACCCACCAATTTTATGGAGACAAAGGAACCGACGGAACTCCTGGGCAAAATTCTGGGCAAGGAGGGAGAGGTGGATTAGCTGGGAAAAATGGCACAGTTCTCATTGACGGTCAGTGGAATAACCCGATTCAAAATGCTGTTGCTCAAGCAGGGGGTAATGGAGATCCCGGTATAGTAGGTGTGGGAGGGACACATGGAAGGCATTGTCAGGGAGAGGTTGTTATTGGCACAGAACAATACACACTTTTCAAGAATCAGACTTTGCATATAGGCCCTACTAAACCAGTTGAGAAAACTATAACAAATAGGGGCTATATTGCTCGAGATCCGGAACGGGCTTCCTCTGGGATTGTTCCACCTGGTTTAAATGATGCCGGTCAATTAAATCAACTTCTACAAATCCCTCTCAACGGGGATGCTTTAAAGCAGGAATATAGAGATGCCTACAATGCACAAACTGCTGCGAACCCATTTGTTCGATCATTCCCTAATCTATGAGGGATTGATTGAGAAAGAATAGACATTATGAATGACTCAGGAGGAATAAATCTCCTGAGTCTAAATAAACACTAGGAAAACCGGGATCTTCAGATTTATTTTCCTTATCTGTTCGATCGTGAACAAATGAACAAAATTGTATAATTTAAGGAGAAGGCCAATGGTATTAGAGAAAAGAATTCAAATGCAAGACAAATTTAGATTTTTTCAAGTAAAGGCTAAACTTCTAATTTTTACTGCATTGATAGGGGCAAATATTCACTCAATCAAGGGTGTAGAACCCGACGCTAATGAATGGGTAAAAAGGATACAACATCTCGCGAGTGAAAGATATACGCCAGATGCTGAGGAGCCTCAAGTTCGCTATCAGCACCAAGTGGAATTTGGCGTTTCTCACAATGACGTAGATCATGTCACCACCATTACGGCCTCTAAATACTATGTTAACGGCGATCAGCAAAAAGTACCTGTCGTTGAACAAAATGGGAAAAAACAGGAATCATTTCGTCATGCAGTCGTACCAAGTTCTGTAAAAACCTATTTCAGTCCCCAAAAAAGATATTTTGATGGAGCGCAATTATATAAAACAAATACCGTCTGTAAAGATTTTGTATACCCCGTTCAAATTCTTGATATTGATGGCCTTGAAGATTGGCATGGATACTCATCAAAAGAGTTGGCACACGGAGACGTTCTCACAACAATGATCTTATCCCCTGACACGGAAGAACTTGGTGAATATTATGACACATCTCCTTGTCAAACACACCTCCTACCAAGTTCTTACCTCTATAGTGATGGGAAAGTATTCTATCTGACTCGAGTTTATAGTGAACAATGGCATCCTATTGATAAGTTCGGACTTCCATCAAGAAGAACAAACCCATTACAGGTTCAATATGTTCTAAAAACACACAAAACACTAAAATTATCGGATGGATATAAAATCAAGGACTTTGATGGGGATTTCTTAGATGAAGGTTTTTATTCGATTGAAACTAAAGAACTTGTTCGAAAAGATGGAAATAGAAAGTTTAAATACTCCTTTGAAAATACGAACTCTGGTTCTGTAGAACTTCTGCCGCCTGTTTCTGTTGCTTGCAGTTCTGCTGAAGAAAGGCAGGATTTATACCAAGAACTCATAAATAGTAATTTTCTTTCACCATATCTTACTTCTCTAACATTTCTTGGGGACAGCACTCCCACAAGAGATCCAAATGAGTTTGTGAAGCTTGTTTCCCTTACAAAGAAATTTCCCAACCTAAGCTCTGTGGAAGTCTTAGGGCGGAATTTGATGGCCGATAGTCAATTGTTGTTAGCTCTGTCTGATGCTCCTGTGAAGAATCCAAGCCTTCTGACATTGATTAGGAGTTGCCAACAAGATACTCAGTATCTGGAAACACTTGTGAATAGTGGTAGAATTTCAACACTTTCAGCAGATAATCAAGTTATATCATTATCTGCCCTTGGAAATTTTGCTATTTATCTGACCACAGTTCACTTACCAAATTGTAAGGGGCTAATAGACAGTTTGTTTTCAACTCTAATTCAAGGACAATTGCGAGATGTCAATTTGGAAGGTTGTAGCAATATTACCAACGCTTCTGTGTTGAACCTTTCCGATAAAAATCCAGCATTAGAGGCTCTAAATCTCTCAACAACAGGTATTGTGGAGTTTTGCAAGAAAGAGGGGGGGAGATCTTCTGCAGTAACGTTTAGAAAGCTCACAATGTTAACGCTTAATGATATGGGTTCGCTTCTCGAAATTAGTCTAGAAGCGCCCTTACTCACCGAGCTCTCGGCAGACAATTCAATAAGGTTGGATAGATTAACATTGAGGAGTGCAGCTAACCTTCAAAAATTATCTTGTCAAAACACCCAAATTTTGGCCGCAGACCTTTATCGAATTTTTGATCTTAAGAAGGGAATATTCAGCCTTAACGTCGGGGGATGTTCGACAATTAGGGGGATGGATAGGAAAGTGCTTGAAACATTTTCAGATGAATACACCGAGAAGAAGTTTTATGCCAACGAAGCTGGAGTTAATGATGATCAGGTATGTGCCCTGGCGCTTAATACAAAACTCACAAATATTTCGCTATCCAACAATCCTGGAATTACGATCAGAGGCGTAATCGCTCTAGGACAGAATCGCACGTTAAAGTCTCTATATTTAGATAGAATGAGTTTTCATGAGACAGTTTTTCTCACCTTACTTGATGGTCTTAATAACAATTTAACCCTCACGGTTTTGAGTCTTGGAATAAAGGATGGGAATATTAGCGTTGGAACCAAAGCTCGACTTGAAGCTCTTAAAAGGCAAAATTTCAAGCTCATTGTGAATTAAAATGGCATTTAGAAAAGAGGAAAATAAAATGGATATGTCAATTCCACTAAAGCAAATCCTTATGGGTAAGTTGAAGGCATTCTCTTATCGTGTTCTGGTTTATTTTCTTTCTTTCCTTCAAGTCATGTATGCCATGCCTGTTGATGCGATGGAAGCGATGGTTAAAGAAGGAACGATTTTGGTATCCCCAAAAAACGCTCTTGCTGCTGAATCTGGTCTTTCCATCCTTCAGGTTAGTCCCAACAAAGAGGGGTTGTATTCTTTAGCCTTGGATCCTGATTTGTGGAAAGCTGACAGAGCACTCGTTCTTTTAGATGGAGAAAAGCCTATTGGGATGGTGAGTTCTGAGAAGGGTCATCTTCAATTTATTGGTGGTAAAGCCCCCATCGTTCTGGATGGCCGGTTTTCATCGCAATCAGAACTAGACAAAGAAAATCAACCGGGAGTAGAAGAAAGCGCAATCTTGAGCGCTTTGTCAGAGCAAATTAGCTCTCATGCCTACGGACCGCTGACTGTTGTGACAAAGGGGTTTTTAAAAGTCTTAGGGGGGATTTTTTCGCAAGAAGCCACCTTTGATGCCGAAAGCCTTTCCTTAGATGGAAATATCGCCTCCCACGCTCCCTGGAAAGGATGGAGTCGTAAAGGGGATCTTACTCTCGAAGGATCATTTCGAGGACTATCGGATTTATTGTTAAAAGGTAAACGCATTAATAACAATCAATCTACATGGGCACAGTCGATTCATTTAGATTTTCAAGAAGGACACAATGGACAGAAAGGAGATTTTAAAGCCGAACAAGATGTTCTTTTAGGCGTTTCGCTCTTTGAAGCCGCACCAGAAGATAAGCCAGGGTTTCGGTCTTTTACGAACCAAGGGGCCATGAGATCAAAAAGATTAGTTCAATTGATGGGAGATCATTTTGAAGGTGATAAGAATTCCCGAATATTTGCGGGTGTCTTACATCGTTTCCAAGGAGGAAAATATTCCAATTTGGGAAATCTCTACACTCCAAATATTTCGCTTATTCAATGTAACTCTGCCTATTTTGGCAATGAATTTGTCTTTGAGGGAGATCGATTCTTTACGACGACAAAAATGAGACTTGAAACAGATGCTGTACAGGGCAGATCGGCTGCAAAAATCACGGCGGCTTCTAAAGTCATGCTCGATAGTCAATCAACCTTGGTTCATAAAGGAAATATAAATGTACGAAAGGTTCCTGAGTCACAGCTTCCCTATAATCAATATGATGTTGGCCCTACCTTAGAAACATCTGAACAACCAAAACCGCAATCATCTCTGCCCTATCAAATTAACGAATATAAGAAAAAAATGGAGTTACTCAGCCTATTAAAGGGAAATGGGGTATTCTTGAGTGCTCCGAGCCTTCGTCAAGAAGGAAAAGTTTCATCTTATACAGGCGAAATGAAATTTCATGGCAAAAACATACTCGTTTCTGGTTCGACTCAGCTCGTTGACCATTTTCAACAAAACAAAATTGATATTCAAGGGGTTGATGCTGTATTAAACGGAATCTTAAAAGGTGGATACCTGACCTCAATCAATCTTGAAAATCATTTACAGTTAAACGTGCAAGAGTTGAGTACCAAACATTTGCATGCTCAAAGCAATACGGCATCCTTAAGTGGATCTGTGGTGGCTGACAGAGCCAATATCGAAACCAGGACAATATTAACTCAAGAACCGTCAAGTCGCTTCACGGTAAAAGATGCCTTATTAAGAAGCGGGAAGTTCCTAACATCTGACGGAATTAATACGATTGAGAATTGTTTGACCCTTCAAGCTCCTGAACTTCTTCATATGGGGCTTACTCAAGCTTTGCAGTTTTTTCTTTTGGGTGAAAACGTGAATTTATCTGGGGAGGTGCTGGTTAAACTGATCAAAGCCCAAGCGGAGAGTACGTTTTCTCATCATGCTCAAACAACGGCATCACATGCACAGTTTGAGGGTAAAACTGTCGGCCTCCATAAGACTATTAATGCGGATTCACTCGTTTCAACCGCAAGGGATTCCTTGCAAACGGATGCAACAATACAGAATGCCAGAGAAGTAAGTCTAAGCGGTGAAAATTCCGTAAGAGTTGGGGGGAGCCAGGAACACTGTGGAGCGGTGGACATCAGGACAAAAGGACAAGGATTACTTACTGGTGTGATTCAAAGTCGTTCGCTTCATGTTCAAGGGCAAGACTTAGGTGCATCCGGTCATAATGATATTTCTGAACATTTAAGCATGGTAGCTCATAGAAACCTTGATGTTTCATCAGATGATACAGCCACTATCCTTCAATATTCTGCTGGAAGGAATACTTCTCTGTCTGGCAACAAGACGGGTGGTAGTTTAGTGTCTGTTTCTCAAGGTTCAGCAAATATAGCTGCTAACGTAAATCTTACTGGCAACGCTTTTTTTCAAGGAAACGAATCATTAGCAGTTACTGACCGCCTTAAAGTAGGTGAAACGGTATATCTGAATTCCAATGGTGCAGTTTCAACATCTGCAATAATTAAAGCTCATAACCTTGGAATTCAGGGTTTTGATGCAAAGATGACCGGGGAAAACAATATAGCAGCTGCTTTGGAAGTAAATGTCCGACACGACCTTGAGAATACTGGAGCAGACAAGGCTAAGCATCAACACTATTCTGCTGGCAATACTATGGACCTTGCAGGTCCCAAGGAGGGATCAACTTTTGTAGCTATTGCTCAAAATCGTTTGAAGTCAGAGGCGGATCTCAAGACAATAGACTTGACGCTTTTACGGGGTGTTAATGAAGCGTCAATAGGAGGTGAAATCAAGTCTCAAGGCAATAGCCACATTGAATCAAATGGCTTAGCTAGTGTTACGGCAAATGTGACAAGTAACAACCATAGTGTGCAGGCAAAAGATGTAAGACAATCAGGGAATGCAGAAGTTGCCAATCTGTTAAGGGTGGACGCCAGTGGAGAATTAGAAGCCATTGGAAATGATCAGGCAAAAACCATCCAATATACGGCTGAAAGTCAGATGGCGCTTGCTGGAGATAAAAAAGGAGAGAATTTAACCGCGGTAACCCCAGGTCATCTAAAATCAACAGCTAATGTTGAAATGACAGACAAACTCCATATGGAGGGAGCAAAATCACTGAATGTTGGTGAAAAGGCCATAGCGTTAGAAAAGACAACATTTAAAACAGGCGGCTTAGCCAATATTTCTGCAGATATTCAAACAAAAAATATTGGTGTTGCAGCCGAAAGCGCTGATTTGTCTTGGAAAGCAACCGCAGAGAGAACAACCGTTGTTGCAAATCAAAATATTGACCATTCAGGAGATACAAATTCAAAAGACATTGATCTTAGCGGCAAAACTGCGAATTTAGGGGGAGTCGTTAATAGTGATGGCACCCTAGCAGCTCAATGTGATGATATCGCGACTACCTGGAATGCAGATCTGAATAAGCTTACAGTTGATGGAAATAATTTAGCCCTCGGAGGAGAAACTAGGGCAAAAGAAGCTCTTCTCCATTCGCAAGATACATTGCACCTTAAAGATTCCGTAAATATTCAAGATCTAAAAGCTCGTGCGAAGCACCTTGTTCAAGATGGAGAATTGGGTGGGAAGAAAGCATTCCTTGTTATAGATGAATCGACAAAGTTTCGAGGTGATGCGGCTTTTACCGAAAGCCTAGTTAATAAAGCAAAGAGTATAAGCCTTGAAGATGCCCAACTTAAGGCACCTGTCTTGGGACTCCTTGCAGACCAAATGGCTGCCAAGAATAGTTCGCTAACAGCAGATGTGGCTTCAATTGAAGTAAAAGAGGGGAAGCCCGATCTTAGAGACCTGACTATAAAAGCTAATGAACAGTTCAACCTAAGGGCTCCAGAAGCCCAGATTGATCCCAGCAAAATAACCGCTGGTTTGATCAAACTTCACTTAGCCAAGTATGAAAATGGCATTGAGAGCGTCAAAAGACTGATCGATGAATTGGTGCACTGTGACAGCGTTTGTATAGATGCTCGTGATTTAACATTAAACTTGAATCTACCGACCGTTTGGCATCGAAATGTTGCCTTAGCACTTTATAAAGTTGCCATCAACGCATCATTAAAAAGTTCTGGTTCCATTGAGGTTGTATCAGAAACGGGAATTGATGTTTCGGATTCCATAATGGGAAAAAATATTCATCTTCAAGCACTTAAAGAAAATATTAACCTTGATCGAGCGCTTTTAGAAGCGTTTGAAGATGTTTATCTCACAGCCAATGAGGGGGACGTCAACGCTGAGGGCAGCCTTATTAGAGGAAGAACTGGAAATGTTGCTATTGAAGCTGGTAAAGATGTTCTCTTAACTTCTTTAGTGGATCGAGAAGGAGAATCTCAGAATTACAGAGACAAAAAAATCCAAGCTGGCGCTGAAGTTGGAAAAAAACTGGACATACTTGCTGGTAGAAACATTCGATTTACAGCAGTTAAAACGAGATCTGGAACGGAAACTTCATTAAATGCAGGTCAACATACCGTTGACGCTTCTCTTCCTCTTGAATCTCAAGAAATAAGCGAGACAAAGTCGAAAAAAAAGAACACCAACACGCGGGATAAAAAAGTTGAGCACGAAGTGTCTTGCCACGAAACAGGTGGTGCTTTTACTTCTGTGGCTGGAGGATACCAGGATCTCCATGCTCCAAAAGTTAACGCAGAAGAAACTGTATTAATTAAAGGGGGACAAGGGGTAGTAATTCATGATGTTAACAATACTCATGAACACGAATCATCCTCCAAGAAAAAGGGCAATGGGCTAAAGAGCACGAAGAAGACAAATACAAGTAGCATTGACTCTCGATCTCAAGGGGCGAATCTGTCGAGCAAAGTATCAGTAGATATTGATTCTGGTGGGGATATTGCCGTTACAAATCTTGCAAGTCACACTCCCAAAACAACTCTTGCAGCCCTTACGGGGATTGTTAAAATTCTTCAAGGAACGAATCACTCCTCTTCGTCTTCAATGAGTTCGAGTAAAAGCGTTGCTTGGCAAAAACAACAATCTCGTGTGGAAGAGCATCGAACCTTTGCGGCATCTAAATTTGACGGAAAACTTGAGATCAAAGCGAGAGAGACTATCGTTCAATCTGTTCAAGGCCAAACTCTAGATTTTCTGAAACAATTGGATAATCATAACGGAAAATTAACCTATGATATTCTGGAAGAGTTTCATCACGTTAAATCTCAAAAAACTCAAGGTCCGACGCAGGCACTTGCAGCTGTTGTTGCCTTGGCTGTGAGTATTTGCACAGCAGGAGCAGGTTCTGCCTTAGGGGGCATGATAACCACAGCTGGTGGCTTAACTACCACAAGCGCAGCAGGAGTGGTTACTTTAACAACTACTGGAACTGTTGTTTCAAGCATGACAGCTGCCGCTTTTACCTCTGTGTGTTCACAAGCTGCTCTTGCCCTATTAAGCAATGAAGGGAATGTACTTAAAGCTGCAAAAAGCCTTGCAAGCAGCGATACTTTGAAATCGATGGGCATTTCTGTTATGACTGCCGGTTTAACGGCAGGTATTGGAGATAAGTTGGGCATTGAAACAAGTGCTTCCAAACTAGCAGCCATTACAAAGGTAGATATGAGTGCCGGCATTACAGCACACTTAAGAGCAAACCTTTTGAAAGGTGCTATTAGTGGCGGTATGGGTATTGCTCTGGGGGGTGAAAATCTGGATGAAGCCCTGATGCAAGGTCTTCGGGGTTTGGCAGCTGGTGTAATTGGGGGAGTAGGTGCCAATAAACTTGGTGAAGCTTATAATATCAATACGCAAGACATAGATGCTGTTTCTCATAAGCTTCTTCATGCTTTTTTAGGAGGTGTGACCGGAGGAATATTAGCCAAAGACATTGCAAAAGGGGCTCTTGCAGGAGCTATTGGAGCGCTTGTTGCCGAAACTGTAGCCGATCTTCTTGCACCAGATAAACCATCATTGATTAAGAAAATTGAAGCCGCCCGAAAGGCAAAAGGCTCTGACTTGAGTTATCAAGAAGTAGAAAGTATTTCTAGGCCAGAGTTGGATGTTTACGCCAATAAGGCAGATATTGCTGCAGATTTGAGTAAAATAATAGCTGCCACAAGTGCCTTACTAACAAAACAAGATGTTAATATTGCTATTGGTACAGCGACCAATGCAATTGAGAATAATTTTTTGCCTGCTGTATTTTGGGTTGGAATGACTGCATGGAAGATATATAGCGTATACGGAATATGTGAAAGGCTTGTTGAGGCATGTGAAAACAATGACAAGGAAGCAGCTGCAAAGATTATCTTGCTGGATGTAATCCCTACTGTATTAGCGGGAACAAAAATTGGACCGGCTTTTGACGCAATTGGCGTTGCCGACGAAATTTATGCATCTTATCAACAAAACGGCATAGAAGGTGCTGTTATGTCCCTTATGGTCAACGGAACCAGAATGATACAAGGAAAAGGAGTAAAAGGTAATAAGGCAAACCACAATATTCCTCAAAAACCAGGAGCGGACAAACACGGAATTCCACCAAAATCAGAAAATATTGAAGCTCTAGATTTAGCAGGGACAACCAAACAACTTTCTAAAGAATCCTCTTTGACAATTCGCCCAGGTCAAGAGTGGAAGTTAAAAATTCAAGGAAATGCCCAAAAAACAAAAACACCAGGCCATGCCCTTGAGTCGGCAAAGCAAGCGATTAGGGATGCTAAGGATCCTGAGATTGGTGCCGTATATCTCAATAACGGTTACCATAAGGCTTTGAGAGCACATGGAATTGATACAAAATTAGAAAGCAACCGACTTCCTGATGTACTAGCTGTCTCAAAAGATGGTAAAAAAATGAGAGCGACAGAGATACAGTCCAAGAGTGATATTGAAGACGTATTAAGGGGAAGAAATTTAAAAGTTCGTGATCAATTAAAACCAAATGATGTAACATTGGAAGTAGATGTTAAGAAAATTCCTACATGGGATTATAAAAAAGGAATGCCAAAATAATGATTGGATGTTTGGCTCTATATGATTTTGATGTGACTCAGTTTAAGATTAAAGAGTGGGTTGCGTATGGGGAAGAGTGGATGGCCAAAAATGGGTACCCACCTAATACCATAGGTTTTTCGCCACAAACTAAATATGTTCTTTTTAATAACGGAAAGCAAAGGCTAGAAAAAGAAGGATATGAAAGAGAAACTATTTCTTTTAATGGGGGGGGAGAACCAAAAACAAGTTATAATTGGATGCTAATGGCCTATTTTTCCATTGATCATAGAACGACATATTTATGCTTTGATGAAGACACAATTCCCTTTTCTTATGGAGTGTTAGAACAATTACTCGTTGATCTTTGTCAATTATGCTCCCCAAAGTATGGGATTGGATTTATGCGTGATGAAAAACATGGCCCAGATGCGTATGCAATTGGCTTCTCTCAGGGTTTAAAACTTGCTTATGAGAATCCAGAACACGGTAAAGAAAGAGAGCGAATTTCCAAGTGGCTTGATGTTTATAGAGGTAAAGAAGGTTATCAAACCGGTGACCTACGCGATATCTATCCCTTTAATGTCCTCAGTCAGGCGCATTTGAATAGACTGATCAATGGTCATCGATTCCAAGATTGGGTGCAAGCCTCAACAGAACGTGGTCAATTGAAACAAATTTCTGAGACGGTTTCGACTTGGTGGGTGGAACCAGAAAATATCCCCTATGTTCGCGAGGTCTTGGCGCCAAGTGGTATGATTTTGTGTCTTTAGATTTAGCTTCTCCTTTTGTATCCATATAACAGGTAATATCTTCGAACCGCCGGCCCCATAGTTGCGGCCGCCTCCTTGTTTGGGGATCAGCAACCAAATTATCAAGCTGTTAGGGCACGGTCATGCATGGACCTGCCGCACAAGTCAAGAAGTATTTTTTGATGTAGTATAAAGCATCAGTCATGCATCCGGCCTTTTTTATAGAGGTGTTATTGATTCTCTTGGAACTAATGGATATTCGAACCTTCTGTATCCCTTCATATAAGCGGCTTTACATATAAGCCCTTATATTCGCGAATTCTGCAAAAGGGATTGACTCTTCCCCATCAGGTTATATTCTTTCGTGCTCACCTGGTAGGTATTCCTTTAACTCTCCTGTTTATTAACACTTTCTTTTACACTTGTTTGAGGCAATTGCCTTCTTCAAAGCTGTCTTCTTGTAGTTATCTTGGTAACAATATCCCGAGGATAATAAAGCCAATACAATCCGAGTCATCTTATTGGCAAAGGCAACAATACTTTTATTGTGGCCTCAACGATCAGCAACATTTTTGGATCATGTCAACAAAGGCGATAAGCTTTCTTGTTTTTTATGCTTAAGAGTTTTCAAAACAGAGTGAGCTCCAGGAATAAGAAGAGACTGCAAATACCTTTCTTCTCGCTTACTTATTCTTCCCAGCTGTACTTTAACCGGTAGAGTATTATTGAGAGACTAAATCTAGCCAAGCTGCTAATGCCTGCCATGATTAGAAGCACTTATATCGCCAACTTTTCCAATGAATGCTTTTGCTTTGGCGCTGAGTTTACCTAAGGAGGTGAGAAAGTGGCTTACCCAAGTTGGGGTGAAAGATAACTTACATAACACCGGAAAGTTCTTGGGAAAGTGGTATAATGAACGATTTAACGATTCATTACGGGATGAATTATTGAATGGTGAGATATTCTATACCCTGAGAGAGGCTAAGATATTAATCGAAAACTGGCATTACCATTACAATGAGGTCAGGCCACATAAATCACTGAATTATAAACCACCTGCCCCAAAGTGATCACTTCAGTCTCAAAAGACCAGAATTTATTCAATGGTTCTGGCCAGTTGCAAAGTACTATAAGCTCACTCCGTTAACAGGAAAGACTAATTTAAAAAATGGACCACTTGCTGGGGGCTTGACAGAAGCCTGCACATTATAAACGGAGGTTTTATAAAAAGAGGATAGTTCAGGGGGCTTTGAGGAAAAATGATTGAGAAAATTTTCATCTAAACCTCTTTCAGTTTCACATCTAAAAATGGAAGGAAATTGTATTCTAGATATTTATGCATTCCCTGTGGAATTTCGCCTAATGCCGACAATTTGCCGACAATTTGTTTGGGACTGAAAAAGTTATTTCCATGAAATCCGCTGTTTGATTGGTGGGCGCTGCAGGATTCGAACCTGCGACCCGCTGATTAAGAGTCAGCTGCTCTACCAACTGAGCTAAGCGCCCCCCCTTGTGAAATAGCAGAAACGAAACGCCTTTGTCGACAAAAAAAGACCCCTCTTTCAAGTTTTTACACGAACTCTATCAAAGGTAGGTATCTGAAGCCTAAAAACAAAAACAAAAAAAGGGGAATGTCCAAATTTTTTTAATCTATCATCTGGGTATGAAAACCCTTTTCTCGCAAGGCTTCAATAATAATTTTGGCATGTTCCTGGTCACGAGTTTCAACAACGGCATCCAGTTCTGCCATCTTGACAGTTATGTGGTTAAAGAGGCGCTGATGACTGATCTCAAAAATATTACTTCCCGTATCGCCAATAATTTTGGATATCTGGCCCAATACTCCCGGCGCGTCATTAATATCAATTTTTAGGCGTACAAGATTGCCATGACGCACAAGCCCCCGAAGAAGCAGAGACGATAGGATGCGAGAATCAATATTGCCCCCGCAAATTACAATACCAACTTTCTTGCCCGCAAAAGTGGGAGCATAGGCCATTAACGCGGCAACACCTGCAGCACCCGCTCCTTCCACAGTAAGTTTGGAATGGATTAAAAGATCTTCAATAGCCGCCTCAATTTGGTCTTCGGTGACAATCAAAATATCGGATAAATATTTCTTTAAAATCTCTCGGGTGATGATCCCGGGAGATTTCACAGCGATGCCTTCCGCAAGGGGAGAGGAAAAAAGCTCTAGAGCTGGAAACTTACGAGTGGGATAGAGGATTTGTGCCATCGCGGGACAATAGGCAGATTGCACGCCAATAATCTCAATTTTTGGATTCAAAGTTTTAGCGGCTATGGCCATCCCAGACGCCAATCCCCCTCCCCCTATCGGAATAACCAAGACATCTAAATTTGGAACTTCAGCCAACATTTCGAGGGCAACCGTCCCTTGTCCTATAATAATATCCGGATCATCATAAGGGTGAATCAGGGTGAGCCCTTCTCGTTTGGCAAGATCGGCTGCAAAAGTTCCAGCCGCGGTTAAATTTTCACCCTCAAGTATAAGGGTGCACCCCAGACTTCTGGTGCTTTCAACTTTAGCAAAAGGTGTACTTTTAGGCATGACAATCGTGGCCGCTATCCCCATAGATCGAGCAAAATATGCCACACCTTGAGCGTGGTTCCCTGCTGACATGGCAATCACCCCTTTTTGCCTTTGATCAGCTGAAAGTTGCGATAATTTGATAAATGCCCCTCGCACTTTAAAAGAAGACAGGAATTGCAAATTCTCTAACTTTAAGAACACACTCGCGCCTGTCTTCTCACTCAACCATGGCGAAAAGAGAGTCGGCGTCAATAAAACCACATCCTTTAAAGCTTTTGCAGCTTGCTGAATATGGGACAGGGTAATTTCTGTGGCCATTATTAAAGGGCTTTGAGAAGACGATCAGCGCTGCTTTTATCACATATGCCAGTACTATCTTCAATATTAAGTACCGTTACAACACCATCTTTCACAAGCATGCTATAGCGTTTCGATCGCAAGCCCAATCCGGCTCCTGACCCGTCAAATTCAAGCCCAACGGCCTTGGTAAACTGACCATCCCAATCTGCCAATAAGGCCATATCTGGATGTGAATTTGTTGAATCACCCCAAGCTTTCATAACAAAGGGATCATTGACAGAAAGACAGACAACCTCGATACCTTTCGATTTAAACTGATCCATAACTTTATTAAATCCCGGCAAGTGAATTGTCGAGCAAACAGGCGTAAAGGCCCCTGGAACAGCGAATATTGCAATGGTTTTCCCTTTGCATAAGTTTTCCATATTAACATCTTGGAAACCATCACTTGTGACTTGTTTTATTGTTGAATTGGGAATAGGATTACCGACTTTAATGGTCATGAAAGAAACTCCTCATTAGTATTTTATCAAGTTTAGCATATCCTCCTTGAGCTACGAAGGAAAGGGCCACGTTAATCGTATGGAAAGGAATTGGGGGGTAAACTATAAAGAAGGTAGACTAACAGAAAGACAATCGATCGTGGCAACAGAGCAGGCCCCCTATTTCTTAAAAGACAACTACGATTTAACGGGCAAGCTATTGATTGCTATGCCTTTCTTGCCAGATCCACGCTTTTCTCATGCCGTGATTTACATTTGTGGACATGATGCTCAAGGGGCTATGGGGCTTATTGTTAATAAAGGCCTGCCTGCGGTCACCTTTGAAGAATTGCTGACTCAAATGGAAGTCAAAATCACAGAAATAAATAATTCTGTTCCCATTCATTATGGCGGTCCTGTAGAAGTGGGTCGAGGATTTGTCCTCCATACCAGTGATTATGTTAGTGAATCAACCGTTCTCATTGAAAATGGCTTTGCAATGACAGCAACGTTAGATATTTTACGCGCCATGGCCATAAATGAGGGTCCCCGACAAACCCTTCTCGCTTTAGGTTACGTGGGGTGGAGTTCAGGACAACTGGAACATGAAATTCAAGAAAATGGCTGGTTAACAATCGATGCAACTGCAAGCCTCATATTTGATACCGATCTTGACAATAAATGGCGTCAAGCCTTGGCAAGTTTAGGTATTGATCCCGCAGGTTTATCTTTCGAGATTGGTCACGCCTAACCCCCTATTCCCCCCTTGACCACGATTTTATTTTATATAAGATCGAGGAAATAAGGAGAAGCGCCATAACACCTCATAATTATTTTGATCTAGACGTCCAACTGGAGTCATCCACCATTCTTGTGCAGAATCTCCCCCTCTGTCAGGTTCGATTAAAAGATGATTGTCGATTTCCCTGGATTGTTCTCATACCACGTCGTTCAAATCTGGTAGAAATATTTGACCTAACCCCAGAAGATCAGAGTTTATTGTGGGGTGAAATTGTGCAAGTGAGTGAACACATGAAGCAACATCTTCATGCCCATAAAATAAATATAGAAATCTTAGGAAATCGGGTTCGTCAACTTCACATTCACATTATTGCCCGATATGAAAATGATGATGCCTGGCCCAACTCTGTTTTAAATTATGGAACGCCAGAACCCTATCTCGAACACAAAATGATCCAACGAATTCAAGACCTTACTTGTGATTAACTCATATTATTTTGTTAATTATATTTACTTACAAAATGGAAACAAGAAAGTCGTTATTAATATATATGAGCTGTAAAAAAAAGCTAAACAACTTAAAACTGAAAAAATAACCGCAAAATGCATCCAACATTCGTACGGTTTATTTGTATTATTTTGCTTATTTAAAAGAATAGTTCTATATAAAAAATAGGCGCAAAAATTACTCATAAACGCTAGAAATAAACCAATTATGTAATTGATTATAGGCCAAAAAACTATGTAATAGCATTTCTCAAAAATTTTAATATTACTTAGAATTGCAACTATTGCCCCACCGTTTGAAAGATATAGAAACTTTAAACCCAAAAGAGAGAAATCATTAGTTGCTAACAACCATTCTTTATTATCAATACTCATTTCAATTCCTATACAAAGTGATAAAAATTATTATAAAGTAATAAAATTAATAATTTGTATATGAGGAATTATTAAAGAAGTTTTGGGAAAACAGAAGTTCTAATTATTCTCTAATAGATCGAATGACGCTTTGATTAGGCTTTTGGTATAGGGGCTGGTGGGCTTTGTGAAAAGTTTTTCGGTTTCTTGAAGTTCGACAACTTGTCCCGCTTTCATCACGAGGATGCGATGGCTCATTGCCCGCACAACCTTCAGATCATGACTTATAAATAAATACGCCAATTGATAGCGCTTTTGTAAATCCCGAAGAAGCGCGATAATTTCGGCTTGAATAGATCGGTCAAGCGCAGAGGTGGGTTCATCCAAAATAAGTAGTTTTGGTTTTAAAATAAGGGCACGTGCAATGGCAATACGCTGACGCTGACCTCCTGAAAATTCATGGGGATATCGATGGCTTGCCTCTGGCGACAATCCAACTTCTTGAAGAATAGATTGAACTTGATTTTCAATTTCCAATTTTCCAATTTGCTTTTGATGAATCTCTAATCCTTCCGCAACAATTTGACCAACAGATAATCGCGGATTCAAAGAACTGAAGGGGTCTTGAAAAATAATCTGCATTTGGGGTCGCATCGGTCGAACAGCGGCTCTTGATAAATGCTGCAACTCCACCCCACAAAAATTAATTTGCCCTTGGCTTTCGGTTAATCGCAAAATTGCATAGGCGAGCGTGCTTTTGCCAGATCCACTTTCCCCCACAATACCCACCGTCTCGCCAGCAACAAGAGACAAAGAAACATTCTCTACAGCTTTGACATCGCCAGTGCCACGGGTCATCCACGATTTTTTTTGCCCCCTAAACGTCACCTTAATATCTTTGACTTCAAGAATGTTGGCAGCTTTACGGGAGATAGCTGACGGGTGTCCTTTCGGTTCAGAGTCGATTAAATGCTTTGTATAAGAATGTTGAGGATTTTTTAAAACTTTTGACGTTTGGCCTTGTTCAACAATATGACCATTTCTCATAACAGCAATGGTCTGGGCCATCTTAGCAACCATTCCCAAATCATGGCTAATGAGTAATAACCCCATCTGGAATCGTTTTTGTAAATCACTGATCAATTCAAGAATACTTGCTTGAATCGTAACGTCCAAAGCTGTGGTTGGCTCATCTGCAATCAATAGTTTTGGTTCGCAAGCTAATGCCATAGCAATCATAACACGTTGGCGCTGACCCCCTGATAACTGATGGGGATATGCATTCAAACGACTTATTCCATCTGCAAAACCAACCAAATTCATCAATTCCACAACACGCTCTTTAGCTTGCAATTTGCTCATCCCTTTATGAATTAAAAGAGGTTCCGCAATTTGCTTTTCAATGGTATGTAAAGGATTTAAGGCTGTCATCGGCTCTTGAAATATCATCCCAATTTCATGACCACGTATTTTTCTTAAAGTATTTTCTGGCGTATTGAGAAGCTCTTGCCCTTCGAAAAGAATCGAGCCTGTTGGATGAAACGCCATTGGATAAGGAAGGAGGCCTAAAATGGATAAGGCACTCACCGACTTACCGGATCCACTCTCCCCTACCAAAGCGAGGGTTTCTCCTTGACTCAGCGAAAAGGATACATTATTGACCGCTTTTGTAGTCACATTATTCGGGCTACGAAAATGGACGGATAGATCTTTCACTTGCAACAATGTCATCGAGCCATCACCTTACGGGGGTCAAAAGCGTCTCGGATTGCCTCTCCAATAAAAATGAGTAAGCTTAATAAAATAGCCAGCGAGAAAAAACCTGTTAACCCTAACCACGGGGACTGAACATGGTTTTTTCCTTGAGTTAAAAGCTCGCCTAACGATGCCGAACCTGGTGGTAAACCAAACCCCAAGAAATCCAAAGTTGTGAGTGTCGTGATAGATCCATTCAAAATAAAGGGCAAATACGTCAACGTTGCAACCATGGCATTGGGTAACATATGTCGCCACATAATACGCCAAGTCGGAACTCCCAGAGCTTCGGCAGCCCGAACATAATCAAGAGATCTTGTGCGGAAAAATTCCGCTCGAACCACTGCAACCAAACTCATCCAACTGAAAAGCAGCATAATTCCCAAAAGCAACCAAAAATTTGGCTCAATAATGCTCGACAAAATAATCAATAAATACAAAATGGGCAGACCACTCCAGATTTCTATAACGCGCTGGAAAATGAGATCGAGCCGCCCGCCAAAATATCCTTGTACTGCACCCGCTATCACACCAATTATGGAGGAAAAAAAAGTCAAAATAAGGCCAAAGAAAATGGAAACACGAAAGCCGTAAATCAAGCGGGCTAAGACATCGCGCCCTTGGTCATCTGTTCCCAGCCAATTCTCGCGTGACGGAGGGGAGGGAGCGGGTTCTTCTAAATTAAAATTTACCGTGCTTATATAGAAAGGCACGGGAGGAAAGAGCATCCAACCCTTCTTTTCAATTAGTTTTTTAACGTAACTATCGCGATAATTTGTTGCCGTTTGAAATTTTCCGCCCCACTGAGTTTCCGGATAAGTCTGCAGAATAGGCATATACAATTTGCCTTCATACGACACCAATAAAGGTTTGTCGTTAGCAAGAAATTCGGCAAACAATATGACAAAAAACAAAACCCCAAAAATCCACAATGACCAATACCCCCTGCGGTTCGCCTTAAATTGGGCAATTCGTCGATGCGTCAGAGGGGAGAATGTCATGCTCGACTCGCTGCTAAGTCTATGCGTCGATCCACCAGCATATATGCTAAATCTCCCAACAAGTGGAAAACCATTCCCACAAGGGTAAACATATATAGAGTTCCAAACATAACTGGATAATCTCGATTCGTTGCAGATTCAAAACCTAACAATCCCATTCCGTCTAGGGAGAATAAAACTTCAATAACAAGGTTAGAAGTAAATAGAATGCCAACGAAAGCCGTAGGGAAACCAGCAATAACAATCAACATGGCGTTGCGAAAAATATGCCCATACAATACACGACGCTCACTCAATCCCTTAGCACGCGCAGTTATGACATATTGTTTATTGATTTCTTCTAGAAATGAATTTTTTGTTAAAAGAGTCAACTTCGCAAAGCCCCCGATGACCATAGCCAAAACGGGGAGTGTTAAATGCCAAAAATAATCGCCCATTTTACCAAGGAAATTTAGCTCTGCCCAGTTATCAGACATAAGCCCCCGGAGCGGAAAAATACTCCAAAAGCTGCCACCGGCAAATAATAGGATAAGAAATAAGGCAAATAAGAACGACGGCACTGCATATCCAACCACGATAATCCCACTTGTCCAAACATCAAATTTTGATCCATCTCGCACGGCTTTCACAACCCCTAAAGGAATGGAAATAAGATAGACAAGGAGAGTCGTCCACAACCCCAAAGAAAGCGAAACGGGAAATTTTTCCCCAATTAACGAAATAACACTTTGGTCTCGAAAATAACTTCGTCCAAAGTCGAAAGTCAGATAATTTTTTATCATATGAAAAAAACGTAAATGTGCGGGTTTGTCAAAGCCAAATTGAACTTCCAGCTCTTTAATAAAGGCGGGATCAATACCTTGAGCGCCGCGATAGCTGCTTTCACTGCTTCCGCCCCCCATGGGGTGCGTCTGTGTCTCAGCTTGCCCGCCGCCTAAGCGCATATCCACATCAGAGGCTTGACCTCGAATTTTAGCCAAAACCTGCTCCACGGGACCGCCGGGAGCCGCTTGCACGATGATGAAATTAACCAGCATGATCCCAAACAGCGTGGGAATGATGAGCAACAAACGATGTAAGATGTACTTTAGCATTAGTTCTATTAAATACCAATTTCTGGGCTCGTTAGCCACAAAAAAACTAAAAACAGAGAAGATTAAAAAACTTAGAGGCAAGTTTGGCCCCAAAATGCCCCATGTCCATTCTTTATGAAAAATATGTGTCCGCATAAAGGTTTCAATAATAATTGAATTATGATTTTTTAATAAGATAAATATTAAAATTTTTAAATTTTTAATTTATTAAATTTATAATTTATATATATGACATTTTTTTATTTGTTATTAACCAAAATAATCAATGAATGATTCTAAATAACTGAATTTCATGCCCTTATAAATATACATAAATTTTTCACTTGTTTATTGTGTGAAAATTCTTTAAACATACCCATGATGTATTGCGGGCTTAAGGTTATTATTAATTTTATAAAATAAATTTTTTGTAATTGAACTAAATATTATTAAGGATTTTTTGATGAAAACGAAGTCTTTTTCTCTCATATTATTACTTACTGTTATGAATAATGTATACGCCACAGATCAATTTTCAGCAAAAAAAGAAGATGTTATTCCCGTATTATTACCCGTCAAGGATGAACCGGATCCATTAACAAAATTAAGGTTATACGTCACAGCAACAACGACAACATTGTTAAATAAAAATCAAGAATTAAAAGACCAACTGCAAAATCTTTCCCTTACCCCTTATAAAGGTACACCCGTAATTCTTAACTCTTTTCAGACGAAAACAGCCTTAACAATAGGAACTGATTCTATAACCGAAATTTTCGCAAGTCTAAAGAATGATGTATTTACTATCCTGTCTAGCATCTTAGCTGAAAATGCGGCATTAGAAGCTGAGCTTGCTCAAGCGACCTCTAAAAAAGAAACTCCCTTGCCAGATGTGCAAAATAGTCCTGCATTTATCTCCGTCTCCACAGTCTCTCCAACCCTAAATCTTCCCGGATTATATGAATTGGTACCATGGAAAGATTTAAAATCAACGACCATGCAGTTTGCGCAGGATCTGTTGTTCGAAAATAGGGAACTGAGAAAACAGTTTAATGGCAGACCGATTCCCGCTTCTCATACCGCACATAGCTTCTTTTCTTTTGCCTCTCATGATAGTATTGAGATCAGCGGGAGTCTTTATGTAAGCAAAATATTTTCCACATTAAAGAAAAATGTACTTGGATTTCTTTCTGGTTTAATTGATGAAAATAAAGAATTAAAATACCACCTAGCTAATGCGGATAATACCACCGAACCACTTCAAAATGAAAAAGATATAGAACAAGCTAAACTTATAGACACACCAGTTGATTCTGAAACAACGACTTTGCCGGCTCCAAAAGAACAAGTAGAAGAAAAAGATGAGGTGATAGCCGCCACGACCGTTAGTTCGGCAACTCCTCCGAAATTTGCTAAGCTGCAACGCAGCACACGATCATCAAGCCAACGACTTGTCTCTACAGGAAATGCCAGATTCGACAATTTTGTGAAATCGCTGATTTGGCAAGGAAAAGATCTGGATACTCTAGAACCTCATATCAAGGCTAAGTTAACGGAAATCACAGGACCTCAATTTACAATTACTGCTTTAGAAGAATCCCTTATAAAACAGTTAAATGAAGCCCCAACACTTGAACAGGCCTCAAGTCTCCTTCGCAGTCAAACGAATTCACCCGCAGTTTTAAGATCAACAACTCACAGTCGAAGAGAATTAATGGAAAGACATGACAGCAATTTAGCCCAGCAGAGGCTTGATACCGCAGCACACGAGAAAGCTCAATCTGTCGCCAAATATACACGACGCTTCTTAATGGAAGGAAAAATAATACCCGGGTGGGGGGATAAATTAAACAAAGACGATAGAGAGGCTTTAGAATCTGAAATTAGACAAATTGTTGTCGATTGTTATGACGGCGTGATTCCAAATTTTTGTGGAAAAATGGAAGGCCCCCTAGAAGATTTCATTCTCTTAGCAACAACGCAAACATCATGGGAAAAATTTCGAGCTGCAATGGTTAAAGCCAGAACAAACATACAATGGGAAAAAGCTCAACAGAGAAATGAACGCCGCGAAGCGAACGCGCCTCTGATCGAATCTAAAACTATAAATATTGACCATCATATGATGTTTTCGACCACGAACACATCGGTTATGGAAAACATTCATCTGCCCGAAACAGTTAAGAAAATGAAATTACATAAACCCGAACATGTAGAAGTTAGAGAAAAATTTGAGCTCCTGATCAGCACACCAACGGCAACGGGATTTGTGTGTGTACCCCTTGCAGATCAAGATCATTATATGCATCTCACGATGAAAGCTTTTTGGCTCCGAAAGTCTCCTTTAAACTCTTTAACAGATCAATATGATCCTATAATCTTGACTGCAAACCATGTTGCGAAAGGAATTATTGAGGAATTTGTTAGGCTCACACAAGGAGAATATGTATTATGGTTGCTCAGAATAAGTGGGGAGCGGTATTTCTTTGCAATACCCAGGAATCCTCGTCTTACTGTCATAAGTTTAACCCTCCCTAAGGGCGACCAAAGACTCAACGGATATATTCTACAGCGTATTGAATCCGCCCAAAAATTTACAACAGAAATGGTCTGCTAAAACAAATAGCGAATTCCAAGAGAAACCATGGGTACATTCTTCAAGGATTTATTTTTATTGATCAAATTCATTGTGTGAACTTTGGCAGTCTCCAAAACGGTAGCATTGTTCTGACCCGTTCCCGTTAAATTCACACGGGAAACAACCTTTCCTTGAAACCAAAGTCCAGCATCAGCACTTATACTAATACCTGAGTTACCCAGAGATCCGGTATCATATCCAATTCCAAGATAGGGAGCTAAAGCTCGTCGATATTTATATTTTGCTGAAATGGTCCCATATATATTTGCGGGTTGCCCAAGAAGCGTACCGACAATTGCTTGAGATAGGTGAATGCGATCAAAGTTATAGCTAAGACCACCCGACAACCGCAACCCATTTTTCCACAAATGCCAATCGATCATGAGACCAACTTTCTGAGGCTTGATTCGTACACGATCATAACGTTGACCATCTCTAGTGTAGGTACGATTATAATGACCAATTTGACCCAGGAGACGAAGCTTAAAGGTATCATTAAATTCGTAACCCAATTCAAGAATTCCAGAACGTACGTATGCGCCCCGTATTCCCAAAAACCACCCCTTATGACCTGCTATAGGAGACCTTGTTGCTTCTTTTGACGTTGCCACCGTTTTTTCGGAGACCCTTAAACCCTCCTGATTATTTTTTGCAACCAACTCACTCTTTTTTTTGTTATCAACAGATTTCAGCGTTTTATCTTGTTGACCTTTAGGAGATGAAATTTTGGACTTTTCTTTCCCTTTAGCTTTCTCAAGAAGCGCTTTTTCATCTATCCCTTTTGCAATGGGTGCTTTCTCGCCAGGAACAATATTTGATCCCTCCTTTAGCTTTTCATTGGTTATAGGAATTGATTTTTCCAATGGTTTTGTAATTTTCTCTTGAGGAACAACTGAGGCAAGTGTTTTCGCCTCTGTGGTATTACTCCCCAAAACTTCTGTTGTAAGAGACATATTTAAAAGAAGGCATAGGACAGATACAGTTAATTTGGTTGGCAATCTCATGAGGTTAATCTCCACAATTTATTTAAAAACTTAACTAACTATGTAAGCAATTCTGATGAGCATAGCAAGCAAGAAAGATTGCCTAACAATTTTAAGTCTTTTTCCTCACGTCATATTGACCTTTTAGATAGGCAGGAACACCGATCAAAAAACCAACACCAACATAGACGAGCGTCCTTAATTCCGCGCCATAAATTGCAAAAAAAGCATAGAGAATACTTCCCCCGATAGCTAAATGTAAAGTCGGGTTAAGTTTTGCATAAATATTATTTTTTTGATCTCTAAATAATATATATGTCGACAAAGAGGACAAAAGGTAAGCAAAAATTGTCATGACAGAGCCAACTTCAACAACCATTTTCACTTGATCTGCCATCGTATGATTTAAAGTTAAAAACATCAGAATAGAAGCCGCAGTACTTGAAGTAATTAATCCAAATACAGGCGTCCCATTTTGACTTTCTTTCGCAAAGACTTTGGGGAACAACCCTTCTTTAGCCATAGAATGGGGCACTTGCCCTTGAAGTAAAACCCAACCATTAAGTCCACCATAAATGGAGATGAGAATACAAATAGCTATCACAGGTCCAATCCAAGATCCAAAAACCAAGACGGCGGCATCAACGAAAGGCGCAGGGGATGATGCCAAAATTTGCGCGGGTATCAATCCAAATAAAACAAATGTTGTGAAGAGATAAACAATCGCAACTAGTCCTGTACCGAATAAAGTTGCTTTAGAAATCGTGCGACCAGGATTTTTAACGCTATCTGCAGGGACTGTGGCGGATTCTAATCCAATAAATGCCCACAAAGTTAAAGCAAATGCAGAATTCACACCCTGGAATAGGCTCGTATCCGGTTGATGGGTGGGAAAATAATTATCTATGTTAATAAAGAATAACCCCACAGAAGGAACAATAATAAGAGGGCATAATTTTAAAATTGTGGTTATCAATTGCACGCGCCCCCCTGCACGCAAACCTAGACAATTGATAATCGTTGCCATCCATAATACGCTTAAAGCTCCGACAAAACTTAAAATACGATTTTCCCGTAAAATGGGAATAAATAACGATAAATAGCTGATAAAAGCGATGGAAACAGCGGCGTTACTCGTCCATCCCATAATCCAATATCCCCAGCCCATTTGGAATCCGATAAAATTACCAAATGCATCACGACTGTGTGTATAAGGACCACCAGATCGAGGATAAACCATAGACAGACGTGCAAACACGTAAGCCAAACATAATGCTCCAATTGCTGTGGACGCCCATCCTAAAATACTTATTGAACCAATGGCGCCCAAATTGGCGGGGAGAAAAAATATGCCCGTGCCAATCATGTTCCCAATGACTAATGATGTTGCGGTCCAAAAACCAAATATTCGATGATTTGAGGGTTTTTCATTTTTTTTCACGTGACGGTTTCCTCACCAAAAGCAAATTTCTGATTCTTACCTTTTTGTTGTGTCGATGTCTCTCTTCGAACAGCCACAATACTTATTAAAATAATGGAAACGCCTATTATTTTAATGAAGCTGAGAGCTTCCCCATAAATTAACCATCCTAAAATAGCCGCCATAACAGAAGCAAGGAGCATAACCAAAGCCCCATAGCTTGCAGGAATTTTACCAAAAGAATAGGCTAAGAATCCCTGGCCCATAACGTGTACCAACAAACCTTGCCCCAGAACACTGCACCAATCATTCGCTGTTAATGGCCAAAAGGATACTTGAAATAAAACTCCAAATATTCCCATCCCCGTCAAAGAAACGATACTTGTCCAGAACATTAACAGACCTGTTGAAAATCGGCCCCGAATTCTTTTAACAGTAATAACATAAGCCGTAACCATTACACCTGAGAGAAGAGACACAATATCTCCCATAAGATTATCCATACTAATATGAAAACTTTCAAAGCCAAGAAGAGCGCACCCCATAAATCCACTTACAGCGGTAAGGAGCGTGCGCATGGATTGTGTTTGTGAAAAAACCAACCACATTACCAAAGGCACAAAAAATGCGGATGTATTATTAAAAAGAGTTGCATTAACGATGGCTGTATAATCAATTGACCAATTCCAAAGCGCTAAATCAAAAGAAAAAAATGCCCCGGCAAGCCCGATGATAAAAGCATCGTTGCGGGTAATCGGCTGTTTTTTTTGTGTTCCTTTATCTTCTTCCCATCGCATCCATATCCATAACAACGGTAAAGAAAAAAGAAGCCGATAAAACCCTGTGGTCATAGGACCAAGATCGGATGCCTTGACAAATATGGGCGAAAACCCAGTTAAAATACTCCCGACACAAGCCATAAAAATTGAGAACAAAGGTAGACGTGTAGTCGGAGAGTGAATTGACATTTTGATTTCTCGATTAATAAAAGAAACTAGATACCATTATTCCATAAATAATAATTTTCTGCCCATGTCCGCTGTAAAGCATCATCCAATTCCGCTAAAGAAATAGAAACACCTAAATCTTTGAGGGAAGTTACGCCATATTCCGTTAAACCACACGGGATTATCCCTTTAAAGTGGGCAAGATCAGGATTTACATTAATAGCGATACCGTGAAAACTAATCCAACGACGTAACCGAATACCAAGGGCCGCAATTTTTAGCTCTCGCCCCTCATGCTCAACCCAAATCCCCACACGACCACAACGACGCTCCCCCTTGATGTCAAATACCGCAAGAGTATCAATAATCCATTGCTCCAAGGCCGTTACAAAAAAACGAACATCCCGTCTTCGTTTTGACAAGTCCAACATCACATATGCAACACGCTGACCGGGTCCATGATAGGTATATTGCCCCCCTCGACCTGTCTCATAAACCGGCAAAGTCTTTCCATCAAGGAGGTCAGATTGTTTAGCACTACTACCTGCCGTATAAAGAGGAGGATGCTCCAACATCCATACCATCTCAGGGGCCGACCCTTGGTAAATAGCCTTAACACGATCTTCCATCGTAGATATGGCTTCTTCATAAGGGATTAAACCTTTAGAAATACACCAGTCCATCATGCTTCTTATCCCAAAACTTTTAAACCAGCAGATACCGTCAACACACTCCAAAAAATCCATTTGGTATGATTATAAGGAGTCAATTTGCTTATGATGTTTGTAATCGCCAAAGCAATCAATGCCGGGTACGCTACGTCTAAAATAGTTCCCAAAACCACCATAAGCTTTGAAAATCCCAGCAATGAAATGGCAAAGGTAATGGCCATTGTTATAAAAATTGCCTGCGGTCGCTTTAAACGTTCATTGGTTAGATCTTGTGTTAAAAAATCTACAAATAATGTTGATAAAATCACCGCGGTTGCCAAACAACCAACAGCCAAAATAACAGCAATAACGGGCTTTGCAAAATATCCCAAAGCTTGCCCACCAATTGCCACCAACAACTGCTCTGGTTGAGCATTTTGCAAATAGGGAGCATATTTTGCACCCAAAGCAATGAAACCAATATAAATAATTGTCAGCAGAAAAGCGCCGATTACGCTGGCCGTGAGGCTCATCTTAATTAAAGTTTTGTGATCATCCTGACTCGTTAAATGATTACGCAAATAGTAAACGATAGCGCTTGAGAAAAACAAAGCTGCCATCAAATCCATTGTTTGATACCCATTCAGCAAGGCATTCGTGAAGGCTTTTTGAGAAGATAAATCCCCTTGAGTCGCATCATGCCCAAACCACAGTCCAAACAAAATTAAGATAACAATTCCCCCTAATTTAAAGGGCGTTAAGAAAAGACCAATAATGTCTACAATTTTGCTTTTCGTCCAAATACAGGTAACAATTGCCCCACAAAACAAGAAACTAAACAGCTCAAAAGGCAAAGTGGGAACCAGTAAATTGAATCCCCCAAAAGCAACAGTAATACATCGCGGCACAACACCAAAAGGGCCTATCAACATTAAAATAATGGCAATTATGAGAAACGCCGGGATTTTACCGAGTTTTTCAAAATAGTGACGATAATTTCCATCAAATAAAATTATCCCTACCAGACCTAAGAAAGGCATGAGAACTGCTGTAAGGACGAATCCCAAGATGGCTATTGGATATTGATTTAAGGACTCTTGGCCAACAAGTAGGGGGAAAACCAAATTGCCGGAGCCAAAAAACATAGAAAACATCGCGAATCCGGCCGTTAAAACAGTTTTATAATGTGTCATTTTGCATCTCAATTTCTTTCAAAGTATCAAATTATTATGCGGTTTATCCTGTCGATTTTTGTATCCGGAGGAAGCATAAGGGACAATAAATTTTAGGTTGGGGAGAATAATTATATGGCCTGTGAGGCCACAATAATTTGAGACACACGCATGCCGAAACGCACCACCAAAAGGGGGCGTAAATTTGCACAAAAGTTAAGGTATACGCTCTGATTCATAATTTATCTTTACCTTATCGCAGAATCTAGTGTCAATATTTATATGGGAAAATAAGAGCCAATTTTCAAGTTTTTACAATAAAATCCTTGTCGAAAACCTAAGAGTTGAGTAATCTCTGATCATTGTTCACAGGAGAGGTGGCCGAGTGGTCGAAGGCGCACGATTGGAAATCGTGTATACGGCAACGTATCGAGGGTTCGAATCCCTCTCTCTCCGCCATTCTCAATAGGTAGGGTTTTTACTCTACCTATTGAGAATAGCAATGAAGCTTCGAAACCTCGATTATTTAAAATTTAGGTTCGAGCTGAAGCAAACGCAAGCAACGCGCGCCAGCGCGATAATCCTTCTCCTCGCCATTATTCATTTCTTAAACCCTCCTACCCAAGCCTTGTATACCCCCTCATCCTCAGATATAAATAAAACCATGACGGATATCCCTTTTAAAATTGAGTCGCCCTTTGCCCCCGCCGGGGATCAACCCCAGGCGATTGACACAATTGTAAAGAACCTTCAAAACGGCGACAAAGACCAAGTTCTTCTCGGGGTTACAGGGTCTGGGAAAACATTTACAATTGCCCATGCGATTCAAGCTGTTCAACGCCCCGCCATTGTCTTAGCTCCCAATAAAATTCTTGCTGCCCAACTCTACGGAGAAATGAAATCCTTTTTTCCCAACAATGCAGTGGAATACTTTGTTTCCTATTATGATTACTATCAACCAGAAGCCTATGTTGCCCGCACAGATACATTTATTGAAAAAGAATCCTCCATCAATGAACAGATCGACCGGATGCGCCACTCGGCTACACGATCATTATTAGAACGCCCTGATGTCATTATCGTTGCGAGTGTTTCCTGTATTTACGGCATTGGTGGCGTTGAAACTTATAGTGAAATGATATTGCCCTTAAAAGTCGGTCAATGGATGGAAAGAAGTGACTTTATTCGCCGTCTTGTTGAATTACACTATAAGCGCAATGACCTTTCCTTTGTCCGCGGGACCTTTAGGGTTCGAGGTGATGTGATCGAATTATTTCCAGCCCACTACGAAGATAGAGCCTGGCGGATCAGTTTTTTTGGTAATGAGGTCGAATCTATTCAAGAAATGGACTCTCTCACCGGCGAAAGATATCAAGTCCTCGAGGCGATTCGTATTTTTGCCAATAGCCATTATGTGACTCCAGGCCCTACTATGCAGCAGGCCATTAAACAAATTCAGCACGACCTAACCATTCGTTTAGAAGAATTTCATCAAGCCAATAAACTTCTCGAAGCTCAACGGCTTGAACAACGCGTAAAGTTTGATGTGGAAATGATGGCTGCTACGGGAACTTGTGCCGGTATTGAAAATTATTCGCGATATCTTACAGGAAGAGCCCCTGGTGAACCTCCCCCTACTCTTTTTGAATATTTACCCAAAAATGCAGTCCTTATTATTGATGAAAGCCATGTAACTGTGCCGCAACTGAACGGTATGTATAAAGGGGACCGATCTCGTAAAGAAACGTTAAGTGAGTATGGTTTCCGCCTGCCTTCATGTAAAGATAACCGTCCATTAAAATTTGAGGAATGGGAAGCTTTACGCCCCCAAACCATCTTTGTTTCTGCTACACCTGGACCGTGGGAATTAGAGCAAACTCATGGGGAATTTATCGAACAAATTATCCGCCCCACAGGCTTAATAGACCCGGTTTGTACGATAAGACCTTGCGACCATCAAGTGGATGACCTCATTGCAGAATGCCGTGAAACTGTAGGCAAGGGCATGCGCGTCCTCGTCACGACGCTTACAAAAAAAATGGCAGAAGCTTTAACGGAATATTTGGCAGAAGCGAACTTTAAAGTTCGCTATATGCACTCCGACGTAGAAACCTTAGAACGTATTGAAATTATTAAAAATTTGCGACTTGGTGTGTGCGATATTCTCATTGGGATTAACTTGCTTCGCGAAGGGCTAGATATTCCAGAATGCGGCCTCGTTGCTATTTTAGACGCAGATAAAGAGGGGTACTTACGATCAAAAACTTCTCTCATTCAAACCATTGGTCGGGCTGCTCGAAATGTTGATGGCCGCGTCATTTTGTATGCGGATAAAATGACTAAATCAATGTCAGAAGCCTTAAGCGAGACAAATCGCCGCCGAGAAAAACAACAAGCCTACAACATTACCCATGGAATCACCCCAGAAACCATAAAAAGATCTATTACAGATATTTTGGGCACTGTTTATGAGGCAGACCATCTGACGATTGACGTCAACGACGCGCCCCACTTGGTTGGAAAATCTTTGAAGACACACCTGGCAGACTTAGAGCACCGTATGCGTGATGCGGCTGCCAATCTCGAATTTGAGGAAGCTGCCCGATTACGAGATGATATTCGCCGCCTCGAAGCGCAAGATTTGGGGCTCACCAAAAAGGCTGTTTAAAGTTTGTCTTTCGATTGGCTAGCTTGTGATAGCTCCGTGGGTAATTCCTCTGTCTCGAGTATATTAGAAACCCGTGGAATAGAGCCTATCGGTGTATAGAGTCTTTGCATAAGAATTTCCATCCATTGAGCATCTAAGGCTGTTATTTGATCCCACACAAACTTACAATGAGCTCTGTTATCCGTTAGTAATTTTTCTAATCTGACACGCTCTTCGTCAATAGCTTTAGCATCCCTCCCTTTTTCAGGTCGGAGTATAGCTTCGTATTTTTCAATATGTAAGTTGCGCAATTGACGACTTAAATCGCTTTCTTCATCCCAGTAAAATTTCCTTAAATCACGAAGAACTTGGAGTTGATCGTCTATTTCCATTTTGCGCTGGTCTTTTTTCTCTCTTTCATACAATTCAGCGGAATGTTCCAATGCCTTTCTTGTATCTGCTTCTAATTGAGCTGTTCGCTCTGATTCCGCAAGGACTACTTTCAAATCTCTCTCATAAGATTCTTGTAATGAAATGGCTTTGGCAAATCCAACTAGAGTTCCCGAAAGATTGAGCTCAGTGCGAAATAAACTTTCTTGTGGGACTTGTGTTAAGGGCGGCGTATCTAATAATTCAGTTCTAGTCAAGGTTGCTGTCGTAAAAGGCTGCTCTACTTTTTCAGTTTCGATTGATTTCGTTTTATACGTGAAAATAAAAGTAACACATACTGCAAATAGAAGATTTATATTAAATTTAATTTTCATAATTCACCCCCCTTGATTAGCAATGATTATTAATTAGATTAATACAATTATGCTAAACTTAAATATCTACTATACTATATTTACAGTATAAAATCAATGTTTTTGTAACCATTTTATTTTTTGTTATTTATATTAACTTTAAAACGGCTGAAATTTGCCTTTTATACGCTTAAGATTGTCAGCAACTCTTAAAAGGTATAATACTAAAGTTAAATTTTCGTTAGGGGATAAAAATAGTGACAACAAAGAAAAACATTGTGGTTAAAGGGAGGCCAGCAGCTCGATTGGCAGCGGTTCAAGCCCTTTATCAACTTGAACAAGAACCGACAACACCCCAAAAGGTAATCGTAGAGTTTCTAAATTATCGATTTACGGAAGTTGTTGATAATACAAAATTTATTACCCCCGATAAATCTTTATTTGAAGACATTGTCATCGGTGTTATGGACCGGATGGCAGATTTAGATTCTATGATTTCATCTACTTTGTCGGAAGACTGGCGAATTGAGCGAATGGAATCCGTTGTCCGGGCCATATTGCGAGCCGCTGTTTTTGAGCTAAGCCGGGATACATCAGTGCCCGTTCCTGTTGTAATTAATGAATATATTGAAATTACGAAATCTTTTTGTACAGGACCAGAAGTTGCTTTTGTCAACGCGTCATTAGATGCGCTAGCAAAGCTTCTCCGAACCGCAGATCTGCAAGAATAGCCTAATTAACGGCTTATTTGATTGGGAAACTATCCTTTAGAAGCGGAAGAGTTTCTCATCCAACGGCACACCAATTTCAACATGATCTAAAACCACGTGAGTTGTATTGCTTTGTGCGTCTAGAAGTGTCCACTCTTGGAGACGGAGTAAAGGTGTCATAACAAAAATTAAGGTCAGTGTTACACTGTCATCTCCCGGACGACGAACGGTAAGGAATATTTTATCTTGTTTCAAATCCAAAGTTTCTACTTGCAAATCATTAAAAAAATCAATTTTGTGGCGCAACAAAAAACTGGCAGGTGTACTATCGATAGAATAGTCGCTCACATCTTTACTGACTCCATCTAAGTGCCTTAAAGTCTCGCCATTAGCGATAATTCTGTCATAGCTAGGGGCGGCATATTCCAAACGCAATTTGCCAAAACTCTCTTTTCCTAAGCGCTTCAGATACATTTTACCCGTAGATTTCGTCTTGTCAGGATTTGTCTGAGAAAAATTAGCACGAAGGGTTTGAATACCATTCAAATAGCTTTGCAGTTTTTGAAGCTGCTCTTTTTGTCCTTGAATTGGTTGCTTTGATGGCAACGCAAATGTAGGAGAATAATTAGCTATCGGGAGCATTAACCCCCCCAACAAAAGGGCTGTTTTCAATAATATTTTCATAAATTTCTCTTTCCTTAGATATTATAAAGGGAAGTAAGAGCAAGCATTTTTCAATTTTATTTTACTATATAAAATTTATCAGAATAAAATACGGCTAACCCTTATTTATCATAACAAATACCTAGTAAATTTATAGCCTTTTGACACCAAATGAGCAAGAATATTGTCGGTCCATTTAACAGTTTTCCTAATTTTTTCTTCTTGATAAGTAATAATTAATATCTTCACAACTCGTTTTAGATTTATAATCCAGTAAAAATAGGAAATTAGAAAAAATGACTGAAAAACTAATTGATTTAATGTTTTTGCAAGGGCGTACCTATTCAAATTGGCTTGATAAGCCTGTGGACGACGAAATCCTTCAAAAGGCGTATGATTTAGCGAAAATGGGCCCTACAAGTGCTAATTCTTGCCCCATGCGCATTGCTTTTGTTAAATCCAAAGAATGTAAAGAAAAACTAAAGCCCCTTCTCGACGAAAGTAATGTGGGGAAAACCATGGCTGCTCCTGTTACGGCTATTATTGCGTATGATCTTACCTTTTATAATAATCTTCCCAAGTTATTTCCGCACACCGATGCCAAAAGTTGGTTTGTGGGGAATGAAGAGCGCACTCAAATTACAGCTTTTCGCAATAGTTCCTTACAAGGGGCATATTTTATTCTTGCTTCACGCTCTTTGGGGTTAGATTGTGGCCCAATGTCCGGATTTGACAATGCCGGGGTTGACAAGGCATTTTTTGCAAATAGCTCCATACGGTCAAATTTTTTATGTAACCTGGGATATGGAGACTCCTCCAAGCTGCACCCCCGAAATCCCCGCCTCACGTTTGACGAGGTTTGCAAAATCCTATAGTCTAGGAAAAGTGAAAATGAAGATGAGTTTTAAAGTAAGCCAGCAATTACATGCGCCTTATTTTTATACTGAGTGATTGTTATAAAAGATGTTTCAGGTAACGGCTACAAAAGTATATCCTTGGTTTGTATCATTACTAATAAAACATCCCTTCTGGTTAAGTTTCCTACTTGGTTGCCTCACCCTCTTTGCTATGGCCCCCTACCATATTGTATTTGTTCTGCCCTTTGCTTTTTCTGGTTTTTTAATAGTTCTTCAAAATACAAAATCCTCTAAAACAGCTTTTTGGGTGGGATGGGTTTTTGGATTTGGCTACTTTTTAGGGGGACTTTATTGGATTGGAAATGCACCCCGCACTTTAGGAATGTGGTTTGCTGTGCCTTTTGCGACTGCAGGGCTCCCTTTAGGGTTAGCCATTTTTCCAGCAACCGCCACTTTCATAACTTTTAAATTGACAACAACCCCCCTCAGTCGAGTCTTCGCTTTCACCGCTTTTTGGTCACTCTTTGAATGGCTTCGGGGCCATGTTTTAACTGGCTTGCCTTTGAATTTGCTTGGTTATACTTGGGATATTTCCTTACTCCAAGTAACCTCTGTAATCGGTATCTATGGCTTAACAGCCCTTACCACACTTGCTGCTTGTATTTTTGCTTCTAAACACAAAGGATGGATCTCAGGCGTTTTTTTGACCTTAGGTGTACTTTGGCTATGGGGAAATGATAGGGTCACGCAAGCTCAAGGTTTATCTCCTGCCCACAATCCTGAAATCAATTTACGGATCGTCCATGCTAATATACCCCAAGAAACCAAATGGTTAGCTGAACATTTCCAAGACAATCTTAATCGATATATCTCTTTATCTCGCAAACCCGCCACAAAACCGTTAAATGCGATTATATGGCCAGAGTCAAGCGTCACAACATTTGTTGAAAACTCTCCAATCCTCTTAAAAATACTAGCCGAAACAGCGCCCCCGGAGGGTATTTTAATATTTGGGGCTCCTCGAGAAGTTCAAGGAAAATTAAAAACCAGTATGATGGGCATAGATAGGGAAGCAAATTTAGTTGGTATTTATGACAAATCTCATCTCGTTCCTTTTGGGGAATACATGCCTTTACGTTCTCTAATCACGATAAAAAAACTAACTTATGGGGATCGAGATTATACCCCTGGCCCCGGTATTCGTACCGTTTCATTTCCTGGCTTGCCCCGCGTGAGCCCCCTCATTTGCTATGAAGCCATTTTTCCTCATGCCGTTGTGGACCAAAAAGATCGTCCTCAATGGATGCTTAACACAACAAATGACGCCTGGTTTGGTCACTCTACAGGACCCTATCAACACCTTCAAAGTGTCCGAGTGCGTGCCATTGAAGAAGGAATGCCCCTTGTTCGTTCTGCCAATAATGGCATTTCAGCTGTAATCAATTCATTTGGAGAAATTTTATATCGCCTAGAATTAGATGATATAGATTTTATCGACTTTACTTTGCCAAAACATTTGAATTATGATACGTTGTACGGACGATGGGGGGACCTTCTCTTCTACGGATTATTGGTTGTATTGCTTGTTCTAACAGTCGCCTTTCATCCTAATCAGAAACGAAAAAAATAGAATATTTTAAAGAGAGAAATACGGATATGTTGAATCAAGAAATATCTCCTTCTAAAAAGGGGAAACCGCATGATGTTGATATCCACGTTGGAGGTCGTGTTCGACTTCGGCGATCAGCATTAGGATTAAGCCAAGATCAATTAGGGGCTGCGATCGGTCTTTCCTTTCAACAAGTACAGAAATATGAACGAGGTGCCAATCGTATTGGAGCAAGCCGCCTCTATGAAATGAGTAAAATTCTTCAGACGCCAATTTCTTATTTCTTTGAAAACTATGGTGATAATAGCTTAGCAGAAGATGGTAATTCTCCCTACCAAGCAGACCCTGTATTAAAAAGAGAGACTCTTGAGCTGATGCGGGCATACCATCAAATTATAAATCCTAAACAACGGAAAAAGATTTTGAAACTTGTCCAGGCATTGGCCGAAGATTCCCAGAGAGAAAGTAACCAAGAAGAGGGTAAACGTAAACCAAAAGGGCATTCATAAGAATGCTCCCTTCCCACCTCTCGATAGAAGGCAAGTCACTGCCTCTGGTGGTAAAAGAAAATTCCAAAGCAAAACGGTTAACACTTCGCGTAAATCTAGAAGCAGGGGGAAAAATTATTTTAACTCTCCCGCTCTTTTATTCCAAAAAACAAGTTTTTAATTTTTTAGAAAAATCTAAACCATGGCTTGAAAAACAAGTTGCAAAAACAACACCGAAACAACTATATGTTGACGGGATGCTTTTGCCCATCTTCGGGAAAGATTATAAGTTATGTCACAAAATCTCCAAATCTTATCGCTCTTGGTGGGAAAACGATCATCTGTTAATCCATGCCCCAAGCGATAAGTTTGAACAGTCAGTTCAAAAGTCCCTCCATCAAGTTGCCCGACAATTTTTGACGCAACGCACCACGATTTACGCGAACAAATTGGCAAAACCAATCAATCGCATTACCTTACGGGACCCGCGTAGTCGCTGGGGAAGTTGTAGTGCAAATGGAAATATCTCCTATTCTTGGCGACTCATTTTTGCGCCTGAAAATGTGGCAGATTATGTCTGTGCTCACGAGGTTGCCCACTTGAAAGAAATGAATCATAGCCCTAAATTTTGGAAAATTGTGGAAGGTTTTTGCCCTGATTATAAAACCTTACGTCACTGGTTACGCCAAAATGGAAAAACTCTCTTTCAATATGGGATAGAACAATAACCCGAACTTTACGGGCTATAAGAGAGGTTTGAGAATTTGGAATGAACAACGGCACAAGGATAGATGTGTGTTAGAAAATCAAAAAATTTTGCAACTCTAAATTTAAACTTGAAGTTTTGATTCAAAGTTGCATGATAAGGATCAAAGATCGCATTTTAACCTGGTGTTAATGATCCGCCTTTTCCTTCGCATTCACCTTTCTTAACAAACATCCATTCTTTTTTATCATTATCCACTTTTGAATGTCCCATGCAATCATGACCTGGTATTGCACAATCATTTTTTCCGGCCTTAGCTATTCCATAGCACTTCTCTTGATCTTTTGTATCACCTTCAGCTTGTGTTGAAGAAATAGCAACAGCGGCGGATAAGGCGGCAAAAAAATAAGATTTCATTTTCCATTACTCCTGTAAATGTAATATATAAACACTAATATTTAATACTCGACTATTGAAGCAGATCATTTTTTTTGAAGTTGCGCAAGAGGATGGGGACGTTTTGAAAAAATCAAACACTATAAATAACAAGGTATTAGAGACAAATCTCTTACAATGGTATGACACCCACCAGCGAGTTCTTCCCTGGCGATCCGTTTCGGGATATCCCCCCAATCCCTATCAAATTTTGTTAAGCGAAATTATGCTGCAACAAACAACTGTTGCAACTGTTAAAGATTATTTCTCAAGATTTGTCCAACGGTGGCCGACCATAGAATGTCTAGCCCAAGCTACCCTTGATGATATTTTTCATGTGTGGCAAGGGCTGGGATATTATAGTCGAGCCCGTAACCTTCACACGTGTGCACAAATTTTGGCCCATGACTATAAAGGGGTCATTCCTTCAGATGAGAAAACTCTCTTAACACTGCCAGGAATTGGTCCTTATACAGCTGCCGCAATTGCTGCAATTGCTTATAATCAGCCCACTATTCCTGTTGATGGAAATATTGTGCGCGTATTTTCTCGTCTTCTTTGTCTTGACACACCCTTACCATCTCTTAAAAAAGAAATTCATAGTCTTGTTAGAAAAATGATCCCTCCTCGTAGAAGTGGAGATTTTGCTCAAGCTTTGATGGATTTAGGTGCAACGATTTGTCGACCTCGAAATCCTCGTTGCGAGATATGTCCGTTACAAACAATTTGTAAGGGATACATTCAAGGAATTGCTCAAAACCTTCCCATACCTGCTCCCAAAGAAATTAAACCTCAACGATATGGAATTGTTTTTTGGTTAGAAAATAAGGATCAAGAAATTTTGTTGGAGAAACGCCCAGCCAAAGGTTTATTAGCCGGGTTGATAGGTTTGCCCACAACGCAGTGGCGAGAAAAACCTTGGGGCCTTACCTCTAAAGAAATGCTTCCTTATGCACCAGAAGGTGTCGAGATTTGGAAACCCTTACCAAAAATAGTATCTCATACCTTCACCCACTTTCACTTGGAATTGCAAATTCTAAAGGGAAAATGCACCCGACCCATTTTCGGAATTTGGAGCCCCCTCGAAAATCTTAAATCTTATGCTCTCCCAACGGTAATGAAAAAAGTAATTCAAACCGCCACTGATCACTCAGTTTAGTTTGGACAGCCTTGACTTTTCTCCCCCCAGATAAAGGCCATTAGCCCCATCAACATGAGAAAGAAAAAATATAGATAGGGAACATAAGCCAGACCCGTTGTTTGCCATAATAATAGACAAACAAAAGGTGTTGTTCCTGAAAAAAGCATTGATCCCACTGTATGACCCAAACTCAAACCTCGAAATCGAAAACCAACATCATATTGATGAAGTAAAAACAAATATCCTGGCGTAATAAAGAATCCGATGCTTATAGTCGTTAAGATCATTAAGGGAAGGGAAATTGTCTGTGCAGTGATGAGCACTGTATTCAAAGAAATTAAAATTAACGTCAACAAGCCACCAATTTTAGCAACCCGAACAAGTCCCCAATAATCAGCAACCCAACCTGCAAAAGGCAAAATTATAACATAGACACACGTGAAGAAAAAACTATGAAGTGCTCCTTCATGAGGAGAGAGCAGCCCTAAAATCTTTGACAAATAGGTTCCTTGAAATAACAGATAAAAGTGATAGGCCCCTCCCGCAGCCCCACAAATCATAATGGTACGCGCGAGAGCTTTCCAATGTGTCTTCAGGATTTGCGATAAAGGGACAAGTTCATGATGGGTCTCTTGATAAGCCAAAAATGGGGGTGTTTCTACCAAGTAGCGCCGTAAAGCAAAAACAATGACACCCAGCATGCTGCACCCTAAAAAAGCCAACCGCCACTTTTCTCCCGTTGCCGGAATTTGAGAAGCAACTAACGAAGCGAAAGCTATGCCTAAATAGGCTCCACATCCCACAAACGTAGTCATAAGACATGGATATTTCTTGCCAAAATGTTCAAAGACATAAATTCGCACACCATCCGATTCTCCAGCAATAAATATACCCTGGAACATTCGACATAACACAAGTGCAACAGCTGCTTTCCAGCCCCAAGAGTCATAGCTAGGCAAAATTCCAACAATGAATGTTGGAAAAGAGATACCGATCATACTGTAGCGTAAGGATATGCGTCGTCCCCATCGATCCCCTAAATATCCGAAAATCAGTGCACCTAAAGGTTTAGACAAAGATCCCACAGCGAATACACCAAAGGTTTTGAGCAGCGCCGCAGTCGAATTTCCCTCGGGGAAAAAATGAAGAGCTAAAATGGGGGCTAAAAATCCATATATAGCATATTCAAAATACTCTAAAATTGTTCCCAAAATTGATAGGAGAAAGACCGGTAACTTAACGGGAGAAATATTTTGGCGCTTAGGATTAACAGCTTGAAAATTAGATAAAAATAATTGCTTTTTTGCACTATGATTCATGGCACTCCCTCCGCTGGTACGAACCAGATCAGGTTATAGGGTTAAGCGACCATCGCTCTCTCAGCTGAGACATTAAAACTCAGCACCCCCGGCAAGTAACTGTATCCTATCGATCACCTTAGTGAGTGTCAATTTGAAAAATTTTCCTGTTAATCAGAAGGTGGGGTTAGAATTTTTTTAACAATATTCTACTTTTCTCAACATAACCTAATCATGTAAGTTAGTCTGTGTTAACGAAAAACGAACCTGGCGTATGCCATTAGCAAAAATAAAAAAAGAAAGTCGTAAAATGTCAAAATTATACTTGAATTCAGATCTATTTTTTTTATTAAAAGATGAGGGTATCGTCTTGTGGGACTATCAGAAGCATCAACAATTTTCCCTTAACTCATCTTATTTTGAACGGCTAATTGCTTACTCTCAAGGAAAAGAGGACGAAGCCGATGAAGCTTCTGCTGACATCGACCACCATTTGGTTAAGGAAGGCATTTTGGTTCCCCAGGCTCCGACACAACCTTCCTGGAATTGGGATAAACTCTCCTACATTTTTCATATAGGCACTCGAAATGTTGTCAACGATGAACACACCTCAAAAGAAGAGTGGATTGCAGATTATGTAGCGGGATGCGAAGAGGCAATAGAGCGAAAAATTGAGGACATATATGTGAAGAGGAAAGGAGTATTTTTCCCCTTACCCTCTCCTAATTTAGAATTATTAAACCAAAGATCTTTTCAGGAGATTTTACAACAACGACAAACTGTTCGAAATTTTGATGGACAACCTGTTTCGTTGGAAGCTTTTAGTACACTTATATTTACTACATTTGGTTTGTTTCATGGTCCCTGGCATGATTTGACAGAGGCTGGTCTGAGAGAATTGGGTGTGCGAAAAACAAGCGCATCGGGTGGGGGACTGCACCCGAATGAAGCTTTTATCACCATCCATAATGTTGTGGGTATTGAACCCGGAACTTACCATTATGATGTAGAACGCCACGGTCTTGTTTCTATAAACAACGCATTGTCCGATGACGAGTTATCCGCTTTTTGTATGGGTCAACCTTTTGGTGAAGGTCTTGCATTTGGAGTATTTATCGTCGCCTTCTTTGCAAAATTGTGGTGGAAATATCCCCACTCTCGAGGCTACCGAGTGGCATTGTTAGACGCCGGACATTTGTCCCAAACTTTTCAACTTGTCGCCACTTCCTTGGGAATTCTTTCATGGATGACAGCAAACATTCATGATGTAAACGTTTCTAGCCACTTAAAACTTGATGGGGTTCATCAAGCCCCTTTACACTTCTTAGGAGCAGGTTATGGTCAAAAATCTGCAGTTTATAAGGGATTTAGAGAATATTTTGAAAAATAGGAATGCCAAATTCTTTCGGGGAAAAAGGTAGCTATACTTTGTGGTTCTGAAAATATTGACGAAAATTACATCAACAAACATCAAAATTTTAGTTAGAAATTCTTCTAGGTTTTTCTAAATTTCTTTTTTTTCTTCTCCTTTTTCTTTTCCGTCCGAGCCTTAGCGCCTTTTTTCTTTTCTTGATTTTTTCTTGCCTTCTTAGTCTCCTTTTCCTTTTTACGCTCCTTGGCCTTCTTTTTCTTTTCTTCTTTCTTTTTCTTATGATCTTCGCTCTTCTTTTTATCGCTCTTTCCCTTTTCCTTTTTCTTTTCTTCCTTATGTTTCTTCTTTTCCTCTTTTTTCTTCTCTTTTTTTTCTTCTTTCTTTTTCTTATCTTCAGCTTTCTTTTTTTTCTTCTCTTCCTTCTTTTTTTCTTTCTTCTTGTCTTTCTCTTCTTTTTTGGCCTTCTTTTCTTCTTTTTTCTTTTCCTTCTTCTCAGCTTTCTTTTTATCTTTCGCTTCTTTCTTAGCTCCTGCATTATCCGTCAAATTTGAATTGCTCATACCGCTACCACTGCCCGCACCAATACCCCCAATACCAGATCCACTCATTCCTCCGCCGATGCCACCTCCCATTCCACCAACACCAGTCATGCCTCCTCCGATGCCGCCTCCCATTCCACCAACACCAGTCATTCCTCCGCCGATGCCGCCTCCCATTCCACCAACACCAGTCATTCCTCCGCCGATGCCGCCTCCCATTCCACCAACACCAGTCATTCCTCCGCCGATGCCGCCTCCCATTCCACCAACACCAGTCATGCCTCCTCCGATGCCGCCTCCCATCCC
>Ga0194122_10000605_pt1 | contig 51188 bp, 7 predicted proteins | sample TA2MahCa10mmetaG_FD_155487 | JGI IMG/M metagenome (GOLD analysis project Ga0194122, IMG submission 155487) | Freshwater microbial communities from Lake Tanganyika, Tanzania - TA2015021 Mahale Deep Cast 10m | ecosystem: Environmental > Aquatic > Freshwater > Lake | place: Tanzania: Lake... | reverse complement strand
GGTGTTCGCCGAAATCGAGAACATCAACCGCGAACGCGCGGAAGCCGCCAAGGGCAAGGATGCGCCGAAGGGCAAGACTCCCCCGAAGCCGTTCCCCTTCGGCGAAGAGAAGCCCGAGGAAAAGAAGTGACCGAAATTTCACCCGCATAACACCATGTCATTCCGCGAAATCCTCCCCCTGATCATGGCCGCCGCCCTGGGCAGCGCCGCCACCTACATCGCCGTGCGCCCTGCCGCGCCAGCCGAGACGAAGTCAGCCAAAATCGAGGCGCGCGAGCCTGCCGCCCCCGTCAGAATCGCAGCCTCCCCGCTCGAACAACCCGCCGCACCCGCCCCTGAGGCGCCCAAGGGCGAAGCCCCGAAAGGTCAGTTCGGCGGCCGCTTCAAGGGCGGACAGGGGATGCTTCCCGACGTCGAGGGCGTGGCTCCGGAAGTGATGGCCAAGTTCCGCGCGGCCTCCATGAAAGCCTTCCAGGATGAAAGCGTGCGGGAGATTTTCACCAAGATGAGCGACCTGCGGAAGCGTCTCGAATACGCCTCGGAAAACGAGAAGCGTGACGCAGCCCAGGATTTTCAGGCCCTCTTCGGCGACCTGCGCGAAGCCCAGAAGAAGGCGGTCATGGCCGCCGACGGTTCCCTCGAGGCCAAGGACGTAGACACCATCCTCGACGCCCAAGCCGAACGCTTCCGGGAACGGATGCAGCAGGGGAAGAAGAAGTAAGCCGAGGCGCAGGTAGGGCTGACCGCCCTCGGTCAGCCGCTGCATCAGGGGACACGTGGGCACGGTGACACGTGGGCACGGGCGCACCTCTTGCCTCTCGGCTGCCCTGCCCCCAGTGGATACCCCCTCTCCATCTCGCCTTTGCACCTCAACTGCCCCTGTCCCCGCGGCCATGCCGCGCCGGTAGGGACGTGATTGCCATCACGTCCGTGGGCCTACGGGCGCCGGGCAGGTCGGTCGACTTGCCCGGCGCGACTCGCCTGCCTCGGCGAACGGCGGCCATGGCAATGGCCGCCCTACCTCTCCCACTGTCCCCGCCCCTGTCCCTGCCCCTGTCCCTCGAAGTCAGCCCCTACCCTCGGCCGCCCTGCGTCGGCCTTACCCAAGACCGGATGATCCGCTGCGGATCTGTCATCGATTCAGCCATCCGTCATCCGTCATCTGTCATCTCCCTGTCCCTGTCCCTGCCCCCATCTCCCTCTAAGCACCCACATCTGGCTGGAACTCCCCCGCCCTTCGGCCATCTAATCGGAGCATGATTCCCCGTCTGCTCGGCCTGACCAGCCTATCCCTCCTCTTCACCGTCTCCGCCCTCCGTGCCGAGACGGTCTTCATCGAGGCCGAATCCCTCGACCAGCACGGCGGGTGGAAGCTCGACACCCACTTCACCCACATCGTCGGGTCGCCCTACCTTCTGGCCCATGGCCTGGGACGGCCGGTGGCCGACGCCACGGGTGCCTTCCGGGCCCCCGTCGCCGGAGAATATCGCGTCTGGGTGCGCACCAAGGACTGGGTCGCCCCGTGGAAGGCCCCCGGCGCCCCCGGTCGCTTCCAGGTCGTCATCAACGGACGCGCCCTCGAGACCGAGTTCGGCACCAAGGGCGCCGACTGGCACTGGCAGGACGGCGGCAAGATCTCCCTCACCGCAGGCGAGCACAGGCTGGCCCTGCATGACCTGACCGGCTTCGACGGACGCGTCGACGCCATCGTGCTGACCACCGATGCCTCGACTCCGCCGGACGCCGCTCAGGGCCTCGAGAAGTATCGCCACGGCTTCATCAATCCCGACGGCCCGGAGGACGCCGGTGAATTCGACCTCGTGGTCGTCGGCGGCGGCTACGGCGGCCTCGGCGCCACCCTTTCCGCGGCCCGTCAGTCGCTTCGCGTGGCCCTCATCCAGGACCGCCCCGTGCTCGGCGGCAACGGCAGCTCCGAGATCGGCGTCTGGGCCATGGGAGGCACCATGCGCGGCAAGTTCCCGCACCTCGGCGAGATGATCGAGGAGATCGCCGACCGCGCCCCCGACAGCCCCGGCCGCGTCGACTCCTTCGCCGACGACCTCAAGGAGCGCGTCGTGCGCGCCGAGAAGACCGTCTCGCTCTTCCTCAACCACTACGCCACCGGCGTGACGATGAAGGACGGCCGCATCGCCTCGGTGACCGCCATCGACACCCGCACGGGCCGCCAGCGCGTCTTCCGCGGCAAGTTCTTCGCCGACACCACCGGCCACGGCCACCTCGGCGCGGCGGCCGGCGCGGACCTCGAGATCGAACCCAAGGGACGCATGGGCATGTCCAACATGTGGTTCTACCAGAACGAGGCCACGCCCCAGGCCTGGCCGGCCACGCCCTGGGCGCTGCCCCTCGAGATGGGCGACTTCCCGACCCTGCAGCGCTCGAAGTCGTTCCTCGAGGACAAGCCGTTCTACAAGGCCGAGTGGTTCTGGGAATCGGGCTTCGACAAGGACCCGATCAAGGACCTGGAGCTGATTCGCGACTGGAACCTCCGCGCGATGTACGGAGCCTTCTCCGCGCTCAAGACCGGCCAGGACAAGGACCGCCACGCCAACGCCGCCCTCAAGTGGGCCTCGCACGTGGGCGGGCCCCGCGAATCCCGCCTGCTGCGCGGCGACATCGTGCTGACCGGCCCCGACATCGTCGCCAAGCGCGAGTTCCCCGACGGCACGGTGCCCACCACCTGGGACATCGACCTCCACTACCCGCGCGAGCAGTACGCCGCCAAGTTCCCGGACAACCCCTTCATCTCCCGCGCGGCCTTCGGCGCCCGCGGCGCCGAGGGCAAGGCCGCGGTCGACCGCCGCAACGGCTACCCGCTGCCCTACCGCCTGTTCTACTCCCGCAACATCCCCAATCTGTTCATGGCCGGACGGCACATCTCCGTCACCCATGAGGCCCTCGGCACGGTGCGCGTGATGCGCACCATCGGCATGATGGGCGAAGTCGTCGGCAAGGCCGCCTACCTGGCCGTGCGCGAAGGCACCACGCCCCGCGGCGTCTATGAGAAGCACCTCGCCGAACTGCTGCAGCTCCTCGAGCAGCCCGGCCGCATGCGCCGCGACTCCCTCGCCGCCTCCCTGCGGCTCGACGGCTCGATCGCCGACTTCAAGGCGCTGCCGGTCGGCCGCATGAACCGCGACCTGCATGGCGACGCCGCGCCCGAGAAGATGGGCGAGCACGAGCTGGCCCTGCTCAAGAAGATGCCTGGCGTGGTAGCCGACGACTCCGACGCCAAGTTCACGGGCAAGTGGACCAAGGGCGAAGGGCTGCCCCACTACGGCATCGGCTACCACTACGCGGGCAAAGGCGCCAACACCGCGCGCTTCACGCTCAACGTGCCCAAGGCGGGACGCTACGAACTGCGTGTGCACTTCACGGGCCACGAGAACCGCTCGCCCAACGCGCTCGTCATCCTCGAACGCGCCAGTGCCAAGCCGGTCGAGAAGCGCATCGACCAGACGCACGGCGAACTGGAGAAGCCCATGGTCATCGGCGCCTACGACTTCACCGCCGGTGAGCACGCGGTCGTGCTCTCCACCACCGGCGTGAAGGGCAACGTGCACGCCGACCTGGTGCAGCTGGTCCCGGTGAACTGAGCGATGGCCTCGGGCGCCCAGGCCTGGCTCGCCCGCCTCTGGAGGCCGCTTGCGCTCGGCGCGGCGGCCTTCCTGCTTCATGCCTCGGACCCGGCGGCGGGCGACCCGCCAGCGCTCTCGCTGGCCCAGGCGCGCGCGTTCTTCCCTGACGCCTCCCGGCTCAAGGCCGCGGCGGACCGCTCGGTGCTCGCACTCGACGCCTTCGGCAACCGGGTTGGGCGTCTGGTCACGACTTCGCCGGAGGCCGACCGCATCGTGGGCTACTCCGGCCCGACCAACGTGCTCGTGGCGCTCGACAACGACGACCGGGTGCTCGGCATCCGCATCCTCTCGAGCGAGGACACGGCGGCCCACGTCGCGCAGCTGAAGTCCGACCCGGCCTTCGCGACCTCGTTCACGGGCTGGACGCCCCGCACGCGCCCGGCCCCGAAGCTCGAAGGGATCGCCGGCTCGACGCTCACAGCCTACGCGGTCGCGGAATCCGTCCAGCAGCGGCTGTCCGGCACCTACGCCTCGCTGCGCTTCCCCACGCCGCTCTCGGTCGAGGAGGCGAAGGCCGCCGGCTTCACGGACGCGGCCGCGCTCGAAAGCGGCTCACCGCGCCTCGGCTGGCATCGGGTCAGGGACGCCGCGGGCTCCACGCTTGGCTTCCTCGTGCGCACGTCCCCCTCGGGCGACGAGGCCACGGGCTACGCGGGGCCGACGGACACGCTCGCGGCGGTCGCGCCGGACGCCCGCACGATCCGCCAGGTGCTCATCCGCTCGACCTACGACACCGCCGATTACGTGCGTCGGGTGAAGGAAGACCCGGCCTACCTCGCCTCGCTGGCGAAATGGGACGTCGAACAGTGGGCGACGCTCGACTTCAACCAGGCCGGACTGGAAGGCGTAGCGGGCGCGACGATGACGAGCTTCGCGGTCGCGGAAGGGTTGCGCCGCAGGTTCGCCGATGACCGCCGCGCCGCCGCCGCGGCCAAGGAGGAACGTGTGACCTGGGTGCGTCGCGCCGCCGCCGGCCTGCTGCTGCTCGGCGCGCTGGCAATGGCGTTCACGCGGCTGAACGGAAAACCTTGGCTCCGGACGGTCTGGCAGGTGGCGCTGGTCGGTGGCACGGGCCTCTGGCTCGGCCAGCTGGTCTCACTCGGACTCTACTCCGGCTGGGCGCGGCACGGCCTGCCCTGGAAAGCCGCCCCCGAACTGGTCGTGCTGGGGGCGATCGCCCTCCTGGTGCCCTGGGCGACCCGTAAGCAGATTTATTGCTACCATGTCTGCCCCCACGGGGCCGCCCAGGAGCTCCTAGGGCGCTTCAGGAGCCTCCACTGGCCCCTGACAGGCAAGACCCACGCCTGGCTGTCCAAAGTGCCCTCTTGGAGCCTCGGAGCGGCCTTTCTGATCGCCCTGGCCCTGCCCGCCTTCGACCTCAACCGGGTCGAACCCTTCGATGCCTGGATTCTGGGGATTTCAGCCTCCATCCCACTCGGGCTGGCGGTCCTCGGGCTGGGGGCCTCGGTCTTCATCCCCCAGGCCTATTGCAAATATGGGTGCCCCACCGGTGCGCTTCTGAAGTTCGTCCGCACGACCGCCTCGGACGAGGGCTTCACCCGTCGCGACGGCGTGGCGCTGGCGCTGCTCACCGTGGGTGGCGCCCTGGTCTGGGCCCGGCCCGAAGCGTCGCTGCCCGAACCCCCGTCCCCGACGGTGACCGAGATCCATGGCGCCGCCTTCGGCACGACGTGGACGGTCAAGGTGCGCGGCGACGGCTTCGACGTCGACATCCTCAAGCGCGAGCTGGAGGCGGAGGCCGGGCGCGTGGAGTTCTCGCTCTCTCACTGGCGCGACTCCTCGGGCACCCATGACTTCAACGCACGGGGCACCCTCCGGCCTTTCGGCATCACGGATGAACTGATGCAACTGGTGCTGCTCGGACGACGGCTCGGCGAGGCCACCGGCGGCGACTACGACCTCACGGTGGCGCCGCTGCTCGACCTCTGGGGCTACGGACCTTCGGGCAAGCGCGCCACGGCACCGACGGACGCGGAGATCGCGACGGTCCTGCCCGCGGTCGGCTGGACCAATCTCGTCACCGACACCAAGGCGCTCACGCTGGCGAAGAAGCACCCGCGCACGGCCCTCGACCTGGGCTCGCTGCTCCAGGGCCACGCAGCGGACCGCCTTGCGCAGATCCTCAAGGCGGAGGGCCACGACGAATTTCTCATCGAAGTCGGAGGCGAACTTCTCGCCGCCGGCAGCTGGCGGGTCGGCGTCGAAGATCCCATGAATCCCGGGCGCCAGCTCGACACGCCGAAACTCAAGGACCGCGCACTGGCGGTCTCGGGACTCTATCGCGCCCGTCGCAAGCTCGAGGGACGCGAGGCCGGACACATCCTCTCTCCCCGCACCGGCAAGCCCGTCACGCCCACCTTGGAGATGGCGGCCGTCTACGCCTCAAGCTGCGTCGTCGCGGATGGTTGGTCGACCGCGCTTATGGCGGCCGGCTTCGACAAGGCCAGGCAGATTGCGGAGCGCGAGAAACTCGACGTCATCCTCGTCACCACCGACGGCAAAGTGTGGAGAAGGTGATTGTCTAAGTTATTAGGGGCAGGGACAGGGGCAGGGGCAGGAATGAAGCGATGATGGAAGGCTGCGTTTAGGGCTGAATGGAGGGCTGAATGGAAGAGGGACACGTGGGCACGGGCGCACCTCTTGCCTCTCGGCCGCCCTACCCCTGCCCCTGTCCCTGTCCCTACCCCTGCCCCTGCCCCTACCCCTGCCCCTACCCCTGCCCCTGCCCCTGTCCCTGCCCCTGCCCCTGTCCCTGCCCCTGCCCCTGCCCCTGTCCCTGTCCCTGTCCCTGCCCCTGCCCCTGTCCCTGCCCCTGTCCCTGCCCCTGTCCCTGCCCCTGCCCCTGCCCCTACTTACTTAATCTTTTTCACGAAAGTCAGCAGCGGGGCGTGCTTGCTGGTGTTCCAGCCGCCGGGTTCGGCGGTGTAGTGCGCGGCGACGAAGGTGTCGTCGACGATGCGGAAGACGTAGCACTCGCAGGGATAGCGGGGACCGGGGAACGGCTGGCCTTCCTTGGCGTCGGGCTTGAACGCGCCGGCGGAGAAGCAGTCGAAGCGCGGGCCTGAGCCGCCCCAGTCCGCGTAGTCCTTGTCCTCGGGGAACTTCAGACGGGTGATGTCGTGCGTGTGGCCGTGCAGGAGCGCGATGACGTTGTGCCCCTTGATGGCATCATAGAAGGCCTTGCGCTTGGGCTGATTCCACCAAGTGCTGCGCGCGCTGAAGTCGAGGTGCTTGGCGATGATGACCGGCTCGTCGGCCGGAATCTTGGCCAGACGGGCCTTGAGGAAGGTCAGGCTGGACTCCGGATTCCACATCGAGGTCTCCTTGGCGCCTTCCTTGGCGCCGTCGCCGGCGTAGAGATTGACGTTGATGAAGTGCACGCCCTGCCACGTCCACGCGGCATGGAAGCCGTCCTCGGACAGCGTGGACACCAGCCCGGCCTTGAGCATCTCGCGGTTGCGTTCCCTCAGGCCCTTGCGCACGGGGCCGTCCCGTCCGCCGTCATGGTTGCCCGCGAGGGCGAAGAGCGGATACTTGGCGGGCGTCGTGCCCTGCCAGGGGAACATGCGGTCGAAGTCCTTCCACTCGGCGGCGTTGCCGACCTCGGTGAGGTCGCCGGCGACAATCATGCCCATCGGGCGGGGCACCGGGCCCCTGCCCTTCATCGCCTCGGCCACGGGACCTTCGGCGGGCCAAGGCGTGCCCGGCACCTGCGCGAGCACCTCCAGCGTCTTCGCGACATGCGCGTTGAACTGATCGGAGCCGAAGGCCGGCACGGTCTTGCGGTAGTTCATCCCCACGTGCGTGTCGGACACAAGGTAGAACGTCAGGTCCCGGGCGGCTTCGGCGACCGTGGCCAGGCCGAACAGCAGGAGGGACAGAAAAAGCGATGGGGAGTTTCGCATGGGTACTTTCTGGGGTCTGGCCATAAGGGAGTCAATGCAGGTAGGGCGGCCATTGCCATGGCCGCCGTTCAAAGACGCACGTGCGACCACCGGGCCAGCTAACCGACCCCACCCGCCTACCTCCTCCCACGGACGTGATGGCAATCACGTCCCTACCAGCTGACTAGGCATTCTATGGAATCGGAATGGCCTTAACGGCCTATGACCATCGATGGATGGCCTTGCCAGATCGCAAAACCTTGGGACATCTCCGCCCGACCTGGGCATCAGGGGATGATCCGGTTTTCATCACCATCTGCGGCACACCAAGAGGAATCAATCAGTTGGCGCGCGAACCACAATGGGGCTCACTGGTGAAATCAGCTGCCCACCTTCGAAATCAAGGCATCTGGCAACCGGTCCTGATGCTGGCCATGCCCGATCACGTCCACATCATCTCCACCATATCGAAGTCCGCAGGCATCGGACTTGCGATCAGGAAGTTCAAACGCGCCGCCAGTTATGGCGGCTTGATCCGATGGCAACCGGCGGGGTTTGACCATCGCATAAGGTCTCACGACAGCTACCGTGAGAAGTGGCACTATGTCATGAACAATCCCGTCCGCGGGGGCCTGACAAACTCGCCTGAAGCCTGGCCGTACGTAATCACTTGGTAGGGCGGCCATTACCATGGCCGCCGTTCAAAGACGCACGTGCGACCACCGGGCCAGCTAACCGACCCCACCCGCCTACCTCCTCCCACGGACGTGATGGCAATCACGTCCCTACCTACGCCTTGTGCAGGAGGGGTGAGCCGTCCGCGACGGTGAAGGTCGCGCGGGTGAGCAGCGGCGCCCCGGGCTTGGTCACGAACTCCACGGCACGGTAGTCGGTGCGCCAGGACTTGGGCGTGACCTCGCAGACGAGGTAGCCCCGTTCGGTGCTGTGGAACTTGACGAAGGGGTTCTCGCGATAGGTGTCCGCCAGGGTCTTGGGCGCGAGCGTGCCGTTGCCTCCGGAGGTGATCGAGGTGCCCACGAACTCCGTGCCGACCGAGCCCTGCTCAGGGCGCTCGAAGTCCAGCACGAGCTCGTTGGCCCAATTGGCGTGGATGTCGCCGGTCAGGACGACGGGGTTGCGGACCTTGGCGTCCCGGAAATGCCGGAGGAGGTTGCGACGCTCGTATTCGTAGCCCGGCCACTGATCCATCTGGAAGGCCTCCTCCGGACCCGCCTTGCGGTCGACGTGCCCGACCATGATCTGCTGGGCCAGCACGTTCCAGCGTGAAGGCGAACCCTGCAGGCCGCGGAAGAGCCACTCGCGCTGCTCCTTGCCGAGCAGCGTGCCAGCCGGGTCGAGCTGCACGGGGTCGTTGGGATGATGCCCGTCGCCCAGCGGCTGGTCGGTGCGGTACTGACGGGTGTCCAGGACGAAGAAGTCGGCGAGCCGTCCGAAGGGGATGCGGCGGTAGAGCAGCATGTCCGGGCCCTTGGGCAGCGCGGCGCGGCGCAGCGGCATATGCTCATAGTAGGCCTGGTAGGCGGCCGCGCGCCGGCGCAGGAAGGAGTCGCGGTCCACGCCCTTCTCTTCCGAGATGTCGCCGGCGCAGTTGTTGTCGAACTCGTGGTCGTCCCAGGTGAGGATCCACGGCACGCGCGCGTGCATCTCGGCCAGCGCGGCGTCGCCGCGATACTGGGCGTATCTCACGCGGTAGTCCCCGAGCGTCATGATCTCACCGCCGAGGTGCTTCCGCACGCCCTTGTCCTGCCCCTTGTATTCGTAGATGTAGTCGCCGAGGAAGACGACCGCATCGAGCTCCTCCTTGGCCATGTGCGCGTAGGCGGTGAAGAGCCCCTGCTCGAAGTGCTGGCAGGAGGCCACGGAGAAGCGTAGGCGCGACACGTCGGCCTCGCGCTTCGGGAAGGTGCGCGACCGTCCGGTCGGGCTGGCCTCGCCGCCGACCGAGAAGCGGTAGAAATACCAGCGGTTGGGCGCGAGTCCTTCGACCTCGACGTGCACCGAGTGCCCCCACTCCGGCGTGGCGACGTGGACGCCCTTGCGCAGGACCTTCTCAAACTTTTCGTCCTCGGCCACCTGCCACGACACCTCGACCGGTTCGGGAGGCATCCCGCCGTCGGGCTGAAAGGGCCGGGGCGCCAGACGTGTCCAGATCACGAAGCCGTCCGGAGCCGGATCCCCCGAGGCCACGCCCAGCGAGAACGGGTAGGCGTCGAACATGGCTCCGAGCAGCGGACGACCGAAGACGCGCTGCGTCGAAAGTGCGGCAACGGACAGCCAGACGGCTCCGGAGGTCATGAAGGAACGACGGTCGAACCGGGCCGACCCGGGGATGGGGTGCAGGGGCGGGGTCATGGAAACCACCCTACCCTTTCCGCCCAATCAAGAAAGGGATAACTGCTCAGGCCTTGGCCTGCGCCTGCTTCCGGCGGCGGCGCACGGCCGCGGCCGCGAGGGCCAAGGCGCCAAGTCCGAAACCATAGGTCGAAGGCTCGGGCACCGCGGTCAGGGTCAGGGTGCCGTTGCTGAGGTTGTCGAAGTTGAGCGACCAGAGGGCCGCGTTGGAGGTGGTGCCTTCGCTGTATAGGAACTGGCTGACATCGATGGCGAAGATGTCGTTGATGTTCGTGATGCCGCTTGGGAGGAGGATGTTCCCAGAATAGGTTCCGAAGGTGAAGGAGCGGATGTCATCCTTGCTGAAGTTGGCGGGAATCGTGCCGGCTTCAGAAGTCGCCATGGAGATTACCTTGATTGTGATCTTCTGTCCGGCGGCCGTGCCCGCCCCCGAAAGGTCCAGGGTTCCCGTGATGAAGGAATCGTAGCCCGTTCCGGCCGGTGCGGTGGCGTTAGAGACTTCGAAGTCATAGATGGAACCGCCGCTGAGCTGCGAAGAAGTCGAGGTCATGAGTCCCGGGGAAGTGCCCGGAGCGAGAGTACCGCCGGAACCAACTTTGACGTTGACCACCGTGCCAATGCCGCTGAGCACGGCGCCTGAAGCGACGGTTACGTCGCCCACCGTGCCGTTGACCACCAGCCTGCCGGAGGTGAGGCTGACGACGCGAGTGGACGCGTCAAAGTTTGCGCCGAGGGTCAAGGTGCCATTGCCGACCTTCTCAAGGCTCGCGCCGGCACCCATATTCGGAGCCTTGTTGAGGACCACTGGGGTGAGTCCCTCCGTATGCAGCTTGGCTTTGGCGCCCACCGGGATGGAGATGCGTTCGGCAATGTCATTAGTGTTGTTGGCCGCCCAGGCCAGCGTGGCGCCGTCGAAGACGTTGATGACTGAGCCTAAGTGGGAGGAGTTGGTGCCCAGAGCCCCCGACTCGAACTTCAGGGTGCCCCCGGCGACGTCCAGACGGAAGTCTCCCACGAAGCGGTTGGCGGGGCCGGCGATGACCCACTGGCCCGTGCCGTCGATGGTGACGTTCTTGAGGCTATGGCTGCCGGAGGCGAGTTCGGCCTCGAAGCGGTTTACGGCGGTGTTATAGGCGGCCAGCATGAATTTCGCGTTCGCCGCGGCGAGGTTAATCTTGGCGGTGCTGTTGAAGCGGAGCGCTCCGGCGCCAGCCTTAGCCTCAATGCCCGCGCCGTGTCCGCCGATGGTGAAGGAACGGGCGGTGTTGACGCTGCTGCTGCCCGTGAACTCAAGCACGGGGATGACGCCCGATGCACCCGCAAGGACGAGTTTGGAGGGATCCGCGAGGTCGGTGATGCCCAGCGGACTGGCGTCAGTTCCGTTGCCGAAGTCAGCGACGGCGATCTTGCCGGCGGTGACATTGGTGGGGGCGGTGAAGGTGTTGGCGCCCATGAGGACGAGCGTGCCGGAGTCGGTCTTCTCCAGGGGAGCCGTGCCGGTGAGCACGACGTCCAGCACCCCGGTGGTCGGGGCGGTGGAGACGGGCAGCGAGCCGTTGGCGAGGGTCGCGCCCGTGGCTAGGGTGATGGTGTTGGAGATGGAGGAGTTGTTCAGGTTCAGGGTCGCGCCGCTGGCGACGTTGACCGCGCCCGTGCCGAGGGCGTTGACGTTGCCGAGGGACAGCGTGCCCGCGCTGATGGTCGTGCCGCCGCCGAAGGTGTTGGCGCCGGAGAGCGTCAGGTTGCCCGCGCCGAGCTTGGTGAAGGCGCCCGCGCCGGTGATCTTGCTCGCGAAGGTCAGGTCGTCGCTGCGGCTGATGGCGAACGTGCCCGCGTTGGCGATGTCGCCCGCGGCGACGGAGCCGGTCGTGCCGCCGTTGCCGAGCTGCAGCGTGCCGGCCGAAATCGTCGTACCGCCGGTGTAGGTGTTGGCGCCCGTCAGGATCAGCGTGCCGGTGCCGAGCTTGGTCAGGCTGCCGTCGCTGACGACGCCCGCGAAGATGACGTCGGAGTTGATCGTCAGGGTGCGGGCCGCGGCGCCGAGCCCGACCGTGCCGTTGAAGGTCAGGGCACCCGTGTAGGTCGAGGCCGCGCCGAGCGCGACGTCACCGCCGATGGTGACGTTGTTGGCGAAGGCGCGGGCCGTGGCGCCGTCGCTCGTGAGCGTGCCGCCGTTGAGTTTCAAGGCGCTGGTGCCGAAGGAGGCGTTGCTTCCAGCCCTTAAGGCTCCGAGCGTGAGCGTGGTATCTCCTGCGTAAGAACTGCTTGCCAGCAGAGCCCAGGCTCCATTTCCGGACTTCGTGAGACTTCCGCCGACGGTGTCGAGCGAGGCGGAGATGTTACCGTCACCTGCTCCAGTGATGGTCAGGTTGAAACCAGCACCGGTGATGCTTCCTGCATTGGTGAGATTGAGGGTGCCGGCGTCCGAGGCGATCGTCGCCGAGGATCCAAGCGTCAGCAGGCCGCCATAGGCGCTCGTGCCACTGACGTTGACGAGCGCGCCGGTCTGGCCCGTGAAGCCGGAACCATTGATCGTGGTGACCTCGGCACCGATGCCGCTGACTTGGATCTGGAGCGTGGCTCCTGAGGCTACCGTGGTCGCACCCGTCGCCGCCGAGCCGAGCGCATTGGCATGCTGGACATTCAGGACGCCGTTCGAGACGGAGGTGAGGCCCGTATAGGTATTGTTGCCGGTAAGCACCCACTTACCCGTGCCAGACTTGGTGAGCGAGGTCGCTCCGGTATTATCGGAGATTACAGGGGCGAGGGTGTTATTTTCAGCATTCGTACCGGTCAAGACGAGCGTACGGGGGGCCGTGCTGATCGACGCCGAACCGCCCACCGGCGAGATCCCGATGAAGCCGAGCGAACCCGTTCCGGTGAAGCTCATCGATCCCGAGCCCGTGCCCGACGCATCGATCGTCGCGCCAAGGGCGCCGACGCTGAAGAGACGGTTGGTCGACTGCGCCGTGCTGCCGACATAACGCAGGGTTCCGTTGTCCAAGACGAGGTTCGTCGCCGTGGCCGCAGCGGCACCGATGCTGCTGTTGGTTCCGCCATCCGCCAGGGCCGCGATTGTCAGGATATTTCCGTTACCGATTTCGGTGATAAGCGTGTAGGTGTTGGCGACGCTGCCGATGGTCGTTGTGCCGGAGTTATGCGACCGGAAGCCCACCGTCCCGGTGGTCGAAGTATCGTTGATCGAACCAGCGGCTCCAAAGCTGAAATCGCCGCCACCTAACAACCAGACATAACGCCCGGTGGTGTTGGCCGTGATGGCCCCGTTCAAAGCCAGGGATGAGCCCGTATCCGCCCGCAAGGTCGTCGCACCGCCGCCGGACTGAAGGGTCAACCCCCCGGAGAGGGTGTTGGCGCCCGTCAGGGTCCGGATCAAGCCCGAGGTAGTCCCGTCCCTGCCCGCGCCGGTGGTCGTGAAGTTGTTGCCGAGCGTGATGCCGCCCGAAAGCTGGAGCTGCAGCTTGGTCGGAGATCCTAACGTAGTGTCATAGATCAACGTTACTGGTCCCGTTCCCAGCGCGTTGCTGGCCGTCGCGACAATCAAGCCTACATCCACGCCCACATTGAGGGCAGACTGTGTCACCGCGCCGCTGAAACTGGGGTTCGGAGCCGTGAAGGTCAGCGTACCTGCGCCCGTCTTCGTCAGCTTGCCCGAGCCGCTGATGGTGCCATTGAAGGTGGTGTTGCCGGAGGACGAGATCGCCGCGCTGTCGTTCCAACTGGTGACGGAGGACGCGCCGAAGGTGGTGGTGGCGCTGCCGCCGATACTGATGTCGCCGCCGACGCCGGTGACGCTGACGTTCGCGTTGATGTTGTTGGTGCCGGAGTTGGAGATGACAAGACCATTCCCGGTGGAACTGCTGGTAATGGCGCCGTTCAAGGTGGTGGTGCCGGTGCCGTTCAGGACGACCGCGCTGGTGCCGACGGCCAGGGTGTTGGCGACCGTGATCGTTCCGGAGCCGGTGTTGGTGGCGGTGAAGTTGGCGTTGCCGATGCTCACGCTTGCCCCGGTTAGCGCGATGTTGCCGGTGCCCGAGGCCGCCAGCGTGACCGCTCGGTCCGTGCCGGAGAGGTTCCCTGCCAAGGTCAACGTGCCCCCCGTGGCACCGAAGCGGGTGGCGGCGGTCAAGGCGAGGGCATTGGAGATCGTGCTCGATCCCTGGAAGTTTTGCACCACACCGTTGCCATCATGGCCGCCGCCGCTGATGGAAGTGATGCGCGAGGCCAGATTGACCCCGGTGGCGTCATTGAGGATGAGCGAGGTTCCCGCGGCGATGGAGATATTGCCAGTGGTGCCGAGAGCGCCGGCGTTGTTCATCTGGATGAAGCCGCCGCTAAGCGTGGTGTTGCCGCTGAAGGTGTTGTTGGTATCGATCGTGAGACCGCCAGTATTGCTCTTGGTGATGCCGGTGGTCCCCGAAATGACGCCCGAGCCGCCGTTGGCGAAAGTGTAATCGTTGGCGGCGTTCACCGTGATGCTGGAGGGCGTGACGGTGCCGGTGATGTTCGCTGTGTAGCCGGTCGCCGTGTCGTCGAAGGTCGCCGCCATGGTGTTGAAGAAGTCCAGGTTGATGACGGCGCCCGTCTTCCAGTTGTTGTTCGTGGCGGGCGAGTTGCCGTGCTGCCAGATCGTGCCGCTCTGGTTGCCGTTCCACACCATGCTGTTGGTGGTCGTCAGGTCCACGGAACCGGTGTTGTTCACGAGCGAGGCGTAGTAGGTGTTCGTGCTGTCGGCCACGTAGGGGCTGGCCAGCGAAAGATTGCTGAAGCTGCCGCCGAGAGCGCCGGTGTAGGTGATCAGGTTGTAGGTGCCGTTGGTCAGGCCGCTGAGCCCGGTGAGGGTGAACTGGCCGCCGTTGGCGGTGAAGCCGCCGCTGGTGGTGACGACGGTTTTGTCGCTGCTGGCGATGGCACCGAGCTGATAGGAAAGCAGGGAGCCGGCATCAAGCTGGAGACCGCCGACGGTGAGCGTGCCGGCGGTGGTTCCCGTGGCCGGGCTCAGGGTGGCCCCGGAGTAGAGGCGCACCGCGCCGGAGATGATGCCAGCGCCGCCCAGGGTGCCAGTGCTGGTGGTGGTCTGGGTGCCGTTCACGAAGCGGCCCACCCCCACGGAGACCGCACCGGTGCCGGTGGCGGAGCCGGAGGTGTTGCTCACCAGCAAGGTGCCGCCCTGGACGAAGGTGCCGCCAGTGTAGGTGTTGCCCGCCGCCCGGGTGAGATCGAGAATGCCGACACCGGTCTTGTTTAGGGTGCCGGCGGGAGTGCCATCGCTGAGCAGACCGCTGACAGAGAGCGTCTTGGTACCGTCGACGGACACGATGGCGCCGTAACTGGCGAGGGTCACGTCGCGGGTGGTGGTGATGCTTTCCGTCGCCTGGAGGATGGCGTCCTTAAGTGTCACGGCGCCGGTCTGGGCACCGAGGCTGGTGGCGGTGTTGATGCGCACCGTGCCGAGCCCGCTGAGGATGCTGCCGCCGCTGAAGGTGTTGGCATTGAGAATGTCATCAAGCACCACGATGCCCGGTCCGTTGAGGTTCAGGGTGCCAGAGCCGCCGACGTTGGTGCTGGCGGTATTGGCGATGGTGTAGGTGGTGCCGGTGTTGGCCGCCAGCATGCTGCTGGCATGGCCGATGGTGTAGCCGCGGCTGTCGCTGAGGGTGGCCGTGCCGTTGAGGGTGGCGTTGTTGATGGTGACAGAGTTGGTCGCGGTGCCGTCACCGAGGTTGTTGGCGGCACTGATGCGCACGGTGCCGCCATTCAAGGTGACCGCGCCGCTGAAGCCGGTGTTGGCGCCTCCGAGCACCAGGATGCCGGTGTTGGTCTTGGTCAGTCCGGTCGAGCCGCTGAGGAGGCCGTCCACCGTCAGGCTGTTGCTGGAGGTCACGTCGATGGTACCGCCGCCGACTCCGAGGGCCACGATGCGGTTGGTGCCCAGTGTCACCGAGGCGCCGGTGTTTTGCAGGGTGCCGCTGGCGATGCTGAGAGTGTTCGTGGCGCTGGCGTCGCCCAAGTTGTTGCTGGCACCGATGCTCAGGGTGCCGCCGTTGATGGCGACCGGGCCACTGAAGCCGGTGTTCGCCCCGGTGAGGACCAGCGTGCCGGCGCTGGTCTTGGTCAGGATCGTGGTACCGCTGACCGTGCCGTCCACCGTCAGGTTGTTGCTGGAAGTCACGTCGAAAGTGCCGCCGCCCGCGCCGAGGGCTACGGTGCGATTGGTGCCCAGGATCACAGAGGCGCCGGTGTTCCGGAGCGTGCCGCCTGCGATGCTCAGGGTGTTCGTGGCGCTGGCATCCCCCAGGTTGTTGCTGGCGCCGATGCTGACCGTGCCGCCGTTGATGGCGACCGCGCCGCTGAAGCCGGTGTTCGCGCCGCTGAGGACCAGGGTGCCCAAGCCGGTCTTGGTGAGGTTGCTGGAACCGCTGACCGCGCCGCTGACGGTGAGGGAATGGCCAGCGTCGGTCACTCCCCACGACTGGTTCGCACCGAGGATGACCGGCGCCGCGATGGTCGTGCTGGTGGAGGTGGCCGACGTGTTGATGGTGATGCCGTTGGCACCGAGGGTCAGGGTGCTGGCCGCGCCTCCGGCACCGGAAGAGATGGTCACGTTGCCGGTTCCCGAAGTGTTGTTGTTAAAGATCAGGCCGCTGATCGAGTAGGGCTGATCCAGCGTGGTGTTGACATTGGCGGCTGTGTCTGTGACGAAATGCACATCCACACCCCCGGGCGTGGCGCCGGCTTCACCGGTTCCGTTGGCATTCAGGCGCCAGTTGGTGCTGGCGCCGTTGCTGGCGAGGGTCGCCCACGAACCATTGCCACCCGAACCGAGGGAGCCATTCCAGTAGTAGGGCCCTGCATTGGCCGCGCCCACGGTGAGCTTCAACTGGCCCGCAGTGGTGTTGTCAAGCGAGTAAGCATATCCTCCCGTGAGCGTGCCCAGCGTAAACCCAGTGATGGTGACCGGCGCGATGTTGGTGTTGTCGATGAGGGTGTAGCTCGTGCCGGTGAGCGTGCCCAGCGTGCGGGCGTTCACGACACCGCCGCCGGCACCCACGGTGAGGGCTCCCGTGCCTGCGAGGGTGAGGGTGTCCGCGGCGGAAGCGCCATTCAACTGGAAGCCCAGCGTGCCGACGGATGAAGCGCCACCCACATTGAGATTGGTGTTGCTGGCCAGGGTCACGCCGCTGGCGGAGTTGTCCGCATAGAGATTCAGTTCCGCGGAGGTCGTGGTGCCCACGTTGATCGTGCCCGTGGTGCCGAGGGCGGCGGGATTTGCACTGAGGATGCCGCCGTTCACGGTGGTGGCGCCGGCATAGGTGTTGGTGCCGGTCAGCACGAGGGTGCCGGCGCCGGTCTTCACGAGCGAGCCGCCGGTGGCCGCGTCGGCGATGACGGCGCTGATGGTCAGGTCGGAGCCGCCGCTGCCGGTGCTCGAGCCGACGGTGAAGTTGCGGGCCGCAGCGTTCAGGTCGAGGGTGGCGGTGCCACTGCTGGTGATGCTGGCGCCGAGCGGATTGCCCGTCGCAGTGTAGGTGACGTCGCCGCTGAGGGTGAGCGTGCCCGTGGCGCCGATGGCCAAGGTGCCCTGCGCCGAGCTGGTGGCGCTGGCGCCGCCGAAGGTGATGCCATTGAAGGTCTGGCTGTTGCCGCCGAGGCTCAGCGTCGCACTGGTGCTGCCGTTGGCGATGGTGGGTGCGGTGGTGGGCAGGCCATTGGCCGCACCCATGAGCAACGTGCCGCCATTGATGGTGGTGCTGCCGGTGTAGTTGCTGGTGCCGTCCAGCCGCCACACGCCGCTGCCGGTCTTCAGCAGGCTCGTGGCAAAGCCGCTCGGATCGACGATGCCGTTGCTGATGACGTTGGGTGTTCCTGTGGTGCCGCCGGTGCCCGTGAAGGTGAGAGTCTTGCTGCCAGCACCCGTGAAAGTCAGCGCGCTGCTGAGGGTCAGCACGGAACCTCCGGTGCCGGAGGCGTCGATGACGGCCCCGCCGGTGGTGCCGGCAAGATCGATCACGCGGTCCGTGGATTCGTTGGATGAACCCGTCCACCGCAGGGTGCCGGTGTTGGCGCCGCTGCCGATGGCGATGGTGGAGTCGCCCACGGTCGTGGGTGCCCCTAGACCGCCAGCCACAGGAGTGCCGCCGTTGTAGCTGCCGATGGTGTTGACGCACAGCGTGCCGTTCTGGATGAAGGTCTGGCCGGTGTAGGTGTTGGTGTTGGAGAGCGTGACCACGCCGGTGCCATCCACGGTCAGCGTGCCGGAGCCGCTGCCGATCACGCCGGACACGGTGACGTTGCCCGCGCCGCCAAGGACAAGATTGTTCGCGCCATTGGTAACGCCACCCGAGAGGGTGAGCGTGCCGGCATCGGAGTTGATGCGCGACGCGCCGACCAGCGTGATCGCTCCGGCGTAGCTGTTGTTCCCGGAGAGGTTGCGCAGGGCGCCGGTGCTGCTGGCGCCCGTGCCGTTGAGGCTCAGGGCCTTTGCGCCCACCGCGATGTTGTTGCTGAGGCGCAGCTCGCCGGTGCCGCTGACCGAAATGGAACCCGTGTTGTTGCCGATGGCAGCCGCGTTCTGCATTTCCACCGAGCCCCCGGTAATGGAGGTGTTGCCGCTGAAGGTGTTGGCCAGGCTGATGACCACGGCGCCCGCGCCGCTCTTGGAGAGGCCGGTGGTGCCGGTGATGTCACCGGTGCCGCTCAGATTGTAGTTGAGGCTGGCATTGGTGAAAGTCACCGCGCCAGGCGTCACCATGCTGTTGAGCACCACGTTGGTGGTGCCCGGGGCCACTGTGGGAGCCAGGTCGGCGAAGATCACCTTGTCCGTGGCGAGGAAGAAGTTGCCGGGATTCCAGTTGGCGGTGGTGTTGGTGTCCCACACGCCGTTGGTCTGGCCGGCCCAGAAGCGGGCGTTGTCGAGGATCACCTGAAGCTTGTTGTTCACCGTGTCGTTGAAGAGGGTGGCCACGTAGTTGTTCGGCCCGATGACGCTGTTGGTCAGCGTGAGGGAGCCGAAGCCGGTGAAGGTGGTCCCGCTATAGTTGAGCAGGTCATAAGTGCCCAAAATGACGCTGTTGCCTCCACCGAGGTCCGCCAGGGAGATGGAACCGCTGGTGACGTTGAAGCCGCCGCCCGTGACATTGATCAAATCGCCCAGCAGCGGCGTGCTGCCGCCAGTGCTGCCGATGACGAAGGCCAGCGAGCCGCCATTCATCGTCAGGCCATTGCTGAAGGTAAGCGTGCCGATGTCGGCCGTGGCTGCCGTGGCGCCCGGGGCGATGATGCCGCCAGCATTGACCGTGGTGGCCGCGGACACGCTGAAACCTGTGCCAGTGAGGGTGCCGCCTCCCACGCCGCCGACGGCGAGCGCCGCCGTGCCCGTGCCGGTGATGTTCGAGCCCAGCACGAGGGTGCTGCCGCCCTGCACCGTGGTCGTGCCGGTGATGGTGTTGGCGCCGGTGGTGGTCAGCGTGCCGCCGCCCTGCAGGGTGAAGTTCAGGTTGTTCTCGTTGGCTCCTGCGCCGCCGATGGCACCCGCGTAGGTGGCAGAGCCGGTCTGGTTGAGGATGAGGGTGGAGTTGGAGGCATTGCCGCCCACCACTTTGTTGGCCGTGCCGGCGCCGCTGGTGGCCAGACCGGCGATGGTCTGGGTGACCGTGGTGGCGCCGCCGACCTGAAGCACGCCGCTGTCCGAGCCGCTGCCGAGGGTGACGGCGGTGGTGGTGGGGAGGCGGTTGGTCCCGCCGGTAAGGATGATGCTGCCGTTCTGAATGGCGGTGGTCCCGCCGTAGGTGTTGGCACCGGAGAGGGTCTGGGCGCCGGTGCCCACTTTCACCAAATTGATGCCGCCCACATAGCCGGTGGCATTGAGGCCCGGCTCCACGCTGAAACCATCCTGGATGACGCCGTTGAAGGCACCGGAGGCGTTGTTATTGCCAAGGGTGAGGGTCTTGGCGCCCTGCACCCCTGCGGCCACTGCCCAGGCAGTGCCGTTCCAGGCAAGGGTCGGGTTGTTTGTCACAAAGCCGCCCGTGGTGGAGTTCAGCCCATTGATGCCTTGGTTGAACCCGCCCATGTCGAGCGTGCCTGGAGCGAGAACGCGGTTGGAACCGTTGGTCGTGACGGCGCCGACGTTCGTGCCGGTGTTGTTGCCGACAATCGTCACATCCCCCTTGCCAGCGCCGCTGGGCAGGGCGTTCGCGATGCCAAGCTGGAGGGTGCCGGCGTTGATGGTGGTGGCTCCCGAGTAGCTCTGCGCCGAGGCGAGGATCTGGGTGCCCGAGCCGGTCTTGGTGAAGGCAAGAGTTCCGCTGCCATCGGACAGGGTTCCCGAGAAGTAGTTCAACCCCGTGGCGTTCACACCGGAGACTGCAGCGGGCAGAGTGTAGGCGGAGATTCCCGCGCTGTTGTTGCCGCCGACGGTGAGGGTAGAGGTGCCGTTGGCCTGAACGATGCCGTCGCCAGCGAGACCGTCGATGGTCTCGCTCTTGCCTGCGAGATCAAAAACACCGGTGGATTTCACCACGACGCTGCTGGCATTGGAGATCTGGTTTCCACCTGTGCCGGTGGCGCCGAGCCGGGCCGTGGCGCCTGCATCGATGATGAGACCGGCGCTGCCGGGCAGATCGATGGCGGAAATCGCGGCAGTTGAAGCTTGATTCAAGAGCAGCGTGCCTTGCGAGACAAGGATGCTCAGGTTGGCGTTGTTCGCGGCGGTCGTGAGGTTCCGCAGGTCGAGAGTGCCCGCGCCTGTCTTGGTCAGAATGCCTGCGTTCAGGATGCCGAGATGGTTGCGGTCCGAGGTCGCGACGCCGAGCGCTGTGCTGTTGATGGTCAGGGTGTTGGCCACGACGTCGATGGTGCTCGGGGCGTTGACGGTGAAACCCTTGTTCGTTGTGCCGTTGGCGCTCAAATTCGCCCGGAAGGTGCCACCATTGAGAAGAATGTTGCCTGCGGCCGCCGTGCCCTGGCCCAAAGGACCAGCCGCCGCGGTGCTGTTCACGGTCGCCACTTCGAGAACGCCTTTGTTTATGATGATGGCACCGCCAAAGGTGTTGGCCCCGGCCAGAATGAGCTTGCCGGTACTGCGACCATCGTAGGCGACGGGAATGGCGGTGGTGCCGTTGTTCGCGATGACGGCATTGACCGTGATGTCGCTGGACGAATTGTTGATGAAAACGAGGTCGCCTGCCGCGTTTGCGGTGGTGCCGCCTGCGGTCAAGGTTCCGGGAGTTCCCGCCACACCGATGGTGAGCGCACCCGCACCCGAGGCGACCAGAAGCCCGCCGACCGTGGTCACGCTGCCAGTTCCGGTATTGGCTCCGAGCCGCAGAGTGCCCTGGGTCGTGACGTTGCGAATATCGATCGTGCGGTTGGTGGTGTCGCTATACTTCAAGGTGTTTGCGTTGATTGTCCCCGTCGCCGCCAGGGTGACATTGTTCGTTGTGGCGCTGCTGACGATGTAGTTCAATGTGCCACCACTCGTGATCGTGGGCGCCGACGCAGTGCCGGTCAGCGCTGTGTAGGCCGTGAATTGGGAGATGTTGGCTCCGTTGGCTGCCGCCCAGTCATTGCCGTTCCAGGTGGTGGCGCCATTGACGAGGCCAGCTACTGCCGCATGCGCGGACGCCACCGCGCCAGTGGGCGCCGAGAAATTCAGCGTGCTGCCGGCCGTGCGGGTGATCGTGCCCACTGTTAGCGTCATCGCGTCGGTGAGATTGATGTTGTTGGCCCGGGCATTGATCGTCACTCCGGCGAAAGACTGGGCCGAGGTGCCCGTGATTTCGAGCGTGCCGCCGTTGCTGTAGGTGCCGCTCGCCTGGCCAAGGACCAGCGGCTGCGCAGCCGCGCCCCAGATGGTCCCGCCGGCGGTGGCGGCATCCAGCCGCAGCGTGCCGGCGCTGACGGTAAGCGTTCCGGTCGTGACGGCGGAGGGAGAGAGGCCCTGAAGAATGGCCAAGCCAAGGCCTTGCTTGTTCAGACCACCCGTGGTGGCGGCGGAAATCACGCCCGCCGTAGTCAGGGTTGAGCCAGAAGGGGTGTTAAAGATGAGTGTGTCAGGTGAGTTGACCGTCCAGGCCCGGGTGCCCAGATCAATCGAGGTCGTTCCCGGATGAAGCTGGATGGCGGAGCTATTTGGGAGGAAATTACCCGCGCTGACCGAGCTGGCGCTGTCAATGACGAGCACCGCATTATCCCCCAGGGAGGTATTACCCGTATACGTCTTGGCCACCCCGGCGTTCGCCGAGGTGCTCAGCCAGCTGAAGTAGCCACCCGCGCCCTGAGTGTAGTTGATGCCGCCCGCTCCACCAGTGATGTCCCCGAAGAACAGGGTGCCGCCAGGGCGTCCAACGATGTTCGGATTCGAGCGGCCGCCGAGGTTTACTGTTCCCAGGTAACTGATGGCCCCCTGGCTCGTATTTCTGAGGATGCCTCCCGTGCCCGGATCGGCACTGGCTTCCCAAGCAAGGGTGGAGGCTCCGTCGAAGCTGATGTTGTTGCTCAGGGTCCGGTCGCCATTGACCATGCCGAAATGGACGGTTTGGGTGCCTGCAAGGGTCACCGCGCTGGTGCCGAAGGCGGTGTTGCTGCCGATGCCGACGCGGACTTGAGCGATGGCGTTACCGTTGAAGGTGGTGGCCCCGGTGTAGTTGTTGCTGCCGGTGATGGTGGTCTGGCCGTAGGTGATGTTCACCGCGTTGCTGCCGGTGAGTTGATTCTTAACGGGCAAGACCAAAGTCGTGGCTGCGATTTTGTCGGCAGTCTGGCCCAAGGCGATGATGCCTCCGAACCGGTAGGTGCCACCGGCCGGAGTGATCGTGCCGGTGTAGGTGGTGGCCAAGGCAGGCCCCGTCGGGGTTGCACCCGGCGTGAATTGGAACGCCGCGAGGCGCATGTTGGGGAAGTTCGCGAAATCGAGCGCCGTGCTGCTGTCCGCCCCGAGCAGAAAGGCGCCGGTCGTGGTCGAAGCAGACGGGTTGGCAATGCGACCTCCCAAGGTTGCAATCGGGTTAGTGTCGCCGATGACGCCCACCGCGCCGTTGGTCACCGCATTGTTGAAGGTGATGTTCGCACCCGTGCCGGGAATGGCAGCTGCGTCCTCGAACACCAAGCCACCAATGACTGAGACTGTGGCAGGTCCGCCCGAGTTCGAGCCGGACAGGAACAGCGCGCCGGTGCCGGTCTTGGCCACCCCGCCCCCCGCAGAACTCGTGAGGTTGCCGCTGAGGATGGCCGGGAACATCGCCGCACTGACATCTGTGGTGGCCACGTCCACCGTCCGGCTCGCCGTGCCTAAATCGATGCTATTCTGGAAGTCGATGGAACCGCTATGGCTCACCTGGTTATTAATCGATCCCCCGTGACCAAATAGCAGACTGCTGCCGGTTGGCACGAAGCCGCCCGCACCCCACGTCAAGGTGGCGCCCGCACCGCCGAGATTGACGACCTGCGTTGCCGCGCTGCCATTGCTGAAACCGCCGTTGCCTTCCCAGTGGATCTGGCCGGGTCCGTAGCCAAGTGACCGCGTGATGGTGCCTGCTGTGGCGTTGGTCTGAAGAATGGCGCGGTTTTCGCTCGTGAACACGATGTTCCCGGTGGTGGCGGTGCTCAAGAGGCCACTGCTGATCGCATTGTTGACATTCAGGTCAAGAATGCCGCGGTTGATGTTGGTGATCCCCGTATAGGTATTCGCAGCGGCCAGCCGGAAGAATCTAATATCGCCACCGAGTGAGACGACAAGGCTGGTCGGGCTGCCCGCAGCTGCATCACCAAGAATCGCCGGCAAAGACCAGATTCGGCTGTCGACGGCGCCATTGATCGTGAGGGTCCGCGGGCCAGCTCCGATGAAAGCAACTGCCGTGCTGGCGCTGATGTTGCGCGTGGCATCGTTACCACTAACGTTCAGAGCGCCTCCCGCCGCACCCAAGGTCAGAGCAAGCGGCTGAGCGTCATTCACGTCCCATCTCAAGGTGCCGCCATTGAGGGTGAGGCCGGAACTGGAGTTGATACGGTCTGCGCGATCCACATTAAGGGTGCCGGAATTGATCACCGTCTGGCCGGCGTAGGTATTGGTCGCTGTGCGCAATGCCACCGTGCCCGTGCCCGCATTGATCGTCAGCCCTTCGAGGGCACCCGAGGCCGCATTGGCGATGATCCTGGAATTGATCGTGATCGTCCTGTTGGTGTTCGTGTTGTAGTTGTGGATGATCAGTTCGCCACCATTCGGGCCTTGGAGATCTCCGCCACTGATCGTCTGGTTGTTGTTGCCGACTGTGGCGGTCACGAGGATGCCTCCGGTATTGATGGTGTTGACTCCCGTGAGCGTCACCGTGTTCGCTCCCGCAGTATTGAAGCGCAGGCTGTTGATGGTGATCGCTCCGGTCAAGGTAGGGGGACTATTGGTGACATCGACATCCGAAGTCGTCAGATAGTTGGCGGCCGTGTTCCCCGCCGTCGTGGTGGTAAGAAACGTCGCCAGACCGGTGATGGCCCCGGCGGTGGATCCATTCCCCGCGCTGACCGCCCAGGTGGTGGGAACGGTCTGCCCTTGGACCGCCCAGCCACCCAGGATGCTGGTGCCGGTGTTCGCGAGGGTGGTGGTCGTGCTGCCCGTGGGGCCAATGCCGAGATTGACCGCCAGCGTGGTGCCGGCAGCGCGCGTGATCGCGCCCAGATTGAGCGTCACGGCCGGGGCGGTGCCGGCCGTCGTGATGGTCGCACCGCCCGCCAGCGTGGTGCCGGAGAACGATTGGGCATTCACCGTGGTGGAGCCGGTGATGCTGAGCGTGCCGGAGCCAATGGTCAGGGCGGTGGTGGGCAGCAGGTTGTTCGTGACTTGCAACGGCACGTTGGTGAAGTTCAGCAGCAAGGTGCCCTGGCTGATGGTGGTGGTGCCGGTGTAGGTGTTCTGATTGTTGAGCGTGATGGAGCCGGAACCGGACTTCACGAGGGAAAGGGCGCCGCCGGAATTGGTGATGACGCCGGAGTAGGTGCCCGTGCCGCCGACATTGCCGATGGTCAAGCTGGAGGCTCCTACGGCCGTGTTAGTGACCACCGCACCCGCCCCGCCGTTGAAGGAGGTGACGATCTGGTTGAAGCCGTTGAGATCCAGGGTGCCGCCACCGGTGATGTTGAGGCCGCCCTGGGCCGCATTCGTCAGGAGCGTGCCGGGGATCACCTGGCTGGCGCCCAATTGCAGGGTGGCCGAGCCGGAAATGTTGGTGCCGCCGGTGTAGGCGTTCGACGTGCTGGAAAGGATGGTGGTGCCGGTGCCGAAGACACTGAGCGCCGTGGCCGCACCGAGCGGCGTGCCGGGCACATAGCTCAGCCCCGTGGCGTTGTTCAGAAGCGGCGCGCTGATGGTGAGGGCTGAGGCGCTGTTCTGGAAGATGTTCAGTTCATTGATGCTCGTGGTCGAAACATTGGTGCCGGTGAGGCTGCCGGCGCCGCCAATGGTCACGGCACCCGCGCCGCTGCCGACGAGCAGGCCGCCGGCAGCCAGCCGGTTCGCCCCGGTGAGCGTCAGCGTGGGTGAGCCCGTGTTGAAGCGCAGGGTGTTGGTGACGAAGGTCGCCGGGCTGGCGCCGGTGGTGATGTTCGTATTCAGCGTGGCCCCGTAGGTGTCGTTGGAGTAGGTGGGGGTGCCTGTAACGGCGCTCGCCCAGTCAGTCCCGTTGGCCGTCACGAAGGCCGCTCCAGTCGCCGTCGAGGCGATGATGCCATTGACATCCGCTAATCCGCTGGAGGCGGTGACGGTGGGCAAGGGTGAGCCGCTCAGGTTGATGTTGAGCGCAGAACTGAGATTGCGGGTGACCGCACCGAGGTTCAGACCGAGCGTGCCACCACCGCCGGCAGCGGTGATGGTGCTCATGGTGCCTGCCGTGAGCGCCGTGGAGGCGAAGGTCTGGGCCGTGGCGGTGGAATGACCGACGAGGTTCAGCGTGCCACCCCCGAGGGTGAGGGCGCTGGTGTTGGCGATGATGTTGGTCTTCACCGGCGTGTTGGTGAAGTCGAGAGTCAGCGTGCCCGCCTGGACGGTCGTGGCCCCGGTGTAGGTGTTGTTGTTGGTCAGCACCCACTGGCCGCGCTCGAGCTTGGTGAGGGTTCGCGTGCCCGCCGCACCATCGTTAATGACGGCCGCGAGGGTGTTCAGCCCTGTATTCGTCCCGCGCAAGACGAGCGGCTTGGTCCCGCTGGTCCCACCCAGGGCGGTGGTGTTTGCAAAGTTGATGGCACCGGAGCCGGAGGCGTTCAGGGTGACGGTCCCGATCGTGATCGTGTCCAGATTGAGTCGGCGGTTGGTGATGGTCGCGTTGCCGCCGGTGTAGATCAGTTGGCGTGCTGCCGCGGTGCCATCGAACACGATATTGCCGACGCCTGCGCCGTAAGTGACACCGTCGGCAATGCTGCCGAGTGACAGGGTGCCGGCGCTGACGGTGATGGGACCCGTGAAGGTGTGACCGGTGCCGCTGAGGGTCACGACCCCCGTGGCGGTCTTGGTAATGCCAGTGTTCTGCGCGTTGTCCCCGACATTGCCGCCCAGGGTGAGGCCGAAGGCGCCCGCGTTGGCGAGGGTGAGGGTGCCGCCGCCCAAGGTGACGGCTCCGGTGCCCAGGTGCAGGGCCTGGCTGCCGGTGAAGGTGAGGGTCAGCGCCCCCGTGCTGGCGATGTTGACGGGGTTGTTGCCCGCATTGGTGATGGCCGCGCCCGAGGTGTTGTTGATGGTGCTGGCGGCGGTGATGGTGAAGGCTCCGGCGCTGGTGCCGAGGGCATTCGCATTGTTGATGTTCAGGGTGCCGGCAGACAGCGTGACGCCACCGGTGAGGCCGGTGTTGCTGCCAGACAGGGTCAAAGCGCCCGCGCCGGCCTTGGTGAGCGTGCCTGCGCCGGTGATGGGACCGCCGACGGTCAAGGTGCTGGCCGAGGCAGTGATTGTGCGGCTGTTGTTCATGGTGACGGCCCCTGTGCCAAGGTTGAGGGCCTGGGTGCCGGTGAAGGTGAAGTTGCCGTCCCAGGTCTGGGTGTTGTTGGTGGAGAGGGTGATGGCGGCGGCGCTGTTGTTGTTGATCGTGGTGCCGTCCTTGATGGTGAAGCTGCCAGTCCCGATGGCGTTGGCGCTGTTCAGGTTCAGGGTGCCCTGGTTGAGCTGGACGGCGCCGGAAAGGCCGCTGTTGTTCCCATTGAGCGTGAGCGCACCGGGGCCAAACTTGGTGATGCCAGCCGTGCCGGTGATGGCGCTGGAGATCCTTCCGATGCCCGCGCCCGAGGGAACTGTGACCGCGAAGATCGTTCCCTCTGAACTGCCGAACGCCAACGTCCCGCCGGTGATGACGGAGTCGTTGGTGACCGCTGTGGTCCCTGAGTTAAGGATGACGCCTGCGGTGCCACCCGTGCCATTCACTGTGGTCGTTCCGCTGTTGGTGAGGGTGAAATTGCCGACACGGAGCGCATACGGGTTGCTGCCGGTGTTGATCGCGACGCTGCTGGTAACGTCAGAGATGGTGTTGACCGCGATGGTGCTCGCATTGACCGCAGCAGCGTAGGTCACCCCCGTTGTGGTGAACCCATTGGTAGTGCCGCTGTAATTGACAAACGAACCCACACCGCCGCTCATCGCGACGATGGACGCATCGGCGATGGTGTTGACGTTTGCGGGAAGAGTCGTCCCCAGAACGATGAACCGCTCGCCACCCGATGCTGCGGCCACACCCAAATTCGCGAGTGAGGTCGTGGGGTTGAGGACCAAAGTGCCTCGACTGGAGCGAGTGAGGACGGTTCCAGACGCCGCATTTCCCACCGTGTAGGTAACGCCATTAGTGCCGCTATTCCGGGTCAAGGTGATGGTTCCACCACCGCCCGCACCGGTGCCCCCGTAAGTAAAGGTATCGCCATTGGTGCTTGCTCCCGTGCCAGCGGACGCGGCTCCCGCAACCAACGCGAGCGTGCCGCCGTTTAGAACAATGCTCCTGGCTCCGAAGGGTGTGCTGCCCGTGACGGTGCTGCGCAATTCACCCGCGCCGTCCTTGGTCAGGGTGAAGGAGGGGTTGGCAATCGCCGTCGCCAAGGCAATGCGACCGCCAGAAGCCACGCCGATGGTGGAGTTGCCGCCAAGAGTGACCGCTCCAGTAATCGCGCCGCCGGTTTGGGCTGTCGTCTGGCCGAGCGCTCCGGCATTGTTGATGCCGGTGCCATTGATGGTCATGCCACCGATGGTTTCCGCACCCGTCTGCTGCCAGTCCACCATGCCGCCGGAGTTGACGGTGATGGTGCCCGTATTGATGATGCTGTTCGTGCCACCTCCTGTGGTCTGAAGGGTGCCACCGCTATTGACCGTGATGTTCCCCGAATCCCAACCGACCCCCGCCCCCGCCGAGGCAATGCGGAATGTCCCGCCATCGACCGACAAAGTGCCAGTGCCAGTGCTGCGCAGTGCGGTCAACGCAAACAATCCATTGCCCGTCTTCGTCAACGCTCCGTTAACGACCATCTGAGCTGTGCCCTGGGTGAATGTGGAGCCCGAGCCGACATTTACCGTTGCACCAGTCGCACCGATGGTGATCGCGCCTGACCAGGTCGAAGCGAGGTTCTGATCCAAGACAAGGGCGCCACCGCTGCTCACGCCGGCGCCGTTGAGAGTCAGCAACTCGGTCGCGATGGTGCCGCCGATGCCGATCCGTAACGCGCCGCCAGTGTTGACGACCGTGCCATTGCCCGCCCCGCTGGCGCCGAGAGCGGTGATGCTGGTGACACGGAGAGTGCCGCTGCTGATATTAGTCGTGCCGGTGTAGTTGTTGACCTGAGCTGTCGCCCCAAGCGTCAGCGTGCCCGCGCTAGTACCACCGTTAAAAGTAAGTCCGGCCGAACCACTAATGAGGGCGGTGACGGTGGCATTGGTGACGCCTGTCTGCAAAGTAATCGTGGGCGTCGTGCCGTTAAAGGTGAGCGGGTTGGCCGTGAGGCCCGTGATGACGTAATTATCAGCGCCAAAATTCAACCCGTTGACGGTGATCGTCGACCCGAGGGTGACGGTGCCCGCGGTACCAGTGAAATATGCTACGTCGGACGTCGTGAACGCGGCGGCGGCCGTAGTGTCCGTCCCCGAGGCGGTCGTAGCTGAACCGGCGTTGAACCAGTTGGCGGTGGCAGTATCCCAGTTACCCGTGCCGCCCAGGCCGGCGGCGCTGGAGTTCGTGTCCCAGAAGAAGTTCGCCGCGCGGGCTCGCGGGGCCAGGCCGACGGACAACGAAGCCGCCGCGACCATCAGGGTGGCGCGGGAAAGTCCTCTGCGTCGGTGTCGGTTGGACGACATTACGGATACAGTAGAGTTGGGACCGGCTGGGCCGATCCGCTGTGAAAGGGGGAAGTCACCTCGGGGATTGCCTAGATTTATAAGGTAAGGACTCTATTTTTGAACACTATATTGACACGACTAAGCAGTTAAAAAGTTACAATTCAGAAGGTAAGGCTCACTTTTTGCTAAAAAAATGTAAATTAAAGCAATGACCCTTTTATGTTTTAAAATAGGCCAAAAAGATGGCTCAACAAAGCCCCCTCCCCTGCCCCGCCGGCCCGTCTCGATGACCTTCTTAAATCAGGCCTTGGGTGGGTTCTTACGACGGCGCCGGATGGCCGCGGCGGCCAGCGCCAAGGCGCCAAGTCCGAAACCATAGGTCGAAGGCTCGGGCACCGCGGTCAGGGTGATCGCGTTGTTCTCGAAGCTCAAGGACCAGAGACCGGCGGCCGAGGCGCTGCCGTCGGAGTGACGGAAGCCGCTGATGTCGATCGTGAATAGGTCGTTGATGTTCGCGTTGGATCCCAGGTTGAGGGATTCGACCGTGGCGAAGGCGAAGTTCGCGACGTAGCCGCTGTTGATGACGTTGTTCGCGAAGTTCTCTGCGTTGCCGATGGCGTTCAAAGCGTCGAGAGAGACAATCTTGAGGGTGATCCGGTTCGAGCTGGAGGCGCCGCTGAGGTTCAGGTTGCCGCTCAGGCTGAGGAAGTCGTAGCCGATGCCCTCGCTCTGGAAGCGGTTGCGCACTTCCCAGATGAAGGTCGCGCCGCCGTTGAGCGTCATGTCCGTCCCGGACAGGGTGCCAATGGAGTTGCCGGGAGCCACGGCGCCACTAGTGCCGACCGTGACCATGCCGAGCGAGACGCTGCCGACGCCGCCCAAGGTGCCGCCGGCGTTGACGTCAATCGGATTGGAGACGGCCGCGTTGACGCGCAGGGTGCCGCCGTCGAGGGTCACGGTGCCGGCCCCGAGACCTGTGGCGTGGGTGACGTTGACCGTGCCGCCCTCGAGGGTGAAGGCGCCCATGGTGTTGGCGGCGGAGAGGGTCAGCGCTCCGGCTCCCTGCTTGATGAGCTCGGTCGAGCCGAGGTTCACGCCGGAAGCGAAGGTGGTGCTGCCGCCGGCGAAATCGAGGGCGACGGCGGTGGCGCCGGCCGCGACGCGGAGACGGGCGGAGAGGTCGGAGGTATTGTCGGTCTCCCAGCGGAGGGTGGTCTCGTTGTTCAGGGTGACGGTGCCGGTGTGGGAGACGCCTCCGAGGGCGCCGGCGGTGAAGCCGAGGATGCCCGCGTTGACGACCACGGTGGCATCCGCGTTGATGGCGTCGCCCGAAGTGGCGATGATCCACTTGCCGACGCCTTCCTTGACGATGGAGGAGAAGGCCCGGCCGGCGGCCTCCGATTCGACGAGCGCGGGCGCGAAGGTGTGATCCGCAGTTCCCGAGCCCGAGAGGGTGAGGACGCGGTTGCTCGCGGCGGCATTGTGGAAGTCGAGCTGGAGGGTGGAGCCGTCGCCGATGAGGATCGGCAGCATGTTTCCGTCGGCCACGAAGCCGGCACCGCCGTTCTCGACGGTGAAGGCGCGCAGGAACTCCACGGTGTCGTCGAGATACTGCAGCCGGCCTCCCTTGAAGAGCAGCTTGGTCGCGTCGATGACGCTGGAACCGCCGAGGCGGGCCTCGTCAGCAATCTTGAGCACCCCAGCCTGGACGATGGTGGCGCCGGTGTAGGTGTTCGCACCGGTGAGTTCCGTGGTGCCCGCTCCGGCCTGGATCAGCTGGCCGCTTCCCACAAGGTTGCCGCCGAGGACGAAAGCGTTGGAGCGCTTGATGATGAGCGTGGCATTGTTGGTGACCGTGGAGACGCCGAAGAAGACGGGGTCGATGAGCGTGCCGGTCGTGCCGTCGTTGCCGACCTGAAGCACGCCGTCGCTGATGCGGACGTCGCCGGTGCGGGCGTTGTCGGCGGCGAGCACCATCGTGCCGGAACCGAGCTTGGTCATGACCGTGGGGCCCGCGAAGCCGTCGTCGATGATGGTTCCGTCCACGGTGAGCGTCTTGCCGGCCGCCACGTTGAATCCGCTGGAGGCGGTTCCGACGGTCATGCCCTGGGCCGAGAAGGCCGCGTCCTGAAGGACGTTGACCGCGTCGTTGAAGGCGAAGGATCCGCCCAGCGACACCGGCGTACCGATGAGGGAGCCACCGTTGACGGTGAGGACGCCGATCTGGACCGAAGCCGAGATGGCCTCGAGGATGTCGGACGTAGTCACGTCGACGAGGTTCGATGAACCGTTGCCGAGGGTCTGGTCGACATTGAAGACGACACGGGCCCCGGCCGCCACGGTGATGGTGGAGGCGCCGCCGAGCGCGTCGGCGGAGTTGAGGAAGAGTCGTCCGGCGTCCACGGCCACGGAGCCTGAGAACGTGGAGCTGGTCGGAGCGAGCGTCGTCGTCCCGGTGCCCGCCTGGACGAGGGTGCCGGTGCCGCTCAGCGTACCCACCAGCGAGAGTCCGCCGATGGGGGCGTCGGCGCCGTCAGTCCGGTTGAAGCGCAGGGTGCCGCCACCCATGTCCACGTTGGCGCTGCCGATGCTTCCGTTGGTCGCGCCGTCACCGATGGTGATCGTGCCGGCATTGACCGCGAGGGTTCCGTTGAAGTTGACGCTGTTGCCGGTCAGGGTGCCGGTGCCGGTGCCGGTCATCGACAGCAGGCCGGTCTGCTCAATGACGTTGGGCAGGGTGAAGGCGTCGTTGCGGGCCAGACGGAGCTCGGGGTTCAGTCCGGAGCCGAAGACCACGTTGCCGGAGCCAGGAAGGGCCGTGCCGGTGAGGCTGATCACGCCGGCGTTGATGGTCGTCGTACCCACGTAGCCCTGCGGCTGCGTGAGCGTCATGACCGAGGCGCCCTCCTTCACGACGTCCAGTCGGCTGGTCAGCGTGAGAAGGTTCGCGGCGTTATCGGCGATGACCCCGCCGAAGGTGAAGTCGGAGGCGCCGCCCAGGGTGAGGACGGGGACGAGGCCGCTGACGGGCTGGGAATTGGTGATGAAGCCCGTGCCCGTGACGGTCTCGACGGTCTGGCTGGTGCCGAAGACGTCGAGTCCGGCGCCGGCGGAGATCGCGATGGGCGAAGCCGCGGGAAGGATCGAGGCCAGGGTGGTGCGGAGCACGCCGCCCGTGACGGAGATGCCGGCGCCGCCGAAGCTGAGAGCGCCGCTGAGGGCCAGGGTGCCGTCACCGGCCTTGGTGAGCCCGGTTACGCCCGCACCCGCGGCGGAGGTCACCGTACCCGAGAGGGTCGAGACCACGTTCGGATGGGTGATGCTGATGGTGCGTCCGGAGGCGCCAAGGTTGACGGGACCGGCCAAGATGAGACCCGAACCGACGAGACGTCCGCCGAACTCGAAGTTGCCGTCGACCGTGACCGCGTTGTGCAGGGTGCGGATGGTGTTGTCGGAGAAGAGCGAGGTGCCGGCCCTGACGGTCAGGGTGCCCGTGCCCAAGGGGCCCCTGGTGATGACGGCGGCGTCGGAGCTGGCGCCGATGATGAGCCCACCGGCGGTGAGGTCGAAGCCCGTCGTGAACGTGCTGTCGGCGCTGAGCAAGGCCATGGCGCCCGGGCCGGCCTTGACGATCGGACCGGTCATGCCGACGTTCTGGGTGATCGCTGAATTGATGCGGAAACCGGTCGGAGCCAGGCCGGCGTTCACCGTGATGATCGGGCTCGCGGCGGAGAACTGGAGGCGGGTGCGGGCGGCGTCCGAACCGTAGATGATCGGGGTGGTCGCCAGGTTGTTGTTCGTGGCCGTGACGGGGTTGTCTCCCGTCAGGACGAGGATCGAGAAGTTGGGCGTGGCACCCTGCGCGTAGTCGTTGGGATTGCCGATGTCCAAGTCGGGGTTGCCGCCGCCGCCCTCGTTGTTGAAGGTCACGGAGCGCAGCGACTGCACGACGTCCGTGCCCGCCACCATGTTGGTGAAATTGTTCAACACCAGACGCCCGCCGCCGTTGATGACGACGTTGGTCGCCGGATCGATCTGATTCGCCACATCAGCGAAGGCGCTGACCGTCGAGTTGTGGATGGTCAGGCCGACGAAGTTGGCGAGAGAGGTGTTGAGCGCGTTGGAACGGATGACCTGGGAGGCCGCGGCCGTGGCGTTCGTGGAGGCCGCGCTGAGCGTGACGGTGTTGGTGCCCGCGTCGATGGCCGTGACGGTGGTGCCGGCCGGGAAGTTGGGATTGACGAAGGTCGATCCGATGGAAAGTCCGCCGACGGTGGCCAGCTGCACGGTGGTCGTGGTGGCGCCGATCGTGGCGGCCGAGAACCAACGCTGACCGGAAGGCACGGCCGTCAGGCCGGCCGAAGCGTCAAGACTGAGCGTGCCGCCGTTGGCGAAGGTTCCTCCGGTGTAGTCGTTGGAGGCGAAGTTCGGCTGCAAGCGGAACGTGGCACCGCCGAAGGTGACGAGCCCGACGGACCCGGTGATCCGGGGCTGCACGAAGGTCGTGTTCTGGTTGGCGAAGAAATAGAGGTTGCCGTCGCCGCCTTGAGCGGAAGCCGCCCCGGTGATGGAGTCCGCGGCGCTCTGCGCCACAAGGCGATACTGGGCATTGCCGTTGGTCACGATGCCGGCTCCCAGTGTCAGGGTGGTGCCGGTGGCGCCCCCCGCGAAGGTGATGTCATGGGCGCCTCCGGCCAGGCGCCAGGAGTTGGCGACACGGGCTCCAGAAGGCATGGTGCGGGCGGCGCCGTTATTGTTGTAATTGCCCGTGGCGGCGTTGCCCGTGGAAACGTCGGTTCCGGTGAAGCCGACGGCGTTGGCCTGACCCATCTGGGTCACGCCGAAGGTGTCGGAGTAGCCGGCGAAGGTGTCGCCGGACGCGATCGCCCAGCCGCCGATGATGCCATTGACGAGGTTGGCGGAGGAGTAGGCGGCGGAATTGACCTGCGTGAAGAAGATGTTCGAGTTTCCGGTCAGCCCCTGCTGGCCCAGGGTGTTGGTGCCTCCGGAATTACGGTTCGTCCAGCCGACCATGTTGAGCGTGGGACGGTTGGCCGGGGTGCGGACGATGTTACCGACGTTGACGCGCACGGTGCCGCCGACGGAAATGTAAGGCTGGGGATTGAGGGCGTTGGCGCCGGCCTCGAGGTTGATGCGATTGAAGGTGACGACGGTGTCAGTCGAGCCCGTTCCGCCGACCTGGAGGGTCGAGCCCTGCAGGGTGATCGGGGCGGCCGGAGGAAGGCGGACCGGCAGCGAAGCCGCGTTGGGATTGAGTCCGAAGTTCTCAAGATTGATTGTGCCGTAGAAGGAACGGACCGCGGAGGTGGCGGTCAGCGCGCCGGAGTCCTGCAGCAGGAGGGTGCCGCCGCGGATGACCGTCTCACCGGTGTAGGTGCTGGCGTTGGTCAGCACGGTCGTGTTGTTGCCCATGCGGACGAAGTTCAGCTTGCCCGCGAGGGTGCCGCTGAAGGTGCCGCCGCCGATCGAGGTCAGGTTGACGGTGGCCGCGCCGGTGTTGGTGATGGTGCCCGCGCCTCCCGCGATGCCGTTGGCCGAGGCGATGGAGCCGAAGACCTGGGACTTGTTCTTGAGGTCCAGGACCGCGTTGAAGGCGTTGACCTGCAGGTTGGAGGCGACGGTTGAGTCGGCGCGGACGGTCAGGGCGACCGTGTTGTCGGATCCGGAGTTCAGGTTCACGGTACCGCCGTTCACGGTGAACGTGCCACCGGTGAAGTAGGCGAGCCCGTTGATGTTCAGCGTGCCGCCGCCGGTCTTGACGAAACCGGAGGTCTGGTTGAGGCCGAAGGAGGAATTGACGTTGGCCGTGGCCCCCGTGAGGACGTGGCCGAAGAGCGTCACGCCGGTGTTGGAGGTGAAGGAGCCGACGTCGATGGAGGCCGTGCCGTCCTTGACGAGGAAGGCGGTGGCGCCGCGGAACTCCTGGGTGAGCAGGCGTCCGCCCTGACCGAAGCGTCCGAAGGCCGTGCCGAGCGAGGAGCCGAGCGAGGTGCTGGCGCCGGAGAAGGTCAGGGTGTTGACGACGGTGTCCACGCCGACGGTCTGCGCCGCGGTCTGTGAGGCGAAGACGCCCGCGTTCTGGGCCTGACGCCATCCGGTGGCGCCGCCGCTGACGTAGTTGAGCTCGTTGTCCGCGAGGGCGCGGAAGAAGTTGCCCACGGTGATGTCGCGGGTGGCGGGCGCGACGCCGGTTCCGGTCGTGATCGTGAACGTGTTGGCGACGGAATCGACCGAGGTGACGAGCGAGTTGGCCGGGATGCCGGGCAGCGTGCTGGTGACCGTGGCGCCGACGACGATGCCGGCGGTGGTGACGCCGACGGGCAGCGTGACGGTGGCGCTGTTGTTGGTGGTGACGGCGTCCGAGATGACGAGCGTGTCGCGCACGAGGAATCCGGTTCCCTGACCCAGCGCGTTGGCGTCGGCGAGGATGTCGCCGCGCACGATCATGTCGGTGCTGCCGTTGGCGGTGAAGACGCCGCCGAGTCCGCCGCCCTGCTGGGCGAGACCGACGTAATTGGGGTTGCCGACGGACAGATTGACGACGCCCGCGCCGGTCGCGTTGCCGGTGATGCCGGCGATGACCATGGAACCGGTGTTGTTGCCGCCGGAAAGCGTGCCGACGGAGAGAAGGAGGCCGGCGCCGGGAGCGGAGAGCTCCACCCTGCCGCCGCCGTTGGTCATGTTCAGGTTGGTGACGCGTTCCGTGACCGCGGTCGAAGCGTTGCCGCTGACGAGGAACCGGCCGCCCTGCATCTGCACCGTACCGAAGGAGGCGAGACCCAGGCGGCTGTTCTCGGCGGTGGTGAGATTGTCGAGCTGCAGCACGCCGCCGACGTTGACGTTGAAGACCCCGGCGGAGGCGGCGGAAGCCGACTGGAAGGCCTTGCCTGCGCCGGTGTAGAAGATTGAACCGCCGTTGACGGTGACGGCGCCCCAGGAGGCGTCGGCGTCCTGTGCCGTGTTCAGCGTCAGCACGCCCGAGCCGACCTTGGTCAGGAGCGGGTAGGCTGCGTCATTGAAGGCCACGAGGCGACCGGAGAACGTGCTGCTGGTCCCGTCGAAACCGACGATCATCGTCGGGGTGCCGGCCGCTCCGGTGAAGATGTCGCCGGAACCGGCGAGCGAACCCCAGGCGGTCGTGGCGTTGTTCAGATCGTACCGGGTGCCCGCGGCAAGGGTCAGGCGGGAGAAACGGGAACCGGCGTTGGTGAGACCGTTGCGGATGCCGCCGGCGTTGACGTTGAAGGCGCCGGTGAAGTTGGCCTGGGCGTTGAGCTGCAGCACGCCGTTTCCGGTCTTGGTGATGCCGCCCGAGGTGCCGACGATGCCTTGGAGGACGAGCGAAGGCTGGAGCGGGGAGACGTCCGAGACGCCGTTGACGTCGATGGCCGCGACATTGATCGTCTTGGCGGTCGTGCCGAAGTCCAGCCGGCCCTCGATGGTGGCGGTGGTGCCGACGTTGGCGGAGGTGGCGACGATGCCCGCGTCGCCGATGGTGAGCACGCCGTTGGCGCCGGCCCGATTGGCGGGCGCGGCGTTGTTGAACGTGCGGACGAGGGGCGTGCCGGTGCCGCCGAGGTTGTTGAACACCAGGCCGGCCTGGGTGTTGCTGTCGAAGTAGTTGACGGTGGAACCGGCGTTCAGCGTGACGACGTTGCCGGAGGCGATGGCGCCGGCGAACGACTGCGTGAACGTGACGTTGTTCAGGATCAGGCCCTTGGCCGGATCGGCCGCGAGGGGGATGCGGGAACCCGCCCGGACGGTCAGCGTGCCCTGATTGACGGTCGTTCCGCCGGTGTAGGTGTTGAGGCCTTCGAGGGCGACGGTGTGGGCGCCGAACTTGGTCAGGCCGACGGGGTTCGCGCCACGGTCGGCGATGACCGAACGGACGGTCATGATGCCGTTGGTTCCCTGGGCGTAAAGGAAGAGCTCCGAAGTTCCGGAGGTGAGCGTTCCCTGATTGACGGCGGAACCGATGAACCAGGCGGTGTCGGTGAAGCTGAGCACGCCGCCCGAACCGACGGTGAGGGTGCTTCCCGCGCCGATGCCGACCGTGCCGACCGCGACGTTGGAGGTCGCGAGGCTGTTGACCGTGACGTCCGCGGTGATCGAGGAGGCCGTGGTGTTCAGCTTGATGTTGTCGGTCGCGAGGGTGCTGTTCGATACGACGAGAGCGGGCGAGTAGGCGGGGAAGCCGTTGGCTCCGAGGGCGCCGACCCCGAGTCCGGGGATGTAGGAGGCGAAGTCGCTGGTGCCGATGACCGCCCAGCCGCCGATGATGCCGTTGGTCAGGCCGCCTCCGACGGTCGCGGTGGAGACGCCGTTGAGGGTGCCGATGGTGATGCGGGCCGCGCTGCCGGCCTGCCCGGAGGCGCCGGTGAAGTTCACCGTTCCGCCGCCGACGGGGCGGGACAGGGAGGCCAGATTCAGGTCGGCGGAATTGAGGCCCGTGCCCCCCGCGGAGACGTTCAGGCTGTTGTGTCCGGAATCAAGCGTGACGGCGCCGACGGTCTCGGCGGACGCGGTCTGGGCGCGTCCGCGGAGCTCCAGGAGGCCGCCGCGCATGGTGACGGGGGCGGCGTCATTGAGGCGGTTCGCGAGGTCTTCGGAACTGTTGGCGTTTTCGAAATACAATCCGCCGTACTGGAGGCTGACCTGGGAGACCCCGCTCATGGCGCCTTCGTCACGGAGCAACACGTTTCCTCCGTTCACCAGCAGGCTGTTGGTGAAGGTCATGCCCGAGTAGAGGTTCAGCGTCTGCTGTCCCTGCTTCGTGACCTTGACGTCACCGGTGATGGAGCCGGCCCAGTTGCGGGGATTGCCGGCGCCCGTGCCGTTAAGGTCCTGATTGATGAGTATGTGGCCGGTGCCGACGGAACTCCTGATGGTTCCGTTCGCGTTCGCATAAGCCTGGTCGCCGAAGAGGGCCAGGATCTGCTGGGAGTTGCCGTTGAGGTCGAGGGTGCCGCCGATGAGCGCCAGGAAGTTGTTGGTCTGCGTAGCGTTCTTGACCCCGGTGGCGAGCTTCAGCGTGCCTTCGTTGATCACGAGCTCACCACTGAGCGAATTGGTGCCCAGGCCGGCGAGGCCGACCACGGGCGCGGTCTCGGGGTTGAGCACGAGCGTGCCGGCCCCGGCCTTGACGAGGGACATGCGTCCATTGCCCACGCCGTTGCCGCCGGTCAGGGAGGATCCGATGGTGAGCTGGGACGTGCCGACGGTCCAGATGTTCAGACCCGGGCGCGTGTTGGCCTGGTCGATCACGCCGCCGGTGATGGACACGGTGGAGCCGTCGCGCACCAGGATGCCGCCGGTGACGAGACCCATGCGCACGCCGGGATTGAGGACGATGTTCGACGAGCCGGAGATGGTCAGGGAGCCGGGATTGACATTGGCGGCGACGGTGCGGGTCACGCCGTCCGTCAGCTGCATGTTGTTGTCGTTGCTGAGGGCGAGGTTCGTCGAATATTCCGAGGCCTTGAGGGCGCGGACGATGCGGTCGCCCGAGAGCGCGGTTCCGCCGCCGGCACCGTTGGTGACCGTGGCGAAGGAGAAGCCGAGGGACTGGCCGACGACGTCCGTGCGGCCGATGAGGGCCCAGGGGAAGATGCTCTTGTTGGTGGCGTTATCCCCGCCCGATCCGTTGAGCGAAGCCCCGCCGGCGAAGACCACGTTGGTGGTGCCGGGAGCGTTGTTGACGCCGAAATTCTGTCCACGGAAGAGCACGGAGGCTCCGCGCGTATCATGTCCGGAGGTCCCCGTGTTCTGATTGGGGGTGACCGGCGAGAAGGCGTCATTGAAGACCACCCGCACGGCGCCGGACTGGTTCTGCTGCAGGTCGACGGTGGTGGCGCCGCGACGGAAGAGGGGCTCGGCGAGATACTCGACCAAGTCGTCGTTGACGATGTCGTTGCCAAGCACCTGGAAGAGGCCGCCGCGGAAGACGATCTGACGGTCGTCCGTCGCGCTGGTTCCCAGTCGTCCGTTTGCGGTGATGTTTTCAGCGCCGGTGACGGTGATGCCGCGGTGGTCGAGCACCAGGGAGCCGCCGCGGTCGATGAGGACGGGCGCGGCCAGCGTGCCGCCGGTGAGGAACTTGTACGCGGCCGTGGGAGCCGCGGTGAGGGCGGCGGAGACCGTAAAGGTGTTGGCGACGGAGTCGACGGCGGTGACGACCGAGCGGGTCGGCACGCCGAGTCCGGCGACGAACATGCCCGGCTTGAGGCCGAGACCCGTGACGGTGTCGGGCCCGACGAGGGTCACGACGGAGGAGCCGATCGCGCCGGTGGGCGTGGAGGCGGTGGTCGCGGCCACGCTGCCTCCTGAGAGCACGACGCTGCCGCCGCGGATGTTGAACCACCCCCCGTTGGCCGTATCCAGAGCGAAGGTCTGAGGCGTGGTGATGTTCATCGTGCCCGCGCCGCGCTTGTCGACGGCGAAGAGCTGGGCGAAGCCCGAGGTCGTGATCGGGCTGGAGAGGTTGAGCGTGCCCTCGTTGTTGAAGCTGAGGTACCTCTGGCTGGTTGCGTTGGTGATGCCGCCCGTGATGCTGAGCGTGCTGTCCGCGGCCACGCCGATGGCGGCGTCGAAGGCGAAGCTGATCGGACCCGAGTAGGTGTTGTTGCCCGTGACCGAATACAGCTGACCGTTGAAGTCCGTGCCGCCGTAGAAGACGTTGTTCGTGCCCTGGAGGGAGATCGGATTGGCGACGTTCACCCCGCCGGCGAGCTCGACCGCGGCGCCGATGGCGGCGGCGGAGGGGCTGACGGAGATGGCGCCGGTGCCGGCCGCCGTGGAGTGCGAGAGACGCAGGGCGCCGGCGTTGACCGTGATGGCGCCGGTCCAGGTCGGGTTCGAGGCGGCGAGATTGAGCACGCCGCCGTTGTTCTTGGAGAGTCCGCGGGCCAGGCTGGCGCCGAGGTCGAAGGGCTGGCTCAAGGTGAGCGTGGCTCCCGGGACGACCTCGAAGGCGTTGTTGCTCTGGGCGAGGACGAAGGTGCGTGCGCTGCTGAAGGTGCCCGTGGCGCGGAAGCCGACGCCGACGGTGCCGTCGGCGTTGAGGGTGACGGTGTTGGCGGCGTCGCCCAGGGCGGCGTCAGCGGAGACGGCGAGCACGCCGCCGAGGATGTCCACGGTCTGTCCCGATCCGCCGAAGTCGTTGACTCCGCGGAGCTCGAGGGTGCCGGGACCGGACTTGATGAGACCGAAGGCGTTGGCGGCGTCGGTGACGGAGCCGCTGAGGATGAGTCCGGAATTGACGTTGGAGACCGAGGCCACGCCGACCGCGAAGTGCGCGGGGCCGGTCATGGTCGTGATTCCGGTGAACTCCAGTCCGTAGCCGGACTGGTTCGAGATGCTCAGGATGTTGCCCGGGAGGGTCAGGTCGCCGCGCTGGATCACCTTGTTGCGGGCGAAGGGCGCGGAACCGGAACGGTTGACGGTGACGGAGAGGTCACCCGTGACGACGAGGTTGCCGCCGACCGCGCCGGTCTCCACCGAGCCGCGGCCGTTGCCGTCGGCGGAGACGGAGAGTCCGCCCGTGGCCTCGAGATTGCCGTCGAATCCGCCGACGTTCAGGAAGCCGAGGCCCGACTTGCGGATGATCGTGGAGGAGGTGTCACCGAGGACGTCGGCGATGGAGACGGTGGCCTGGGGCGCGGTGACCTCGACGTTCCACTGGGTGGATGGAATGGTCGCGGATCCCGTGAGATTGAAGCTGTTCAGACCGCCGAAGACCACGCTGCCGACGCCCGGAGCGCTCTCACCGAAGGTGAACGCGTTCTGGACGGAGAGGTTGGCCGCGGAGGCGAGGAGGCGCGTGCCGCTGGCCATGGTGACGACGCCGTCGCCGAAAGGCCCGGTGAAGCCGCCGGCGACCACGTTGGTGTTTGCGCCGATGACAAGACCGCCGCCGGAGACATTGACGCCGCCGGAGAACGTGTTCTGCCCGCCGAGCTGGAGCAGGCCGTTGCCGGACTTGGCGATGCCGCCGTTCTGGATGACGGAATTGATGACGAGGGTCGGCGTCAGGGGGGCCACGTCGCGTCCCGCGACGGAGACGGCGCCCACGTTCATCGAGAAGGACGGAGCTCCGTCGAGGTCGAGGATGCCGTTGGCGCTCGAGCCGACGGACTGCTGTCCGATAACCGCGGAGGCGGTGGCGTTGGTGGAGGTCGCCACGATGCCACCGGAGAGGGTGAGCGTGCCTCCGGCGTTGAGGACGATGCCGTTGCCGCCGCCGTTGTCGAAGGTGAGCGTGGAGAGGCGGTTCGCGCCGGTCAGATGCACCTGGGCGTTGCCCGTCATGAGGACGGTCTGCTCGGGGATCAGCCCGCCGTTGCCGGAGTAGGCGTTGGTGAGGGCGTAGAGTGAGTTCGTTCCGGCGGTGACGTTGGTACCGCTGGAAATGGTGAACGTGTTCGCACCGACGTTGACGCCGGTGATGTACTGGTTGTCGCGGGCCCCGGGGATTCCCCAGACGGGCATGCCGACGGCAAGGCCCGCCGCCCCGCCCGCCGGGACGGTGATGGTCGCGCTGTTGGCGGTGGTGGTCGCGCCGATGATGCGGAAGAGCGCGTTGTTCGAGGCCTGACGGAACGTTCCGTTGTTGACGACCAGTCCGCCCGTGCCGAGACGTCCGGCCGGGTCGAGGTAGATGGTCGAGGCGTTGATGACCGTGCCGCCGGTGTTCGTGTTCGTACCGGAGAGGGTCAGCGAGGAATGCGGCTGACGGCCGTCCGCACCGGAGACGATCAGGCGGACGGGGCCGGAGCCCGAATTGTCGACGACGTTGGCGGAGAGCAGTCCGCGGCGGCCGTCGTCACCGAAGGGCGCGTGCCAGACATAGAGGTCGGCGGCGGAACCGACGACGCCGGCGGTCAGGTTTCCGTTGCCGACGGTCAGGAGGCGGTTGCCGTTGTTCTGGGCCATGATCAGGCCGCCATTGCGGAGCCTGAGCGTGTTGCCCTGGAGATTGTAGTTGGCGTCGGCGTCCCCGATGTTGATGGAGAGCGTGCCGACGGCCGTGTTGGCCAGCATGGGCACGAGGCCAGTCTGGGTGGTGTAGACGTTGTCGGTGTCAGCGGGGAGGCTGTTGAGGCCGGAGCCGGAGTAGCCGGGGAAACCGGGTCGGTCGATGCCGCCGATGCCGTAGACGGGGTCGAAGCTCGCGAAGACGCGGTCGATGATGGCCCAGGGGCCGAGCAGGCCGTTGGTCAGGGTCGGGGCGCTGGTGATCTTGACGCCGCCCACTCGGAGACCGACCTGGCCCATGTCGCCCAGATTGTTGAAACGGACCACGGCGGAAGAGCCCACGGAGCGCGTCAGCGAACCGAGCGTGAGGTAGCCGGTGGCGTTGGTCCACGAGCTGCCGCCGGCGTCGTCGGCGAAGATCTGGTTGAAGCCGTCGACGAGGGTGACCGCGCCGAGGGTCTCGGAGGTGTCGGCCAGGGACTGTCCCGCGAAGTTGAGCGTGGCTCCCTTCATGCTGATGGGCGCGGCGTCGTTGACGCGGTCAGCCATCGCGAAGTTGTTGTTATTGATGGTCAGCGTGGCGCGGTTCAGCTCGATCGCCGAGGTCCCGCTGATGCGTCCGTTATCCATGACCTGGAGCGTGCCGCCGGCCACGATGGTCGGGGCGGTGTAGTCGCTGAGGGTATGGAGGGTGAGGCCGCCGCCGCCCGCCTTGACCAGCTGGACGTCGCCGGTGATGAGTCCCGAGTAGCTGTTGTTGGGGTTGACGACGAGGACCGCGCGCTGGCTGTCGCTGTTGGTGATGGTTCCGCCGAGGGGAGCCGCGGCGCCGCCGGCATTCTGGGTGTAGAGCGCGGCGACGAACTGCGACCCGCCGTTGAGGTCCAGGACGCCGGTTCCGTTGATCTGCAGGTCGTTGTTGGGCAGCAGGGTGCCGGAGCTGCGATTCAGGAGACGCAGCGTGCCGTTGTTGACCGAGGTGGTGCCGGTGTAGAACTGCAGTCCGTCGAAGGCCAGCGTGCCCCCGAGGTTCTTGGTGAGGCCGGCGGAGCCGGTGATGCCGGAGGTGACCGAGAGCGTCTTGCCCGTCGCAACGTGGAAGAGACCTTCGGCGCCGAGGGTGACGATCGGCACGGCGAGGGTGGCGTTCGTGCCGGAGCCGTTGACGAGCACGGAACCGGTGGTGAGGGTCAGGGCGCTGGGGTTGAGGCCGCCGAGGCCGCCGACGCTGGGCGCGCCGCCGTCGGTGTTGAGATTGAGCGCGACCAGGGTCTGGTTGCCCGAAAGGGAGTTCGCCGTGGTGGCGGTGGCCTTGAAGATCGCGGTCGAGCCGGCCGACAGGATGTTGGCGGCCGAAGAATAGGCGGTGAAGGCCTTGATGCCGACGGCGGAGGCGGAACTGCTGTCGTAGGTGGCCCACTCGGTGCCGTTGACCGTGGCGCGCGGGATGATGCCCGTGGCGGAGGTGCGGGACGTCGGGGCGCTGTGCGCGAACGTGGCTCCCGATCCGAACCGGATCATGTTGGTCGCCGTGCCGAGGGCGCCTTGGAAGTCGTAGGTGCTGCCGGCGTTGAGCGTGTTGAAGGCGGACCACTGGAGCGTGCTTCCCTGCCCTCCCACGGTGTTGTCCACGTGGATGACGTTGAGTCCGTAATTGCCGCCGAGCTCACGGGTCGAGACTTCGGAGGAAGCCGCCGTCGCGTTCACGATCATGCGGAAGGTGCCGCCGTTCAGCGAGATCTTCCGGTTGTTGAGACGGTTGGCGACGTTGGTACCGGAGTTGTCCAGCAGGAGCGTACCGCCGGCATGGACTTCACTCCACTGGTCGAGGTCCGTGACGCGTCCCGCAGCACGGAGCACGAAGGAGCCGTTGCGGATGATGACCTGGTTCGGGTTGAACTTACCCGCCGCCGAGCCGTCGACGTTGAGATTGAGCGTGGTGCCCTCGATGATTCCGACGGTCGGGGCGCCGAGACTGGGCACGGCGTCGAAGTTGATCGTACCGCCGCCGCTGAAGGTCGGAGAATTGGTCCAGGTGCCGACGCCGGCGAAGTTGAGCGTGGCCCCGGGGGCCGCGGCCCACATGGAACCGTTGCCGCTGACGTGGGCGATGGTTCCCGAAAGGGTGTTGATGCCGGAGACGGAACGGACCACGCCGCCGTAGTTGATGCCGACGGTGTTGGTGTTGGCACCAAGGGAGAGGTTGTTGGGCAGGGTGATGCCTCCGGTAAGGTGCAGCGCACCGGTGGCGGTCTGTCCCGGATTGAGGCCGGAGGCCACCGGCATCGAGATGACGTTGGTGGCCACGCCGCCGAGGGCGTTGGCGTGGGAGACCAGGATCACGCCGCCGCGGATGGCGGTGGAACCGGTCCAGCCCGTGTTGTTGGCCGACATGGCGAGCACGCCGTTGTCGAGCTTCTCCAGCGCGGCGTTGGCGGCGCCGAGGCTGAACGCGGTCTCCAAGGTGAAGGTCTTGCCGGGATTGACCTCGATGACGTTGGCGGCGGTGGCATTGCCGAGACGGATCTGGCGTCCTCCGGCGGCGAAGGTCAGGTTGTCGGTGACGCGCAGGGTGGCGGTGGCGCCGGTCGGATTGAGCACCACCCGGTTGGCGGGCGCACCGAGCTGACCGTCGGCCGAGATGGCCAGGGCGCCGCGGTTCACGACCACGTCGCCGGTGAAGTCGTTGGTCGCGTCGGCGAGGCGCAAGGTGCCGTCGCCGGTCTTGGTCAGGCCGTTCGAGCCGCTGATCTTGCCCGCCAGGGTGAGACCGGGCGTGAACATCGACTGGGTCGCGTTCGCGACCTGATAGGTGGCTCCCGCCGCGGGCGAGAAGGCGTCGGCGACGACGAGCCCGTAGTTGTTGAGATTGGTGACGACGAGTCCGAGGTTCAGGTTGGAAATCGAGGTCGGCGAGATGGTCTTGTTCGCGGCCTGTCCGTAGGGCAGCGTGCCACCCGCACGGTCGACGACGATGTTCGGAACGATGCCGGTATCGAACTTCACGGCTCCGGGCAGAACGATCGCTTCGGGGGCGGAATTGCCGTTGCCGTCATGCAGCAGGGAGACGGAGGCGGAGTTGCCCAAGGCGGTGGCGTTGAAGGCGCCCGTGTAACCGGCGGCGTTGAAGACCAGCGCGCCAAGGCCCGTCTTGTTGAAGGCGGTGATGTTGGCGATGTTCGGGATCACGCCGCGCAGCGCGACGGTCAGCCACGGGCTGGCGACGTTGATCTCAGGCGTGCCGTTCGGAAGGCCCGTGATCGTCCCGTTGAGGGTGAGCGTACGGGCCGCGCCCGTGTCACGTGCGTCGAAGAGGGGGACTCCGGCGAAGGAGATGGCGTTGCCGACGGCGAAACTTCCCTGACCGACGAGCAGGCGGGTGCCGGCCGCCATGGAGACCGAGCCCGTGCCGAGAGGACCGCCGAGCGTGCCGTTGCCGCCCTGGACGGGCGTGCTGCTGGCGCCGACGACGACTCCGCCCGCGCTGACGGTGAGGCCGCCGGTGAACTCATTCTGCCCGGAAAGCTGGAGCAGTCCGTTGCCGGTCTTGGTGACCGAGACGCCCGTGCCCGTGATGATCGAGGAGATGTTGAGGGTCGGGATGACGTCCGTGACCGGAGTCGCGACACCCGGGACCTTGATGGCGTCGATGTCGAAGGTCTTGGCGCCCGAGGTCAGGATGACGCGTCCGTTGGCGACTTCGGAAACGATGAAAGGATTGGACGAAGTGGCGGTGAACGGCGTGGCTCCGCTGAGCGTGAGGAGGGAGTTGGCGCCGACGTTGAGGTAGGAGAGCTGGGAGCCGCCGAACTCGCCGCCACGGTTGTTGAAAGTGACCGAGGCGAGCTGGTTGACGGTGTCCCGGGCGAAGGCGAAACGGCCGCTTCCGTTGATGGTGAGGGCGTTCGAGGCATGGACCGCACCGGAGGCGTTGACGTAGATGGCCGCGAGGTTCTGGCCTCCCCAGCCGCCGTTGAGGACGATGCCGCCGGCGGGGATGACCATGGTGGTCGCACCGGTGGGGTTGACGTGCAGGTCACCGGAATTGACGATCGTTCCGCCCGTGTAGGTGTTGGGGGCGGTGAGGACCTGGATGCCGGGTCCGGCCTTGACGTAGGTCAGAGGCGAACCGACGCCGACATCCTGGATGACGGAATTCAGGATGACGTTCGAAGCGCCGAAAGAGTAGGCGGTGAGATTGTTGGTGGCAGTGGAAGCCCTGCTCAGTTCGACGGTGCCATTGGCGACGTCGACCGACTTCACATACGTTCCGGCCACGATGCCTGAACCGAAGACCAGGGGCGTTCCGGACTGGGTCGAGGTGGTGTTTACGGACAGGACGAAGCTGGTGGCGTTGGTGATGCTGGCGATGGTAGCGCCAGCGGGGATTCCCGCGCCGGAGACGGGCATACCTACGGCCAGGCCGAGGGTGTTTCCGGCGGTGATGCTGTTGCTGCCACTGGTTCTGTTGAAGTTCACCGTGCCGTCTCCGACCGTCATGCCGGGGTAGATTCCCGCCACTCCGCCGACAGGATCGAGGGTCATGGTGGTGGAACCGAGGACCACCGCGTTGGAGCTGGCGCCGGAGTAAGCCTGCGTGGCGGTGTTGTTGCTGTAGACGATCAGTTCGGGCACCGAGGCGGTGAGGCCGCCGCGGACCGCGGTGGTGCCGATGGATGTCGCGCGGTTGTTGGCGCTGCGCAGGACGCCGCCGAGACCGAGGGTAAGGACGTCGGAGGACGCGGCGAAGGAGAGCTGGTGGTGGGCGTCGCCCGCGAAGCGCAGGACGTCGGCCGTGTTCGCCCCGGCGGCGAGGGTCGTGACCTGGGAGGAACCGAAGGAGGCGTTGACGTCGGGCTGGGCGACGAGCTGGGTGAACTTGCCCGCTCCGAAGTCGGCGTCGTAACCGGCGAAACCGCCGTCACCGATGATGCCCACGCCGGTCACCGGGTTGTAGGCCGCATAGTGCTCATTGTTGGCGATGGCCCAGGCGCCGATGAGTCCGCGGGAGGCGGTCGTCAGCGGGGTGTCAAAGATGAAGCGGGAGGCGAACTCGGGCTGACCGATACGCCCGGAGCCGGCGAAGTTGACCGTGGTTCCGGCCGAGCGCGCGAGGCTCGGGGCCAGCAGATCGGCGCGCCAGAAGGCGGAACCGGAACCGGTGACGCGGATGTCACTGTCGCCTTCGAGGAGGCTGATGGCGCCGACGCGTTCGGAGTAGTACGTGTTGACCAGGCCGTTGAAGAGGAGCGAGCCGCCGTAGAGGGCGACGGGAGCCGCGTTGTTGATGCGGTCCAGCAGCTGGACCTTGGAGTTCTCGTCGTTGTTGATCTCAAGACGTCCGTAGGAGACGTTGATCGAACTGGTGTTGCGCAGTTCGGCCTCGTCGCGCATGCGCAGACGGAAGCCGCTGATGAAGGTCGAGCCTCCGTAAGTCTGCAGGCTGCCGAGGTCGAGACCGCCCGAGCCGGCCACCGAGGCGAAGTTCACGTTGGCGCCCTGGATCGAGCCCCAGAAGCCGAGGTCATACTTGCCGACCACGATGGTGGCGGCAGTTCCGGAAGAATTGGTGATGACGCCACCGGCCCCCGCCTGGGAGCCGAGGGAACGCAACCTGCTCATGTAGAGCAGGTTTCCGTTGAGGTCCAAGGTGCCGTTGCGCTCGACGTTGAGGATGTTGCCCGCACCGCCGAAGAGGGTGTTGGCGCCCGCGGCGAGCTTGAGCGTGCCCTCGAGGACCGAGGTCTGTCCGCCGTAATACTGCTTCTCGGAGACGAGCAGCGTGCCCTGCCCCACCTTGATGAGATCGGAGTTGGAGACGATGGCGCCCTGGAGGTCGAGCGTGGTTCCGCTGGCGACGTTGAAATAGCCGGGGGCGTAGGCCGTGAGGACGTTGCCCGAACCCGCCGTCGTGGTGTTGTTATTGATCCTGAACGACGTCGCGTTGATGATTTCCGTGATGTAGCTGTTGCCGGGGATGTTCGTCCCGGAGACCACCTGGCCGACGGCGAGACGCGAGGTGTCCCCGACGCTGACGACGTTGCCCGTGGCGAGGGTCGACATCGTCGGGGGCGTGACGACGACGAAGTTGAGACGGGGCACGGACAGCGTGTGCGTCACGCCGCCGGCGGCCAAGATGCCGCCGGAAGAGACGGTGAGGGTGGCCGCGGCGGTGGCGCCGAAGTCACGGGCGGTGGCATCGGTGATCGCCAGGCCGCGCAAGGTGCGGTCGTAGTCGAGGTCATCGACCCCGAAGGCCGCGTCGACACGCAGGACGTCGGAGAAGACGGAGGCCCCGACGTTGGCGGCGGAGGAATAGCCCGTGAACTCGACGATGCCGTTGGTCGCGTTGTAAGCGCCGAACTTGCCGTCACCCACGATGAACTTGGGCTGGAAGCCGGAAGGAAGACCGGTGAAGATCACCTTGCGGGTGCCGCCCAGGTCCGACGTGCCGCTGACGTCAAGCATGCCGCGCGGATCCGTGAAGAGCACGAAGTCGAGGGAGGAGAAGGTGAGCGTCGAAGCGCCGCCGGTCTGGGTGATCTTGGCGTTGCCGTAGAAACGGGCGGGGCCGGTCGACTCGTTGGTGCCGGCGCCGGCGGCGACATAGTTGAAAGTGCCGCCCTCCATGGAGAAGGCCGAGGTGTCACCGAGACGGGTCGCCAGGGAATTCGTGCCGTTGTCGACGGTCACCGTGCCGCCGCTACGGATGATGAGGCCGTTGCCGACGGTCGCGCTGAGCGAATTGAAGGAGCCGGCCGCGCCGCCGATGGTCGCGGAGCCGCGCTCGATGAGGAGCGTGGTGATGGTGTTGGCCGCGGTGAAGTTGAGCTGTCCCGTGCCGCGATGGGAGATCTGGCCGACGGAGGCGGTGCCGAGGGTGATGGTGCCGGTGAAATTCGTGGTGCCGGGACCGCCGGTCACGAAGATTCGGTTATTGGTGTCGTTCGAGGTGTTGAACGCTCCGAAATTGATGGCGGCTCCGCCGGTGAGCTCATTGAAGAGCCAGCGGTTGCCGCCCCAGTTGACCGTCGTGCCGGTGAACGTGAAACTCTGGTTGCCGCCGAAGGTGACGGGATTGCCGTTGAAGATCGTTCCTCCTGCGGCATCCGTGCCGGCGAAGGACACGGCCAGGGTGGACTCGATGCGACCGCCGTTGAGCTGGAGGCGCTTGGTGGAACCGAGCTGCTTCGAGAGTCGCAGGGTTCCCTGCTCGAGGATGGTGTCACCGGTGTAGGTGTTCGCCGCACCGGACATCTCGAAATAAGCCTCGGGAGCCAGGGCGAAATTGAGCTGGGTAACGCCCCCGGCGGAGGCGTTCTGCCCGATCGCTCCGTTCCAGAGGGTGGAGCCGAAACCGCGGAAGTTGATGGTCTGCGTCTGCGCATTGGTGCTGCTGGTGGCGTTGGCGAATGCGCCGTTGATCGTGAGCAGGGCGCCGCCTTCGAGATTGTTGGAGAAGGTCTGGGAATCGTTGCCGGAGGCCTTGGTCACGGTGCCCGTGAAGGACATCGAATGCTGTCCGCCGAAGACCGCGGTGGTGTTGTTATCCAGCTGGATGTTCTTGGTAACGGCGAGCGGACCGCCGTAGGCGAAGATGCCTCCGTTCGCCAGACGGATGGTGTTGATGCCGGTGCCGATTCCGTTGGCGGTGAGGCCGAGCATGCCGTTGGAGGCGTGAAGACCGCCGGTGAAGGTGTTGGCCGTGGAGGGATTGAGCACCCAGACGCCGCCGTCGAACTTGAAGACCGAAAGGGCGCCCGCACCGCCGCCGACTTCGTTGGTCAGCACGGAGGTGATCATGTTGGAGTCCGTGTTGACGCCGCGGAGCTCGAGGGTCTTGGCCTGCGAGGCGACGTTCGGGCTGGCCGTGCCGGAAGTGTTGTTGACGATGTCGGTGAGGACGAGCGCTCCGGAACCGCTCGAGACGATGCGGAGGAAGCCCGTGGTGCCGGCCAGCACGATCTGACGGGTGACGGTCTCGCCGGGTCCCACGTAGGTGAGGGACGGAGACTGGTTACCTCCGGGATTGCCTAACTCGAGCACGCCGCCCGAGACGTTCGTTCCGAGGTTGGAGGACGTGGCGCCGAGGGCGCCGATGGAGGAGACGACGAGGTTTCCGTTACGCAGGACGGTCTTGCCGGAATAGGTGTTGGCGCCGGTCAGGAAGAGCGTGCCTCCCGCGCTCTTGGCGAAGGCGCCGGTGCCGGAGATGACGCCGCTGATGGTGGCGAAATCGAGTCCGGTGTTGCCGTTGTCATTGACGGCGACCTCACGCCAGCCGTCACCGGAGACGTTGAGCGTCTGGTTGCCGGCTGCGAAGGCCAGGCCGACGGTACCCGCCGCGGTGGCGTTGGCGCTGATGGTGATGCTGGTCGCGTTGACGATGGATGCGACGGTGGCTCCGGCGGGGATGCCGGTCCCGGCCACGGTCATGCCCACGGTGAGTCCCGCGGTGGTGGGCATGGTGATGGTCGCATTGCCCGAGACCGTGGTGCCCGAATAGTTCTGGCTGATGTAGAATTCCCGGTCCGAGCCGATGAAGCGGATGAAGGTGCCGGGCATGATGCCCGTGCCGCTGATGGCCTGACCGACGGACAAGTTGGCGGTGGTGGTGCCTGCGGGCAGGGCGTAGTACTGAAGGTCACCGGAGGCGGGAACCGGGGCGGTGACGCTCGAGGCGGCGGCGGTGGCGATCTGGAACGCGCCACGCAGCTCGACATCGGCCAAGGAAGTGGCGGAGTTGAGGTCCAGGACGGCGCCGCGAAGGAAGTTGGCGGTGCCGGTGGCGTTGCCCCAGACGGGGTTGGAGAGACCGGACCAGTCGACCACGAGACGGTCGTTGGCGGCGGAGAAGCCGGCCTTACCGTGCGTGGCCTTGGCGCGCCAAGCGCCGGGACCGGTGCCGAGCGGACGATTGAAGGTGCCGCTGGATTCGTAGACGCCACCCCAATC